>JAAUXZ010023798.1_pt1 | contig 10540 bp, 9 predicted proteins | sample 7278131 | NCBI WGS metagenome assembly JAAUXZ01 (sample SAMN14350119, study PRJNA611818) | marine sediment metagenome | isolation source: surface marine sediment (3m) | place: French Polynesia: Moorea | collected 2018-08
CGATCCCCGCGGTATTCCTGCTGGCGGTCTTCGAGATCCGCGACGAGCAGGCCTGGAGGGAGTCGATCGGGCGCCTCGTCTTCCTGGTGACGATGGCCGCCGTGATCGTCTTCACACACCGCATCCTGCGCGAGGATGGCGGGTGTCTGCGCCGGATCGCGATGGTGCGGTGTGTGAAGACGATCACGGCGGCCATCGTCATCAGGAAGACGAGGCGCCCGATCGACTCCCTCCAGACCTGCTCGTCGCGAATCTCGAAGACCGCCAACAGGAACACCGCGGGGATCGCCATCGCCGAGAGCCACTGAAGCTCCCGGCGGAATTCCCGGCTCGGCTCTTCGGGCCAGCCGAGGTGCATGACGGCGATTCCTCCGGGCCGAAGCAGCTGGCGGAGGACCAGCAGCGAGCCCCACACGAAGGCCGTGGCCAGGAGGCCGGAGGCGACACAACGAACGAACTGCGTAGCGTCTGCCGAGATCCCCAGGCGCCAACCGAGGAAGGCGAGCAGGCCGGGGCCCCAGAGGGCCAGCAAGAGGGACAACCCGAGCGCTTCCACGGTGGGGGCCATGCGGATGCAGGTCGGAAGACCAGCCAGCTGCCCGAGCCTCGACACCCGGGCTCGGATGCGTGGCCAGAGGGAGGGCAACCCCAACAGGAGCAGGAGGGCCCCGGCGAAGGCCACCGGGGCCCCGGCGACCGTCGCGACGAGCGCGCGCAGCAGCTGGCCCCAGAATCGGGGGCCGAGGAGCCAGCCGAGGGCCTTGGCCGCGTCCGGCGCGAGCGCGGGCGAGATCGGATCGCCGCTGGGAATCCAGAGCACGTGCTCGTCGATGAAGCGCTTCAGCGCTTCGGAGCGGATCACGAGCTGCTGCTGCCGCGCATCGAAGTCGACGAGCTTCTGGAAGTAGGTCTCCGTGTCGGCGATCAGCGTGTCGAGATAGCGGCGCTGGGTCTCCACGAGGATCCGGAGCAGCGCTTCCGCGGCGGCGCGCTCCTCGGCCGAAGGCGCCGGCTCGAGCGCGGCGAGCCTGGACTGGACGACCGCTTCCACGTCGTCGACCTCGCGCCGACGCTCCGCCAGCTCGATCTGCTGCATCTGCACGGCGCTGATCGCGTCGCTCCGCATGCGGATGAAGCGGCGGTACATGCCGGAGTCGGGCACTTCGGACCGGGCCTTGCGAAGCATCACCCCCACCGAGCCCGACAACCCCGCCTCGACGTTGCGCCGCAGGAGCTCCAGGTTGGCGGTGACGTCTTCCACCATCGCGTCCGCGCGGGTCAGCTTGCCGCTCGTCTCCTCGACCTTCTGCAGCAGACCGTCGGGACCGGTGCGTCGCAGCGCGAGCTCCCGATTCTCGGCGGCGAGGGTGCGCACCACGTCCAGCACGGCGGGTGGCATCGTCTCGGCCTCTTCGAGCGAGCGCTGGGCCTCGCGGGCGGCCACCTCCGCCTCGCCTTGCTTGCGGTCCGCCAAGGCCTGACGCAACGCCTGGACTCGTTCCTCGAAAGCGGCAAGGCGCAGCGATGCTCGCTCGCGGCGCAGCGTGAGAAGCTGCCCGCGCGCCTCGTAGCTGCGCAGCTCCTCCTCGTAGGCGGCGATCTCCCGCTCGACCGCCTGCCGTCGCGCCCGCGACAGGCGCTGTCGCGCCTCGACGAGGGCAGGCGGGTCGGCGAGAGCGGGGGCCGCCTCGGCCCCGAGTCCAAGGAGGCGCTCCTTCGCGGAGGTCAGGAGCTCCGGGATCTGCTTGCGGCGTTCCGCGCGGCCGGCCGCCTCGGCCTCGAGCGACGAGACCTCCTTGCGCGCCAGTGCGAGGTCCTGCTCGGTGCTGAGCAGCTCGGTCTCGAGCTCCGGGAGCGGCGCCCCCGCTTCGATCCGCGGGGCATCGCGGCGCGCGAGCTCTGCCATCTCGGTCTGGAGCTCGGCGAGGAGCGCCGGTGCCCGCTCGCGTTCCTGCGCGAAGCCGGCGCTCCTGGCGCTCCACTCCTCTCCCAGGGCCTCGAGGCGAGCGCTCTCGCTCTCCAGATCGGCGATCCGGGCCCGGACCTCCGCCGCCAGCGGCTCGGCGGGAGCGGTCGATTCGGGTGCGGGGGGTCCGGAGCCCGCGCCTCCCTGGGCCACCGCCGCCAGCGGCTGCACGAGGGCGAGGGCGCCGGCGAGCACGGCCATGGCGATCCGGGCCGCCTCTCGAGCGTGGGAGGACGTCATATCGGCTATCGTTGCAGCTTGCGTGCCGGTCCGCCCGTCGCTGCGGAGTGGCGCGCATCTTGCGTAGCCGACCCGCCGTGCTGTCGACCACCCTGGCCCTGCTGGTGCTTCTGATCGTCGCACTCGGCGTCCTCGAGCACCGGACCCACGTGCGCAAGATCGCTGCGATTCCCATCCGCATCCACGTGAACGGAACCCGGGGGAAGTCCTCGGTGGTCCGCTTGATCGCCGCGGCGCTTCGGGCGCACGGCCTCACCGTCTACGCCAAGACCACCGGCTCGCTGCCACGCCTGATCGCCCCCGACGAGACGGAGTTCCCCGTCTACAGGCCGGGCGCGACCAACGTGATCGAGCAGCTGCGCATCCTTGCGATCGCGGCCCGCGAGGGCGCCGACGCCGTCGTGATCGAGTGCATGGCGCTCCAGCCAGCGCTGCAATCTCTCTGCGAGCTGGAGATGGTCCGTTCGACGCACGGGGTGATCTGCAACGCCTGGCCGGACCACCTCGACGTGATGGGGCCGTCGACGCGCGACGTGGCGCTCGCCCTCCTGGGAACCTGTCCGGTATCGGGGCTTCTCTTCACGGCGGAGCGCGACCAGCTGCCGCTCTTCGAATCGGTCTGCGCCGAGCGGGGGAGCCGGCTCGTCGCGGTCGAGGCCGAGGACGTGGCGGCGGTCGCCGACGAGGAGATGGAACGCTTCGCCTACCTCGAGCACAAGGAGAACGTCGCGCTCGCCCTCTCGGTGGCCGAGTCGATCGGGGTGCCGCGTGAGGTCGCGCTGGAAGGCATGTCCCGAGCGGCACCCGACGCCGGCGCCCTGCTCGAGTACGAGGTCGACTTCTTCGGACGCCACGTGGTCTTCGTGAACGGCTTCGCTGCGAACGACCCGATCGCCACCGAGAAGATCTGGAAGCTCACGCTCGCGCGTCATCCCGAGGTACGCACCCGGATCCTGGTGTTGAACTGCCGCCTCGACCGCCCCGATCGCTCACGTCAGCTCGGGGAGGCGCTGCCCGGCTGGACTCGCGCGGATCGCTACTTCCTCGTGGGCACCGGGACCTACGCACTGGCGCGCTCCGCGGTGGCGGCCGGCCTCAGCTCCACGCTCTTGAACCCGCTCGAAGGGGAGGACCCAGCCTTGATCTTCGAGGACATCCTCGGAGCCTGCGGCCGCACCGCCGTGGTAATGGGCGCCGGGAACATCGCGGGCGTGGGCTTCGAGCTGCTTCGCTACTTCCGGAACCGGGCCCGTCTCCCGGAGGACGACGAGGTCGACGCGGCATGACGGATGCCGAAGTGCTCTACATCGGAATCGGACTCGTCGTGAGCCTCCTCTACGCGGAGGTCTTCGGCGCGGCCCCGGGCGGGATCATCGTTCCCGGCTATCTCGCCCTCGGCCTCGACGACCCCGTGATCGTGACCCTCACGCTGGGAGTCAGCCTGCTGACCTTCTTCGTGGTGCGGGTGCTCGCGACCGTGATGATCATCTACGGACGGCGCCGTACCGTGCTGATGATCCTGATCGGATTCCTCGTCGGCTCCCTGGTGCGCGAGGGCCTGGGCGCGGGCACACCGGTCGGCCCGTTCGAGATCGACGTGATCGGCTACATCATCCCCGGCCTCCTGGCGATCTGGATGGATCGCCAGGGCATCGTGGTGACCACGAGCTCGGCCGTCACGGCGAGCGTCGCGACCCGGCTCATGGGTCTGCTGGTGCTGGGAAGCTAGGCGTGCAGAAGATCTACTGGCGTCCGGCTCGGGTGTCGCGCCTGGTGCACGTGCTGGTGGCGGTCATCGCCGTCGCCACCCTGCTCTCGGCCGAGCGCTTCCAGGTGGTGCACGTGCAGCCGCACTTCGACGTGAAGCTGGAGGCGGCCAACCGCATGCGGCGCGGCATGGAGGTGCTGCGCATCCATCGGGTTCGCAACGTGGCGCGCATCGATCGGGAAGTGGATCCCACCGACTCGGGTCTGCTCGGGCAGGCGAGCTCCTCCACGACCACGAGCACCGGCTCGCTCGAGGCCAAGCGGACCACCGCCAACCCCAACTGGGGGGCCGTCGTCGTGGATCTGCTGCTCGAGGCCGGCGTGCGGAAGGGCGATCTGGTGGCGGTGGGCGTGTCCGGGTCCTTCCCGGCGTTGAACCTGGCGGCTCTGACCGGCGCGGACGTGCTGGGCCTGGAGGTCGTGACGATCACGGGCGTCGGAGCATCGAGCTTCGGCGCGAACTTCCCGTCCTTCACCTGGCTCGACATGGAACGCCTCCTGGTCCAGGGCAAGGTCATCCCGGGAAGTTCGGTTGCGGCCTCCCTGGGCGGCACCCAGGATCGCGCCCTGGGCATTCCGTCGTCCGGCCGGAAGCGCCTGCGCGAGGCGATCCAGCGGAACCAGATCGCCTTCATCGAGGCGGATGACCAGGTCGCCAGCATCGATCGGCGCATGGAGATCTATCGGGAGAGCGCGGCCGGGAGACGGTTCTCGGCCTACGTGAACGTAGGCGGCTCGCTGGTGTCGATCGGCCCCAAGTCCGTCAAACGGCTCTATCGCCCCGGCGTCAATCGCAGGGCGAATCCCCGGGGAATCGGCGTGGACAGCGTGATGATGCGCTTCCTCCGCGACGGCGTGCCAGTGGTGAACCTCTCGAAGGTGCTGTCGTTGGCCGACCGCTACGGGCTGCCGGTGGAGCCCACGGAGCTTCCGCCCGTCGGCACCGGCCTCGTCTTCGAGAAGAGGGAGCACAGCCGTCCGCTCCTGGCGGGCCTGCTCCTCTTCCTGCTCTCCACGCTCTACGGATTGCTCAAGCTCGAGCTGGGGGCCCGGATCACCACCCTGGGCGGCCGTCGCCGCCCGATGGAGAGGATGGTCTGACGGAGAGGTCGGTCCGGAGACGTCAGCGCCGTGCTCGCCCGAGCACGATGCGGTCGATGGCGATCGTGACCCGGTCGCCCACGGCGAGCTTTCCGGCTCCGGGCAGGTCCACGGCCAGCGTGAAGGGGCCGAGCGCGGCGCGCGGCGGCTCGGTGGACACCAGCTCCCCGGTGCCCCGGTAGCGCCAGCCCCACTCGCGCACCAGCCCCGGCTCCTCGTCACCGCGGGCCGGGCCGGAGAGCCGTGCGATCGTGAGCACCTCGAGGCTCGCGCCCGCCAGCGGGCCGGGGCTGGTCGGTGTGTCGGCCGCGCTGAGCTCGTCGACCACCGCGAGACGGCAGCCGTCGACCTCCACCTCGGCCTCGCCGCCGCGCCCCTCGGTCCGGATCAGCACCACGTCCATCGGGCGCTGCTCACGTTCCCCGCTTCTCGCACTTGAAGGAGTAGGTGCACCATCCCGCCGCGTTCATGCAGCGCAGGAAGCGGGTCTCCTCTTCGCTGTTGGGCTCGACCGCCTTCGGGTCGGCGATGCCCTCCTGCTCCTGGCACTCGCCGCGGGTCTTCTTGAACGCGCCCAGGCTTCCCCCGCCGTACTTCTTCGTCCAGCTCGAGTAGGCCCAGGTGGTCGTGGCCGTGCGTGGCGCGCAGGCCGCACCGACCCCCAGGAGCAGCGCGGCGAGCAGGAGGGCGTGCCTCGTGAGCGGCAAGCTCAGCCCTCCCCGAAGTCCACGAAGATCGGCGAAGACCAGGCGCGCTCCTCCACCTCGCCCAGGCAGTCGTCCTCTTCCGGCGTGCCCAGGCAGCCCACGCCGTCGGCGTCCACCGCCAGGCTCGGCTCCTCGATGGCGCGCACGTAGTAGAGCGTGTCGCGACCGGCCGAGGGAAACTCCCGGTCCTCGAAGGTCACGCGGCAGCCGGCCGGGTCGGGCTGGCAGGGCAGCACCTTCCAGGGATCCTGGATCAGGCCCGCCACGTCTTCGCCGGGGCTGGCCTGCGGACGGATGCGCACCACCTCGATGCGCGTGATCGTGCGCCGCCGGTCGGAGGGGTGGTAGCACTCGTCGCGGCACAGGTCGGCCAGCCGCTCCGCGCCGAGCGCGGCCGACGCATGGTCCGGGCAGCCGGGCTCCTGCTCGAAGGAGCCGAGCGCGCGCACCTGGAAGAGCGGCGCCTGCGCCGTGCGCACCTCCGATCCCATCGGGTGCCGCTCGCCCGTGCCGCGGTCGACGCGGTCGAACCAGAGCAGGATGCGCGGCCCGCTCGTGCCGTAGACCTCGCGGCGACCGAAGGCCTCCCAGATGGCGTCGCGGCTGCGCTGCTCGGCGTGCACGGCGACCAGGCCGCCGGTCAGGAAGAAGGAGGCCTGGCGCTCGGTCTCGAGCAGGCCGAAGAAGGCCATCGCCGACGCGCCGGCGTCGAAGGGGCGCGAGCGCGGCTCCGGCGAGCCGCCGCTGGCGTCGAAGATCGGCAGCCTGCCGAAGTTCCCGAAGCGCATCTCGGTCATCGTGCTGCGCGCGAACTCCTTGTAGCCCGTGCCGGGACGGGCCGAGTGCACGTCACTCGCCGCCATGAAGCCGAAGCGGAAGCGCAGCGGGCTCGACGGGTCGTCGAGGTTCGAGAGCGCCATCATGTACTGCACGGAGCTCCGGGGCCGGTAGTTGAACGAGGGCAGGAAACAGTCGCGACACTGGCCCGAGTCGCCCCAGTCGGCGCCCCGGGCGCCGGGAACGGTGAGGTGGCCCGAGACGTCGGCGGCCACGTAGTTCGCACGGGCCTCGGCGGCGCGCGCCTCGCACTCCTCGTCGGCCTCTCCGTCGTCGAGGCAGCGCCGGCGGATGATCTCGCCAGCCCGCCAGCAGGAGGGCAGGTAGTCGGGGGTCGGCGGCGGACACGCGGCGGCGCCGTCCGGGCCCGTCTGCACCGAGCTCCAGGCCCGGAACTCCTCTGAGTTCCCGTGCCCCGAGAAGACCTCCACGAGGGTCTGCCGGGCCGGGTCGTGCTGCTCGGGCGTGAGCTGCTTGTCCCAGCTCGATCCCATCGGCGTGTAGTAGCCCCAGGTGGTGCCGTGGGGGATCACGATGGAGTCGAGGCCCCAGTCGTCGAGCTTCGCGAAGAGCTCGCCCGGCGTGGGCGCGGCCTCGAAGCAGTCGTCGGGGAGCTCGCGCACGGGAACGCCCTCCGGGCAGGGCGTGATCGCCGTCTGCTCGTTGATGTAGGCCACGAGGTCGTGCGCGCCCCGCCCCGTGCCCGCCAGCGCGAGCAGCCCCTGCACCATCGTGGGCGGCACGGAATCGGGGTCGGCGCCGCGCGGGAAGCCGGCGGCGATGGGCCGCGCGGGCACCTGCCCCTCGTCGAGCCGCTTGAAGACCACGTTCTTGTGCCCCCAGTGGTTCTCCGGAGTTGTGCCCACCTGGGTCCACTCCCAGACGAGGAACGGGATCACGTCGGGGGCGCCGCCGGCGGCGGAGACCGCGTCGCACTGGCGCATCGATTCCACCGTCTCGCGCCAACGGCGCGGCGTGAGGGCCAGGCCGTGGTCGTTGATCGACCAGAAGTCGAGGGCCGAGCAGTAGCGCGCGAAGTCACAGGCGTCGGAGACGGGACGCGCGCCGTCGCCGCCGGCGAGCGGTAGCGACATCAGGAAGGCGTCGGTCGAGAAGGTGCTGTGCACGTGCAGGTCGCCGAAGAGGATCTGACGCGGCTCCGCGACGCCGGCCAGGCGGGCGGAGAGACCCTGCACGCGGCTGCGCTCTGCCACGACCTCTTCGGGGAGCGGCTCGGCCGTGGGCACGCCCTCGTGCCAGAGCTCGCCGAAGCGGCCCTGGCCGGCGAAGAAGACGAGGGCCACGAGAAGCCCCGCCGCTACGGCGAGGCCGATCAGGATGCGCAGCACGAAGACTCCTCCTCAGGGATGGCGGGGGCGATTCGTCCACCGCTCGCGGCCGGGCTTGCGGTACCAGCCGGAGGCGGCGAGCGTGCCGCCGTCCACGGGGATCGTGTGCCCGGTGACGAAGCGCGCCTCCTCCGAGGCCAGGAAGAGGACCACGCTCGCCGCCTCGGCGGCCCGTCCGATGCGGCCCACCGGCACCCAGCTCGGCACGAGCGCGCGCTCCTCCTCCGAGAGCCAGCGGTCGTAGGGGGTCTGCGGCGTCTCGGTGACGTCGGGCGCCACGGCGTTCACCCGCACGCCACGTCCCGCCACCTCCACCGCCAGGCTCTTCGTGAAGTGGCTGACGCCGGCCTTGAAGGCGCTGTAGACCGAGCAGGCCGGGATGCCGCGGAAGGCCTCCACCGTCGACACGTTCACGATCGCCCCCGACCCGCGCTCCAGCATGCCCGGCAGGAAGGCCCGGGTGAAGCGGAAGACGTGGAGCAGGTTCACCGCGTAGAGCGCCTGCCAGTCGTCCTCGCCGCTCTCTGCGAAGAGGCCCGCCGGCCGGTAGTCGCCGACGTTGTTCACGAGCACGTCGACGCGCTCGCCCGCCGCCCGGGAGACGGCCTCCACCGCCTCGGGCTCGCGCGCGTCGCAGACCACGGCGCGCGCGTCGCCGCCCGCGGCGCGGATCTCCTCCACCGCGGTGGACGCTCGCTCGGCGTCGACCTCCGCCAGCACCACGCGCGCGCCCTCCGCCGCGAAGAGCCGCGACACGCCACCGCCGATGCCTGCGCCGCCGCCCGTCACCACGGCCACGCGGCCGGCCAGCCGGCCTCCTGCGGACACCGGCGCCGTCAGTTCCCGCGGTACTTGGGCTCGCGCTTCTCGGCGCGCGCCGCCTTCATCTCGGCGTAGTCGTGCGAGGCGAAGGTCATCGACTGGGTGAGCGCCTCGTGGTCGATGCTCTCGCGCACGAGCGGATCGGCCAGGCGCCGGAGCGTGCGGCGGAACATCTTCACGGTGAAGGCCGGCGCCGTGGCGATGTGCCGGGCCAGCTCGAGGGCCTTGTCGTCGAGCTCGTCGTCGGGCACCACGCGCGACACCACGCCGTGACGCAGCGCCTCCTCGGCGTCCATCACGCGCCCGGTGAGGGCAAGGTCGGCCGCCAGGCCGTGGCCCGCCATCTGGAAGAGCCGGGCGGTGCCCCCGGTGTCGGGCACGACGCCGTGCATCACCTCGGGGAGGCGCATGCGCGCGCTCTCGCCGGCGATGCGCATGTCGCAGAGGAGCGCGCGCTCGAAGGAGCCGCCGATCACCCAGCCCTTGAGCGCCACCACGATGGGTGCCGGCAGCGTGAAGAAGAGGTCGGCCCGATTGTGGCCCTCGATGAACTCGAGGTCGCTCATGCCCTCGGGGCGGCCGCCGAGCTCGCCGAGGTCGCGGCCCGACGAGAAGGACTTGCCGTTGCCGCGCCACAGCACGCAGCGTACGCCGTCGCGGTGATGGAGCTCCTCCAGGATCTCCCACAGGCGCTCGTCCATGGCGTTGCTGGCGGCGTTGTGCTTCTCGGGCCGGTTGTTGCTGACGATGGCCACCGGCCCGTCGAACTCGAGGAGGACGTCTTCGGTGCTCAAGGGGGATCTCCGTGCTGGGGGGCTCAGCGGCCGCGGAACTGGGGCGCGCGCTTCTCGCTCCAGGCCTTCACGGCTTCCAGATAGTCGTCGGTCTGCGCGCTCTGCACCATGCGCTCGGCCTCGACGTCGAGGAGCGCTCGGAGGCCTTCGCGCTGCGCGCGGTTCAGGTTGTCCTTCATGAGGCGCAGCGCCACGGGAGGGCCCGCCGCGATGCGCTTGGCCAGCGCCAGGCTCTCCTTCTCGAGGTCGGCGTCGGGCACCACCCGGTTCACGATGCCCAGGCGCTCGCACTCGGCGGCGCTCACACGGTCGCCGGTGAAGTAGAGCTCGCGGGCCTTCGCGGTGCCGACCAGCGCGGTGAGGAACCAGCTGCCGCCGTAGTCGCCCGAGAGGCCCAGGCGCGCGTAGGAGGTGGTGACGAAGGCGCTCTCGGCGGCGATGCGGAGGTCGCAGGAGAGCGCCAGCGAGAAGCCGGCGCCCGCCGCGGGGCCCGAGAGCGCCGCCACCACCGGCTTCTCGAGCCGGTGGATCGCCTCCGGCAGCGAGTGCTCCCAGCGCAGGATGCGCTTGCGCTCCTCGGGCGATGGCGGCCGGCCCTCGCGCTGCATGTTCTTGGTGTCGCCGCCTGCGCAGAAGGCGCCGCCGGCGCCGGTCAGCAGGATGCAGCCCACCGCCGGGTCGGCGCCCAGGCGCGGCACCGTCTCCACCAGCGCCTCCTTGAGCTCCCAGGTGAGCGCGTTGCGGGCCTCGGGGCGGTTGAGCGTGAGCACGGCGACGCGGTCTTCGAGGCGCCCCAGGAGCTGCCCCGAGCCGGTGTCGATCTCACTGACGGCGATCGCGCCTTCTTGCGCCAAGCCACGTCCTCCGCGGCCATAGACTATCATTCCCCCTCGCGATTCCGTCGCAGCGACGGCTTTTTCTCGCCCCCCGCGCGCGCGGGCGGAGCCTACGAGGAGC
>JAAUXZ010150889.1_pt1 | contig 10539 bp, 10 predicted proteins | sample 7278131 | NCBI WGS metagenome assembly JAAUXZ01 (sample SAMN14350119, study PRJNA611818) | marine sediment metagenome | isolation source: surface marine sediment (3m) | place: French Polynesia: Moorea | collected 2018-08
CCAGCTCGATCCCATGGCTCTTCGCGGTATTCAGGAGATCCTCGGATGCCAGGGATGCATTTTTGTCCAAACTGGTGCGCCACTCACGGCTCGCCTCCTTCACCAGAATCGTCTCGGTCTCCGTACCGTAGACCGCGGGAACCGTCTCGAGTCGGCTGGATGCCTCCTTGACCAGTACCGTCTCTTCCACATAGCCGTATTCCGCGGGTATGATCTCGACCCGTTCGCTCTCTTCGCTGACCAGAACCTCTTTGGTCATATTTCGATACGATGCCGGCACCCAGACACGCGCATAACACTCGCCGGTCTTGGCGTTGGGCGGTAACAAATCAGTTTCGATAGCCGCGAACGCCGCCGTAGCCTCTGAAGCAGGTTGAGTAGTGGCTTGTGTCTGTGCAGCATCCAGAGAACTGCGCAGTTCTTCGTTTTCCTGTTCTTTGACCCGTAGCTGATCCTCGAGCTCAGTAATCCTTGGGTTGGTAGCGCTACACCCGGAAATCCCCAGGATTCCGGCCGTGGAAATTGCTACTACAATGGCTTTCAATTTCATCGTTCTCTCCTCGATAACAAATGATCTTCGTTGGCGCTACCCATTCGCCGTTTAGCTCTGACACAGCCGTATCACATGCGGCTTGGGCACCTACAGAGAATAATCTCGCAGTACGATGAATTTTGTTGTCAACGATTGTGACAGCTGCCCGAAAGGATTCAGATCGACCCTCCACAACGACCGGATCAACGGCAAGCCCTGGTTAGAAGTGGTATATAGCCAGTTTTTGTCATCAACGCCGGTTTGATAGTCAGAATCCAAATGAGAAAACTCAGTAAGCAACATGTGAAATTTGAAACTGTTTCCGATTTTAGCTATCTCAAATCTTGTGACCATTGATGTAGCACCGTTGAGCCATTCCGGTATGGCATTTGAATTACGAATGGAACCAACAAACGATGATTTAGCCAGAGATCCGCTATAAGTGTTTCCTAATAATTCGATATACCTTTGTTTCCCTGGAATGTTTTGCATCTGAATAGTAGTTGACGTAACATCGCGTGATTCAGAGAGATACCGGTATAAAATATGCTGTTAGGGATTAAATCCCTTGGCTACGTCGGTGAAATAACAGAAATAATGATTTTCGCTGATTTATTGTGAGGGTGGAGTATGTTCCGATCCAATTCAGGCAAGATTTCCATAATCATAGTGATCGTCATTTTCTTGGCTGGCGCAATATTTGCGGGACTGTTCAACATGGGTCTTGCTTATACCAATGAAATGGATTTTTGCACTTCGTGCCACTCCATGAAGATTAATCTGGAAGAGTATAAAGAAACCGTACACTACAAAAACGCCTCGGGTGTGCGTGCGACCTGTTCCGATTGCCACGTGCCGGAACCCTTCGTCCCCAAGATGATTGCCAAAGTCATGGCCGCCAAAGACGTTTACCACGAGATCATGGGCACCATTGACACCAAAGAAAAATACGAAGCCCACCGCTGGGATATGGCGAACCGGGTCTGGAACAAGATGCGGGCAAGCAACTCCAGGGAATGCCGTTCATGCCACGAATATGACCAAATGGATCTCAGCGAGCAGGACAGGAGCGCCCGCAAACGTCATCCCAAGGCATTGGATGAAGGCAAGGCCTGTATCGATTGTCACGCCGGCATCGCGCATGAAGAGCCGGATGAGCCGGAAGAAGAATAAGGGCCAATTTCCTCTTGCTCGGAATTCAGAATCAATCAAAGCAACCATCGATGATGAAGCACACGTTCAGCGCATTCTTACTCATCCTGCTAGTGAGTTTTCAGGCCGTGGGAGGCGACAGTCAGAAAGAGAAAGACCTCAGACTGGCGGCCAGCGTCGGTGATGACGAAGCGATCACCAAGCTCCTCGATGAAGGCGTCGACGTGGATACCGCCAACAAGTTCGGCAAGACCGCATTGATGATGGCGGTGGAAAATGACAACTTCGACACGGTCGTGCTGCTTCTGCTGCGCGGTGCTGACGTCAACGCCCGGACGGTCGCGGGTTGCACCGCCCTGACCTTCGCCGCGGAGAACGGGCACCCGGCCATCTCCGCCTTCCTGTTGGAGCGGGGTGCCAACCTGCATGACCGCACCAGGGCCGGCTGGGATTCATTGATGATCGCCTCTCGCTACGGCATCACGGAGATGGTTGAGCAGTTGCTCTTCAAGGGCGCCGATCCCAAGGCCTCTGACAAATATGGCAAGAATGCTCTGATGATGGCCGCGGAAAAGGGCCATGCTGAAACCGTAGCCCTGCTGGTTAGGAATGGTGCGGACATCGACGACACAGACAAGAACGGCTCCACAGCCCTGATACTCGCTGCGGACCAGGGCCGTGAGAATGTGATCGAGACACTCATTAAGCTTGGCGCAAATCTCAATGCGGTCGACGCCGACGGAGCCAGTGCCTTGATATGGGCGATCAGTCAAGGCCACGACTCGGCAACCATACAGCTGGTCAATGGCGGCGCGAACATCAACCTATCGGATATTGATGGCATCACTCCCCTGATGGAGGCGGTGAACAGAAATTCTGAAGCCATGGTGAAATACCTGCTTGTCCAGGGCGCGGACAAGTTACAAAAAGATCAAAAAGGTCAAACAGCAGGCGACCTTGCCAAGAAAAAACACAGAGAAGACCTCTATAGCCTGCTGAAATAACCAACTGACTTAATGCGAGTGGAATGAAAGGATACTAACCGGTCATCAAACACCCAGGGAACCCCGCTTGCCAGATTGCATCGGAACCTATCCGCGGTTCCTGTGTATTGTTTGGGGGAGCGTATCCCCTGTTTACCTTTGTAAGCCTGTTCAAAAACCCAAAGGAGGTAGCATGGCATACACAACACTTAAGAAGGCCTTGATCGGTGCATTGGTGATCTCTGCATCCTCAGTCACCTTCGCAGCCGATGAAAAGAAAGCCACCATGACCGGCGCGAGCGCCGACATGTTGTCCAATACCTGTGCGGGTTGTCATGGCACCTATGGCGCCAGCGCTGGCCCGGCCACCCCCAGTTTGGGCGGCATCTCCTCTGAATATTTCCAGGAGACCATGGCGGGCTTTGCCAGCGGTGATATCAAGTCCACCATCATGGGACGCATCGCCCAAGGCTATTCTGAAGAAGAGATCGCCTTAATGGCGGACTATTTCAGCAAGCAGAAGTACGTTCCAGCCAAGCAATCCTTCGATGAGGCACTTGCTAAAAAAGGCGCAAAACTGCATGACAAATACTGCGAAAAATGTCATGCAGAGGGTGGTTCCTCAGCTGAAGATGACTCCGGCATACTGGCGGGACAGTTGATCCCCTACCTGCGGTACACCTTGGCCGATTACAAGGCCGGTGACCGGGAAATGACTAAGAAGATGAAGAAGAAGGTCAACAAGCTGATGCAGAAAGAAGGCGACGCCGGCTTTGAGGCCCTTTTCAACTACTACGCCAGCCAGCAATAAAGGGGAGCAGGAAACATGAAGATTACCCGAAGAGGTTTTGTTAAAGGTGCAGGCGCCGCGACCGCAGTCGGTATGGTCGGCACTCCGTTCATCGCCTTGGGCGCATCCAAGAAGGTCGTGGTCGTCGGTGGCGGTACTGGTGGCGCTACCGCCGCCAAATATCTGCGCATGGCAGATCCGACCATCGATGTCACCCTGATCGAGGCCAACAAGCACTACTACACCTGTTACATGTCCAACGAGGTACTGGGCGGCGATAGGAGCATCGACTCCATCAAGTTCGGCTACACCGGTCTGGGCAAACACGGCGTCAAGGTCGTTCACGACGTGGTGACCGGGATTGACGCCAAGGCCAAGGTCGTGAAGACCAAGGGCGGTAAGAGCTTCAACTATGACCGCTGCATTGTCGCCCCGGGCATCGATTTCAAATGGGATAGCATCGAGGGTTATGACGCCAAAGTTGCCGAGACCATTCCACACGCCTGGAAGGCCGGTTCTCAGACCGTCACCCTGCGTAAACAGCTGGAGGCCATGAAAGATGGCGGTACCGTGGTGATTGCCCCTCCGGGCAACCCATTCCGCTGCCCCCCGGGACCTTATGAGCGCGCCTCGCAGATCGCTCACTATCTGAAGGCCAATAAACCCAAGTCAAAGATCCTGATCCTGGATCCCAAACCGAAATTCTCCAAGATGGGGCTGTTCACCGGGGGGTGGAAGGATCTCTATGGCTATGAGACCGACAACAGTATGATCGAATGGCGCGGCAGTGCTCAGGGCTCGAATGACAATGCAGTAGTCAAAGTGGATGCGGGTTCCAAGACCGTCACCACCGGTTTCGATGATGAGATCAAGGCCGATGTGCTGAACGTCATTCCCAATCAGAAGGCAGGGGCCATCGCCTTTGCCGCCGGTTTGACCAACGACAGCGGCTGGTGTCCGATCGACCTGCACACCTTTGAGTCGACCCTTCACAAGGGCATCCATGTGATTGGTGACGCTTCGATCGCCAAGGGTATGCCGAAGTCAGGCTATGCCGCCAACTCCGAGGCCAAGGTCTGTGCCGCCAGCGTGGCCGCCATGCTGAACGGTCAGGAACCCGGCACTCCTGCCTACGTCAACACCTGCTACTCCATCGTGGGCAAGGACTACGGTATCTCCGTGGCCGCTGTCTATCGCCTGGCGGAAGACGGTTCGAAAATCACCAAGGTATCCGGTGGCTTGACTCCGAGTGATGCATCCCCGGAAATGCGCGCCCGTGAGGTTCAGTATGCCTACAGCTGGTTTGTCAATATCACTAACGATATCTTCATGTAAACCATGACCCTCACAGCTACCGGGCGTCTGGACGGGCCGCCAGGTAGCAATCATCAAAAAAAAGGCGGGACTGCAAACCCGCCTTTTTCTTTGCAGCTGATCTACCACCGGGTTTATGGTATGGGAGGGCGTGGCGGGCGATTTGCCCGCTGGTCGATCTGATACCCTGTTCCAACGGCCGGTTTACGGGCAAAGTTCGGGAAATCCGGATTCGTCCAACCATCCTTCGCAAGCTTCTCTGCAGGGGGCTGAAGTCTGGAGGTATAATCCATTACGGCCAGTACGTCCCGATGGCGGAAGCGGCGAATCTGCTTGACCATTTTGGAGTCAGCATTCCTGCGCCGACCGGTCTTGATCCATTCGAACTGCCTGACCAGATAGTGGTAGTGCTGACCGTAAATAGCCGGGATATGTTCTTCGCGATCCCCTTCACCGTTTTTACCGTGACACTCGGTACAGTTCTCCTCATAGAGCCTGGCACCCAACTCCAGGTCGGTGCCCGGCCCTTTGCCATTGTATGGAGTCATGGGAAGCTTGGCGATATACGCAGCCACGTCGGCAAGCTCCTGGGTGCCGCCCATGAGAGAGGCCGTGGTAAAGGGTCGCATAGTGGGATTATCCCGGTTCCTCGCTCGGATATCGGCCAACTGCTTGATGATTACGGTATTCAACTGACCGGCAATCTGCGGGTAGGCCCCATTCTCCATTCCCCAGCCTTCTGGTGCATGGCAAACTGCACAGATCTTGTAGACTCTTTTTCCATTTTCCAGATTTGGAGTAAGCGACAGAGCGGTCTCATACTCCTGCATCGCTTCGCTACTGGTAGCGGCGCTGACCACCGTGCCACTTAGCAATAATCCAGCGAGCATTGTGGTTTTCAACAGTCTAACTTTCATCGATTCTCCTCAACCAACTCACCGCCAGGCAGTGTATAAATAACAGTCGACTCATGACAACATCCAAGCGTCACAGCTCAGATGCCAAAGATTGTCATTGAATAGGGACTGCACATCTGTTTTCTTTCGATTATATAACCTACGGACGAGTTCCGTATATTACAATTAGATCGTTTGGTTAGTAATTTATTATTTACTTACTTATTGAAAAGTAAAGCTAAATTGAAACTCAGGTACATTTTTGTAAGAATGCGCGGTGGAATAACGAGTTGCGTTCAGCAACCTCCCAACGGCATGAAAAAAACAATAAGCCAACAACTAAGAATTGGGGAACTAACCCCAACCAAAGGAGGCTCATCCAAGGATGAGAGGCGGACCTGCCCTGCGTCATCCATGCGGGGCTACCCCAGCGGGGATCATCGTAACCCAGTTACTGCTGAATCCTTAACAAAACAACGACCAACTCTAGCAGGAGCCCATTTCTCATGAAAAGGCTGATCTTAATATTACTCTTAACCTTACCTCTCATATCCAACGCCATTGACCTGGAAAACGGCAAGAAGCAGGCTCGCAGCTGTGCACTCTGCCACGGAGTTTATGGACAAGGCACACCAGGACCGGCTTCCCCTCGACTGGCCGGCACCCCTGCCGGCTACATGGTCAAAGAGATCGAGGCATACATCAACGAGGAACGGATCAATCCGCGCATGGTGATTACCTCATCCCTGCATTCGTTGAGTGAAGAGGATATCGATGACATCGCCGCCTACTACGAAAGCATCAATCTTGAAAAGATTCGTCCGGGTCTCGGCGACATCCCCCAATGGCCGGGCAACAAAGAGGCCGGTTACGAGATCTACAATGAAGAGTGCAAAAGCTGTCACCGGAAGAATGGCATGGGCAAATCACGCAAGGGCATACCCGCGCTGGCGCTGCAGTATCCACGCTATCTATACCGTCAGATTAAGATGTTCCAGTGGGACAAGCGAGTGCACGACGATGATCCGGAAGATGAGACGTTCGACGACTTCACCGATCGGCAGATCGAGGACATTCTGGCCTATGTCTCCTCGCTTGCACCCAATAACAAGAAGTAAGCACGAGAGTTAGCGAAACACGAATACCGGAAATACTTGGAGATAAACTATGAATGCAATTAAAGCCTTATGCTTCACTCTCGCGCTGACTATACCCTTCTGGAGCTGGGCAGCTGATAAGGGAGATCACCCCAAGATCAACATCACCGATATCAAGCAAACCGTTGTTCAGATGAGCGTTCAAAAGGACGTCTCGCGGGAAGATGCGGTACAAGCCCTGATGTCACGCGCCGCCGAAATCAATCTGAAATACGTGGCCCGCCAGCAGGTCTCGAAGGAACTCGAAGCCAGGGGCCTGAAAACCCCCTACCTGGATATCTTTCAATTCTGTAACCCGGAAGATGCCCGGGAGATGATCATGTTCGATCCGATCTATGCGGCTTACATGCCATGCCGTATCGCCATGGTGGAAGACAAGGATGGGCAGCTCTGGCTGATGATGCTCAACCTGGATATGCTCATCAACAGTGAGCTTTTACCGCCTGAATTGACCGAAATCGCTATCCGCGTAAATCAGGCTATGCTGGATGTCATGGTTGCCGGTGCGACCGGCGAATTCTAAGTCTCGACTTATGCCCCGGCACGTTTTGGATAGCCGGGGCATCTGCAGCTCAAGGATTCGCCTGCAGTTCCCCGAGACGGGTGCGCTGGAAACCTTCAGGTAAGCTGAAACTATCCGCGGGGACTTCGAAACGTTCCCGGTAATCAAGCAATTCTTGTAGTCCGCCCGCCTCTCCCCACTCCCGCACCACAAGTCCCTTATCGAGCACGGCCAATGGAGTGAAAACATGCACCGTCTGCTCACAAGCATCCTGCAGTTCCGGCGGAATCGCCTGCAGGGTTGAGTAGTGCTGAGCGGCCAGCAGATCGAGATACTCAGCATATGCCCGTGTGGCCCCTGGCATCAGTTCGGGGGCGACGATCGCACTGCGGCAAAGCTCATCATTGACGAAGAAACGCCAATATTCGGTCTCTCCACCCTTTAACTCCGGCAACGCCTGGTCATCGACTGGTTCGGCGCGCTGCTTCATCCCATCCGGTAACGGCCGCTCACTCTGGATAGGGCTAATCTGCAGAATCGTCCGATCGGCTGAGTTCACGCTGTAGATGATCTGCTGTCGCCGGTCGTAAAGGATGAAACCGTCATCTGCGCGCCCCTGGTCCATACGCAAATAGCGCTCAGTCACCAAGATTCGGCTGATGTAGGGTGCAGCACCCGGTTCACTCACCCGATAGACGAGTAGTTGGGCATCCAGGTCCGCCGCCCGTCCCAGTGGGCTCAGCCAGCTTAACGCCATGACCAGCAAACTGAAGAAGGCGCGTTTGGCTTTCAGGTACATAGTTTCTCCAGGCGGTCCAGTTCATGTTCGGTGAATCCCGCCTCCAATCTTGCCGCTCGATGCAATGGGCAGCGGATCTCTCCGTTCAGAAAATGGTTCAGCAGATCGAAATAGGTGATCTCGGGATCCTGCTCCCTGATCTCACAAAGATAGCGGAACCAACGGCTCCCGCATTCGACATGCCCGATCTCGTCGTCGAGGATCACCTGCAGAACATCTACCGTGCGGGTATCACCCACTTGGCGAAACCGCTGCATGATATCCGGGGTGACATCCAACCCTCTGGCCTCCAGCATGCGCGGTACCAGCGCCATGCGGATCAACGAATCGCCAGCGGTACGCACCGCCATATCCCACAAACCGTTATGGGCCGGATAATCTCCATAATCGACACCTCCCGCCTGTAAGCGTTCCCGCAAGAGACGAAAATGGTAGGCCTCTTCTTTGGCTACTTGCACCCAGTCCGTGTAGTACTGTTCCGGTAGGCCGGGAAACCTTTGAACAGCATCCCAGGCCAGATTGATGGCATTGAATTCGATATGGGCAATCGCATGGATGAGGGCCAACCGCCCCTGTTCGTTTCCGATTCCGCGCCTCACCAATTGCTTGGGGTGGACCAGCTCAGGTCTTGCCGGTCGTCCGGCTTCCAGGGTCGCCTCAGGTAGATCAGTGCCATCCAGCGCCAAGCTGCCCGCTCGCCAGGCTTCGGCGAGCTCATCCGTACGTTCCAGTTTCAATGCCAAATCATCGATCAGCAGGCAGTCATGGGCAGCTTGAAAAAGACTTGTGGGTCGATTAACGGAGGCGTTCATTGCTTGAGTCCGATGATTAAATCCATCACATTCGTCCCAGTCGGACCCGTGGTAAGCAGGTCACCGGTCACTTCCAATAGACTACCGGCGTCTGCCGCCTGCAGACACAACTCAGGCACAATACCTTCTTGTTGTGCCCGGCTGATCGTCTGACCATCCACCAAAGCACCGGCATCCTCGGTGGGGCCATCGGTCCCGTCGGTACCGGCGGAGAGCAGCCAAACCCCCTGTCTACCGGTCAAGACTTGGGCTGCCGCCAGGGCAAGATGCTGATTCCTGCCACCGCGGCCGGGAACGGGGGGCAGCCTCACCGTTGTCTCACCCCCCCAGATACTGACACCGGATCGGCCTTGGCATATGGCCTCGGCAATCCGTCTTCCGTTGTGTGCCGCATCCCCGGCAACGAAATCCGCCTCGATCCGTACTTCATAGCCAAGGGAACGGGCTTTCTCCGCCGCCGTTGTTTTCGCCAGATCGAGATTGGCCACGATTTCCATCACTGGTCCCTGTCTGTTGTTACCCCCACGCTGTTCCAGCCCGCTTGCCAACGCTGCCTGCAACCAGCTTGGCAGGCTCAATGTCTGTAAGGTCTGAGCCAGATCCGGTGCAGGCACCAGGAGCCCCGAACCGATCGTCCCGGGTAAATCGCCGGGTACATCGGAGATCGCCAAAGCGCGAATCGGCCGATCACCGACCCATTTCAGGAGCCCGCCCCCTTTGATCAGCGAGAGCCCTTTTCTCACCTGATTGATTGCGTCGATGGGTAAACCACTGGCGAGCAACCAGTCATTGGTCCTGCGGATGAAATCCCGATCCACACCCGGGACGGGAGACTCTACGACACTGGAGGCCCCTCCGGAGATCAAAAACAACAATCTGGTCCGCTGTTCGGCCTGGAGAAACTTGATGAGACTGTTACCGGCAGCCAGGCTGCCTTGGCCGGGCAATGGGTGTTCCCCCTCCAGCAGCTCCCAGCCCGTTCCGCGCAAGCGCTCGTAGCTCAGATGCCCCTGTTTGGAGATCACCAAGCCCCGTAGGATCTGCCGTCCCAGGACCTGTTGAGCCCCTTCTGCCATGGATTGAGCCGCTTTTCCCAGCGCCACCAGACTCACTTCGCCGGCAAGCGGTGCCCGGGAGAGGCGCTGTTTCACGGCATGTTCGCCATTCACCGCTTGTATGGCGGCCTGATAGATCTCCATCAGGGCATGTCTGCTCTGTAGATCTGGATTTGTGTCGTGCATTTTCTACCCGAGACCTGTTGCCATACTGTGTGGACGCCCCGCATCGACGCTGTTATTAGGCCGTTCGGCATTACGCAGCGCTGAGAAGGAATATGCAAACCCCGCTCTGTGCACTCGCTGTGGAGAACCTTGGCTTATGCAAGGGCCAATCCGGTGGGTTGATTTTATTCGTCTTGTCCATTCTCTCATGTCCCAAGTAGACCACGCTCAGGACGCATTGTCCTGTAGTAAATGTCCGACGCGATGGCTAACCACATGGTGTTAACAGGCCCTGGTTCACTGGGTTAGAATGATTTGTTTAAAGGCACTACCGGGGACTCTGCTTTGGGAAGCATTCAGTTACGTCGCAATTTCAGCCGCA
>JAAUXZ010106003.1_pt1 | contig 10536 bp, 8 predicted proteins | sample 7278131 | NCBI WGS metagenome assembly JAAUXZ01 (sample SAMN14350119, study PRJNA611818) | marine sediment metagenome | isolation source: surface marine sediment (3m) | place: French Polynesia: Moorea | collected 2018-08
CAAATCTGTGACGCGACTTCAGTTTCAGAAAAAATTCTGGGAAATTTTTCCCTTTTTTCTAGGTAGAAACCCCTACAAACGGCTACTTATGGGTTTTCGAGCACACGGATCGCTTCACCGTCCTCGTCGAGCTGGACTTCGCCCTGTTCCTCGATCGTGCGCGTGCCGCCACCGACCTGGATCGGAATCGCGACGACGCTCGAGCGCGAGCCGTCCGCCGTGTCGACTGCCGTGGCGACGTTCAGGTACAGGCGGCCCTCGCGCTGCGGGATGATCGTGACCTGCTGCGTTACGAAATCCTGGTTCGCCGCAGGCGCAACTTCGACCCTGAGCGGCTGCGCGTCGTGGAAAGTCATCGCCGACGCATCGCTGATGCGGTAGTTCACCGAAACGGGCTGTGATCCCAGCGTGCTCGTGACGCGGAGGTTGACGGTAACCGGGCTGCCGACGATAGGCGTGCCGACGACGTCGTAGCTGACCCGAAACGGTGAGCCGGGCTTGCCGACCGTGGCGTCATAGCCCGGCTGAACCTTGGGCGCCAACGCCTGGGCGTCTCTCGGCGTTTTTTCGACGGTTGCGCTCTCGGCGGTGACCGCGGCTTCATCGCTACAGGCCGCGACCGCGGCTGCAGCGATTAGGCTCAAGAATAGTTTGCTCGCTCTGGTCATGGTTTTCATCCTGTTAGAAGGCCACGATCGTTAGGTCGTAGCACACCTGTGATGGGAAGTCGCTGGCGGCGCCATCGTCGAAGTGCCGGTATTCCCGCATGGCGACGACGTAGTTGCCGGCTGCCAGCGTCTGGGTCGTCAGTTCTTCCCTGTCGTCGGCTAAGCCCTCGCCGATCGCGACCGGTACGTCACGCTGGTAGACATACAGGTCCGGGTCACTGCGATCGCGGCCCGTCGGTTGAGCCGTGGGCGGCGGCACCGGATTCGCCTGTGCGGTAATGGTCCAGCGACCGTTCGCCGGCGTCGTGAATCGCAGGTAGCGCCAGTCGCTGAGCTTGTTGATCTGCCCGTCGACGTGGTAATCGTTATTGATGCAGACGTTGGCGATCGAGCCATTGGTCTGAACCTCGGTGTAGACCGGCGTCAGGTCGCGCCCGCCGTTCACTGCACCGGACGGCGTCGATAGTTGGCCATCGCCCCAGATCGTCACGTTCGGCGTGTCGATATTCTCGCGATCGAGCTGCGCGTCGACAAACGCCCGGTCGGCGTCATTCAGCATCATCCGCAACTCTGCCGCGAACGAGAACACAGTCGTAAATGCGTCGGTCGTGCGCTGCGGGCCAACCATCGTGTTGTAGATCGGCTCAAACCCGATCGAACCGTCGTCAGTGCCGTCGACATTCGTGTCCCACAGGTCATAGATAAAGGTCATGACGCTGAGTTCGTTGAACCAGCCCTGCAGCCCGGTGTTGCTGCTCTCGGCGTTGAAGCCGAAGCTGCCAGCGCCGGTCACGGCATTGCCGGTATCGCAGTACTGTGGCTCGTTCAGCGATATCGAGCTCATTGCATGCGCGAATCCCTCGCCAAAGGCCAACGTAAGGTCGAGCGATTCGCCGAGGAAATGTGGGCCGCCCAGGGAATCCGAGCGTGAAAAATTGTCCTCGAAGTAGTGGAACCACTCGTGGTTGATGATGTGGTCGTCGAACTCTTCCGTATCGACCTGCGAGTCACCGAGCAGGAACAGCGAATCGATGTCGCCGCGGTAGAACGACGTGGATAGCTCGCCGACGTCCTCGTTGGTTGGGGAAACCAGCGTGTTGTTGACGCTCCAGAACACGTCGAGCGGCGGGAAAGTCGCGCCCGGATCCGCGCTCAATATAAGCTCCATTCCCGTGTAGATGGTATCCAGGATCGCGAACGGCGCGGCGAGCCGCGGCTGTTGGTACGAGCCGTTCTCGTACCCGGTCGTCGCCGTGAAGTCGGCGTCGAAGATGTTGCTCGTGCCGGTATTGAAGAGCGCCCACTGCACGACGTAAAGCGGCCGGTCTGCGAGCGGCGGCGGATTCGCACTCAGGTCGACGTTGTCGCGCACCTCGACGTCCCAGGCGTTGGCGCCGCTTTGCTTGAGCTCGGCGCGGACGCGCACGCGAACGTCGGTGTTCACAGGGACGTTCGAGAAGCTGTAGCTGCCGTCGTCCGCAGCTTCCGTGGCGCCCAGCACGGCATTGGAATCGTTTAGTAGCTGGACGGTGATGCGACGCATGGGCCGTGTCTGAACCGCACCGAAATTCAGCCCATTGCACTGGTTGCCCTGCGTGATTGGCGGCACGAACTCGTAGAACACGCGGCCGGCGACCGTCACGACGGGGGGAGCCTCGGTAACCGAGACTTCGACCGTGTCCGTGATCGTCGTCGTTCCGTCGTCGACGGCAAGCTGGAATGTCAGGGTATCTCCGCCCGGGCCGACATCCGGCGTGTTGAAACTGGCATTGGCCGTGTTCGCGTCGCTGATGGTAACCGTGGGACCTGCGAGCTGTGTCCAGGCATAGGTCAGCGTGTCGCCGATATCGGAGTCGTCCGCTGCGCCGCTCAGGCTGACCGGCGACAGCTCGCCGGCAACCTGATCGTCGCCCGCATCGACGCTCGGCACACTGTTGCTGATGCCGTTGACGGTAATGGTGACCGTGTCCGTGCTGTTGGCGCTACCGTCGCTGACGCGCAGCTGGAAAGTCAGCGCCTCGCTGCTGCCGATACCGACGTTGGGCGCATCGAAACTCGCCTGTGCCGACGTGTTGGCCAAGATCGTGACCGGCGCACCGGCCGTCTGCGTCCAGCTGTAGCTCAGCGAGTCGCCGTCGGCATCGTTACTGCCGGCGCCGTTCAGCGCGACGGTGGTCTGCTCGTCGACACTCTGATCGTTGCCGGCATTGGCGGTCGGCGCGGTGTTGCTGCTGCCACCGGTACCGCCCGAGCTGCCGCCGCCGCAGGCGGCGAGCGCCAGCAGTGACGCCAGCAGCAGCGCGTTTCTCGAGTGCGATTTCTGGATCATGTTCCGGCAGGCCCTCGTGCAGTCAGCTTCGATCTTAATCGGCAAATATGAACGGGAACAGAACCCAGGGTGTGCGAATATGGCGACATATCAATTCGTTACATCGCGCGATAGACTGCGACAAAGGTCCGATTTCCTCCCTTAAGTATTGATAAACTTTGTCTTCTTAACGAGCACTGGGTTCACAGAATCGGCCGAGAACCGCGCTTTCAGGTAAAAAGCCAATGGGAAACAAGAAGATACTGGTCACGGGAGGCGCCGGTTACATCGGCAGCCACGTCGTCCGGCAGCTCGGTGCGGCCAGTGAGTCGGTTATTACGCTCGACAACCTGTGCACCGGCTTCGAAGCGGCAGTAACCGCGGGGGAGCTTGTCATCGGCGACACCGGCGATGCCGCGCTGCTCGAGCGGCTGTTCACCGAGCACGATATCGACACCGTCATGCATTTTGCGGCCCATACGATCGTCCCGGAATCGGTCGCAGACCCGCTCAAGTACTACCGCAACAACACGGCGTCCAGCCGTACCCTGCTCGAGGCTTCGGCGAAACACGGCGTGAAGCACTTCGTATTCTCGTCGACCGCGGCCGTCTATGGCATACCGGAAGGCGGCCGGGCATCGGAGGATTCGGCGACGCAGCCGATTAACCCCTACGGCACATCCAAGCTCATGACCGAGTGGATGCTGCGCGACTTGAGCGTGGCAGGCGGGCCGAAGTACGTCGCGCTGCGCTACTTCAATGTCGCTGGCTGCGAACCCGGTGGCAGTATAGGCCAGTCGACGCCGAAGGCGACCCTGCTCGTCAAGGTGGCTTGCGAAGCCGCCACCGGGCGTCGTCCGGGTGTCTCGATCTTCGGCACCGACTATCCGACGCCGGACGGTACCGGTCTGCGTGACTACATCCATGTCGAGGATCTCGCCGCGGCGCACCTCGACGCGCTGCGCTACCTCCGCGACGGCGGCGAATCGCAGGTGCTCAACTGCGGCTATGGCCATGGCTACAGCGTGCGCGAGGTGCTCTCGGCGGTCGAAGCGGCCAACGAGGCGCCGCTCGCGACCACCGAGGAGCCACGTCGCGCCGGGGATCCGCCGGAACTCATCGCCATTGCCGATCGCGTACGGGATGTGCTCGGCTGGGAGCCACGATTCGACGATCTCGATGTCATCGTGCGAACGAGCCTGGCCTGGGAGCGCAAGATCGCGGCCGGGGACCAAACCGCTTACTGGGCCGCCTGAGGCCTGCGGACCAGACTTGGCCATGAAATTTCGCCGCCCACGCTCACTGAACGGACTGATACTGGTCGGTTTCGGGCTGGTGGCGATGCCGTTGCTGGTGGCCGTGATCTGGGCACTATTTAGCCTGGATCGCGTGGCGGAGCAGAGCGAGCTGCTCGTCGTGACCGGCTCCTCCGCGGCGGCCAACAACCGCCGCCTCAACGAGAACCTGAGTTCGCTCGAGCGCTTGGCGCGCCAATACCAGGTGCTGCGCGACCCGGACATGGTGCAGATCCTTGTGCAGGACCTGGCGGCCCTGGAGGCGCAGCTCCGCGACATGACCCCGCTCCTCGAACAGGCGAACGCGACGCGGCTGGCCTCGTCCATCGGGACCGGGGCGCGCAGCATCGTCACGGCATTGTCGAACCCGAACATCGACGACGCGCAGCTCACCGCAGCGATCGAGCGCTTTACGCCCCTGCGCCAGCGCGTCACGCGCCTGACCGCCGTCCTCACGGCGTTCGTCGACGCGGAGCTGAATACGCTGCAGGAATCTGCGCGTAAGGCACAGCAATACTCGGCCTGGCAGGTAGCGGCGCTGGTACCCGGAACGCTGATACTGATCCTGTTTTTTATCGTGCTGGTCGCGCGACCGATACGCCAGATCGACCGGGCCATCGGCCAGCTTGGCGAAAGCGGTTTCTCGAAGCCGATCCACGTCAAGGGACCCACCGACCTCGAGCGCCTCGGGCGGCAGCTCGAGTGGCTGCGCGTCAGGCTGCTGGAACTCGCGCAGGAAAAGAACAAGTTCCTGCGACACATGTCCCATGAGCTGAAGACGCCGCTTGCCAACATCCGGGAAGGAACCGAATTGCTGCTCGACGGCTCGGTCGGCGAGCTGGAAGGGCCGCAGCGAGAAGTTACCGACATCCTGCGCATGAACGGTCTGAAACTGCAGCAGCTCATCGAGAACCTGCTTTCGTTCAGCGCCTGGCAGGCGAAGAGCGAGGTGCTGACGCTGTCCGACTTCCCGCTACGCGCACAGGTCATTTCTATCGCAAAGGCGCAGCGACTGGCGCTGAAAGCCGCAAATATTCAACTAAAACTGGAAGTCGACGACATTATTGTGAACGCGGATCAAGACAAAATCCGCACGGTGCTCGATAATCTGCTGTCGAATGCGATCAAGTTCACACCGCGTGGAGGTCTGATCACGGTCCGGGCGAGCCGCCAGCCGTCGAGTTTCATCATCGAATTCGGCGACACGGGTCCGGGTATTCCGGAGGAAGAAAGCCCGCGGATTTTCGAGGCATTTTTCCAGGGCCGACGCGAACAGGGCGGCCAGGTAGGAGGCACGGGTATCGGACTGTCGGTCGTGCTGGAATGTATCCAGGCGCACGATGGTTCCGTGGAACTGGTCGACTCGGGCGAGTTCCCGGGTGCGCATTTCAGGATCCACATCCCGCAGGAGCGCGATGTGGCAATACAGAAGATGGCTGCGAATGCATAAATCGAGTGACAACAACAAGGCAGGCCGGATCGCGATCGTCGTGACGATCGTGGCATTGCTGGCCGGCTGTACGCAGACGACCGACTGGCTCAAGGGTCGGCGCACGGCGGAAGCCGACGACCCGATCATCCTCGGCGCGCCCGAGGCTGACGAATACCTGAGGGAACTGGCGGGCCTGGCCGGCGGCGACCCCGCCACGCAGGCCGAGATCTTCGCCGACGCCGACGCGGCGGCGACCCTGACGCCGGGGCCGAATACGAACCTGCGGCTGGCGCTGGTGCTGGCGACGCCGGGACACCCGGCATCCAACCCCGAAGAGGCCGAGAGGCTGCTGCGCGACGTGCTAACGCAGACGGCCCTCCTGACGCCGGCCGAGATTTCGCTGGCGACGATTCACCTCAACAGTGTCGAGCGGCTCATCGTCGTCAATGCCGAGGCGCGACGGCTGCGTGCCTCCTCCTCGCGCGCGGCACGCACCGAGGAGCAGGCGATCAGCCAGCGGCTTGCCAGCGTCGAGGCCGAGAACCGGCAGCTGCGGCGGGAGCTTCAGGAGGCCGAGTCCAAGCTCGAAGCCATCACGTCGATCGAACGCTCGATTCGCGAGCAGGAATAGGGTCCCGACAACCCGATCTCATTGAACTGCGCCCTTGCTGCACCCGGCAAATGGGCATAACCTTCCCCTATGGTCGCGAGACAACAGCAACGCGAGGGCAAGATCCTGCTCGTCGATGACGATCCGGGACTCCTGCGCCTCCTCAGTATCCGCCTGCGGGCCGAGGGCTACGACGTCGAGGCCGTCGAGTCGGCGCACAAGGCGCTGGCGACGCTGCACCGGTTCAGTCCTGACCTGGTCATTACCGACTTGCGCATGGACAAGATGGATGGCATCGGCCTCCTGAAGGAACTGCAGACGCGCTCTCCCGGGCTGCGCGTCATCATCATCACGGCGCACGGTACGATCCCCGATGCGGTCACAGCGACCCAGCACGGCGCGTTCGGCTTCCTGACCAAGCCCATCGACAAGGACGAGCTGATGTCGCTCGTCGATCGCGCGCTGAAGGTGTCGGGCACCGTCGAGGTCGACGACGACTGGGCGGGGAATATCATCACGCGAAACGCGCTGATGAAAGAGGTCTTGCAGCAGGCCAAGATGGTGGCCGCGACCGATGCGCGTGTCCTGATTACCGGCGAGAGCGGAACCGGCAAGGAACTGCTGGCGCAGGCGATCCACTCGGCCAGCGATCGCCGCAACAAGCCCTTCGTTGCAATCAACTGCAGCGCCATGGCGGAGAACCTGCTCGAGTCCGAACTGTTCGGCCACGAGAAAGGCGCATTCACGGGTGCCACGCGCAGCCACGAGGGCCTGTTCCAGGCGGCCGAGGGCGGCACGCTGCTGCTCGACGAGATCGGCGATATGCCGATGCGCTTGCAGGTCAAGCTGCTGCGTGTGCTGCAGGAGAACCAGGTACGGCCGGTCGGTAGCACGGAAGCACGCGACATCGATGTGCGCGTCATCTCGGCGACCCACCGCGACCTTCAGGAACTGCTGACAGAGGGGCGCTTCCGTGAGGACCTCTACTATCGACTGAACGTCGTCAACATCAAGTTGCCGACGCTCGACGACCGCCGCGAAGACATCCCGCTGCTGGTCGCCCACTTCCTGCAGGTGATCGCCCAGGAAGCGGACCAGGAACGCAAAGTGTACGCGCCTGAGGCTGTCGAGATGCTGGTTACGGCGGAATGGCCGGGCAACATCCGGCAGCTCTACAACGTTGTGCGGCAGAACGTCGCGCTGTCGCGTTCCCCGGTCATCAGCGGTGAGCTCGTGCAGCAGTCTCTTGGCGAACACGCGGGCAAGCTTGCGTCATTTTCCGACGCGCGCGACGAGTTCACGCGCAACTACCTGTCGCAGATCCTGCAGATCACGATGGGCAACGTCAGCCAGGCGGCGAGGCTCGCGAAACGCAACCGCACGGACTTCTACAAGCTGCTCGCGCGACACGACCTGAATCCGGACACTTTCAAGACGCGGTAGAAGAAGACCCCGATCGTCTGGATGATCAGCCGGACAAACGCATTGCATACACGGGGGAGTCCACGTGGCGCACCAGGATCGCCAGATCCATTTCCCGATAATGAGCAGTCCGGAATCGGCCGAAGGTGTGCGCTCTGTTGATGCTGTAGCATGACGCGGCGGCGGCATCTGCGATCGGGTCCAGGCTGGTGTCCGCGGTCAGGACACGCCACCGCGCGTCTCCGTCCCAATCGATGGCGTAGACCGTGCCCCGATCAACCGCCGAGCAGTAAACGAGGGACTCGAGCGCTCGAGAATATTCCAACGCCGCGTACTCCTGAATACGCGGTTTTCGACCGGAAGAATCGACGCAGTCGATGGCTTCGCCCGGACGCGCGGGATCGATACAGGCCAGACAGTCACGAGCGTGTAGTGAAACGAGAATGCGATCCGAGACAGGATCGATCTGCATGGCATTGTGGTTCGCCTCACCCGGCAGCTTGCTGGGGTGGAATTCTCTCCATTCCCCGCATGTGCCATCAGGATTGTCACCGTCGGGACTGAATGCAACGAAGGCGTTGCCGCCGCCGTCATCGCCCGAGTGACCCCAGACTACCCTGCGCTTTGCGTCCCAGGTCGTGAAACCACCCGAATTCAGGATGGCTGACGGATGACGACAACCTCGGCGCCAGCTGAGTGTGTCCAGATTGAATACGTGCGGAATAGCAATCGACGTGACGTTCGGGCCGAGTTCCGTCTGCCCTTTCAGTAAAATGAAGTCGTTGTCCTGCTCGTCGTACTGAACATAGTCATAAGTATGCGGAGGTAACGGAGAACCGTCCGGATACACGGAATCCGGATAGACAGCGTCTTCCCCGTAATCGTCTCGCGCTCCAGCGATGAACCCGGTCGTCAGGGCTCGCCATTCGCGGCTATCCAGGTCGAATGCATGTACGTCTGAACCGAAATAGTCATTGTGACCGCCGCCGAAGATCACCATCGATCCCGATCGGCCAAAGCGCGAAGCAAGAACGGCGCCGTTCCAGGCCTCAGTGATCGAGGGAAAGCGCATTCGACCACTCCAGGGCGCAAGCCACTCGCGACCCGCGAACCTCCGCGCGCGCTCTTTCACGGTCGCCGGCGGATTCAACGACGGGTCCACCGCCGGGTCGTTGTCTTCCAGATAACGTGTGCCGCGGGGCGTTGCAGGTAGATCGAGATCAGGCGAATCACCGGAGATCCGGTACCAGTGACCTCTTTCCATCTCCCATGCCCAGGACGGAGTCTGCGGAATTGTCGCTGCGCGCATATTCGTTGCGCCTCAGATTCGTCGCGACTATGAAGCGGCTTTCTTCGAATAGCTTTCTGCGCTCAGGCCGTACTTGTTGAGCAGGTCATACAGCGTTGGGCGAGTGATCCCCAGTAATTCGGCCGCTTTTGAGATGTTGCCGAAGCTTTTTGTGAGTGCTACTCGGATGGCCTTGGATTCGGCCTGCTGCCGTACCTCGCGCAGGTTGAGCGATACGCCGTCCTCGTCGCCGGCCGCGAGTCCCAGATCAGCCGCCGTGACCATTTTGCCGTCTGCCATGATGACGGCGCCTCTGATCTTGTTCTCCAGCTCGCGCACGTTACCCGGCCACGAATACGCCTCGATTGCCTTGACGGCATCGTCGGCAAAACCGTTGAACGCTCGCTTCTGCGATTTGCAGTACTTCTGCAGCAGCGTGCGAGCGAGGATCAGTCGCCCTTCCTCGCGTTCGCGATAGGGCGGTATGTTGATGGTGATCTCGCTGACCCGGTAATAAAGGTCGTCGCGGAAAGTGCCTTCCTTGATGAGGTCCTGCGGGTTGTGGTTGGTCGCACAGACGACGCGCACGTCCACCGGGATTTCCTGGCGACCGCCGACGCGCTCGATCACGCGCTCCTGCAGGAACCGCAGCATCTTCGCCTGCAGGGCCATCGGCATGTCGCCGATCTCGTCGAGGAACAGCGTGCCGCCGTTGGCGAGTTCGACCTTGCCCATGGTCTGCTTGTGTGCGCCGGTAAACGCACCTTTCTCGTGGCCGAACAGTTCCGACTCGAGCAGGTGCTCGGGGATTGCCGCACAGTTGATCGCGACGAACCGGTTCTCGCCGCGCGGGCTCAGCCGATGCAATGCGCGCGCAAGCAGTTCCTTGCCTGTGCCGCTCTCGCCGAGCAGCAGCGCGGTTACGTCGGTGGGTGCAATCTTCTCGATCATGCGACAGACAGCGAGCATGCCCTCGCTCGCCGCGACAATGCCGTCGAGCGGTGATTCGTTGACCTGGCTCTGCAGACGGCGGTTCTCACGTTCGAGCTCCGCGATATTGAACGCACGGTCGACGAGCAGCTTCAGCGTGTCCGTGTCGACAGGCTTCTCGTAGAAGTCGTAGGCGCCCTGCGCGACCGCGGTCAGTGCGTTTTCCTGGTCGCCGTTGCCCGTCACCACGATGACCTTGGTATGTGGCGCGAGCCTCAGCGTCTCGGTCAGCGTCAGGAAACCTTCCTCAACACCTTCGGGCTGCGGCGGCAAACCCAGGTCCTGGAGCACGACGGCGGGCTCGTGACGACGCAGCTCGGCGATGGCCGATTCGCGGTCCTCGGCCGTGAAGACGTCATACCCCTCGAAGCACCACTTGAGCTGGCTCAGGAGGCCAGGATCGTCTTCGACAATCAGTAGTCTGCGGCTGTTTTCGGGCATCCGGTAATGGTGCCACGAACCGGCACCGTTTGCAGGATGCGCATCACAGCCGGGGCTGTGACGTGATTGCGGATTTCAGCGG
>JAAUXZ010164816.1_pt1 | contig 10536 bp, 6 predicted proteins | sample 7278131 | NCBI WGS metagenome assembly JAAUXZ01 (sample SAMN14350119, study PRJNA611818) | marine sediment metagenome | isolation source: surface marine sediment (3m) | place: French Polynesia: Moorea | collected 2018-08
CGACATGGGGTGACGCAGCAGGCTTTTGGGCGTCATTACAATCAATGGCCGACGAAAACGCCGCTTGATCTGATCGCGTAGCAGATGAAAAAGCTGCGCCGGTGTGGTCGGCACCCAAACCCGCATATTGAGCTCTGCGCACAACTGCAGAAAACGCTCGAGACGCGCCGATGAGTGCTCCGGCCCCTGCCCCTCAAAACCGTGTGGCAGAAACAACGTCAACTGGCACAGGCGCCCCCATTTGAGAAAACCGCTGGCGATGAACTGGTCGATCACCATCTGTGCGCCATTCATAAAGTCGCCGAACTGCGCCTCCCAGATCACCAGGGTGCCTGGCATCGAGGTTGCGTAGCCATACTCGAATCCGAGCACAGCCAGCTCAGAGAGTATCGAGTTGATCACCTCAAAGCGAGGCTGATCATCGAACAACTGTTCCAGCGGCGTATGCGTCTCGAAGGTTCGCTGGTCATGAAAGGTGGCGTGGCGGTGGGCGAAGGTGCCGCGTATCGAATCCTGGCCCGACAGGCGCACGGCGTAACCTTCGTTCAGCAGGGTCGCATAGGCAAGTGTCTCGGCCATACCCCAATCCAGCGGCGCATCGCCTTGCAGCATGAGACGTCGCTCTTCCACCACGCGTTGCACAGCGCGTTGAAGCTCGAAACCCTCCGGCAGTTCCAGTGTGCGCTGCCCCAGCGACATCAGCAGGTCTTTGGAGACGTGTGTTTGCACCAACTCGCCAGGTTGCGCATTCAAATATTGCTCCCAGTGCGCCTCGTAACCTGTGCGAGAGCCGCGCAGAAACTCCCTTACCACGACCTTGCCGGCCTCCAGCGAGACACGGTAACTCTCGCGCATCTCTTCGGCGTCCTGCGGCTCGATCAGGCCATCGGCAATCAGGCGCTTGGCATAGATCTGTCGGGTGGTCTGCAAACCCCGGATGCGCTGATACATCTGCGGCTGGGTCATCAACGGCTCATCCGCTTCGTTATGACCCAAGCGGCGATAGCAGACCAGATCGATCACCACATCGTTGTGGAAAGTCAGGCGGTAGTCGAGGGCCATGCGGGTGACGAAGAGCACCGCATCAGGGTCGTCTGCATTGACGTGAAATATCGGTGCCTGAATCAGCTTAGCCACCTCGGTGCAGTAAAGGGTCGAGCGTGCCTCCTGTGGATGACTGGTGGTAAAGCCGATCTGGTTGTTCACCACCACATGGATGGTGCCGCCGGTGCCATAAGCTGGCGTCTTGGACAGATTCAGGGTTTCTGTTACCACGCCTTGGCCGATGAAGGCTGCATCGCCGTGCACGATTACCGGCAGCACCAGGTCGGTGGCGTCTTCGGCATGTCGATCCTGGCGCGCCCGGCAGCCACCCTGTACGACCGGACCGATGATCTCCAGATGCGATGGATTAAAGGCCAGCGATAGGTGAACAGGCCCACCGTCGGTTTGTATATTCGAATAAAAACCCTGGTGGTACTTGACGTCACCCGAGCCGGACCCGGCATCCGCCACCTGGGCACCCTCAAACTCGGAGAACAATTCGCCCGGCGCCTTGCCCAGCAAATTGACCAACACGTTGAGCCTTCCCCGGTGGGCCATACCAATCACGATATCGGTAATGCCGCGTTGCCCACCACCCTGCACGATCTCGTCGAGCAGCGGGATCAGCGAATCACCACCCTCGAGTGAAAATCGCTTCTGTCCGACGTAGCGACGATGCAGGTACTGCTCCAGCCCCTCGGCCGCAGTCAGGTCCCGAAGTGTATCGATGCGTTCACGCCGGCTGTTCTGTGCAGCCCAGTCACCCCGGGTTGATTCCAGGCGCCTCTCGATCCAGCGACGCTCATCTGAGGCACTGATATGCAGGTACTCACTGGCAACCGTGCCGCAGTACACACGTTCCAGTATATCGATGACCTCTGCTGCTGCCAGGTCGTTCGCGGCATCAATCGAAACCACCTGGACTGATTGCTGGAGATCGGAAGCCTTTAGGCCGTAGTAGCTGAAATCCAGTTCTTTGGGCCTTTTACGTTCTTCCAGTCCCAGCGGATCGGTATCGGCATACAGATGGCCTAACAGGCGATAGGCCATGAAAAGGCGCTCCACACCTGAGTGTGGTTCAACCTCCTGCGGTGTTGCGACCGCAGGTCCTTCAGGAGAATCTCCTGCGCCATGTTCAAATCCGTAGAAAAAGCTCTGCCACTCTGGCGAAACCAGATCGGGAGATTCACAAAAAGCCTCGTACAGTTGGTCGATGTACTCGGCATTCGCTCCGACGAAGTCGGCCCTGCGTCGACGCACCTTTACTCGCTTGTCCACCGCGTTTTCCTAAATAGCTTCCCGCCGTTGATACCTTTCACAGCACAGTCACTTCAGCAACCGCTGTGAACAAAGGTTGAAACCGGTCGAACATATCTGGCCCAATGTGGACGATCGCGGGAATGGACCTTCACTCCATCCAGCCAACACAAGGCCTTGACCTGATCGGCTTCGATGCCCATCGCGATTTGTAGGCAAATTGATCGGCGGTTTCGACGAACAAATCACTGAGGGGCTTGACTCCATTATCAGGCTGGCTGACAGTACTCCGCAATTGGCGTGATCTCCAGGCCGTGTTTAGGCCGACTGCACCTGTGTGGCACTGCTCGTGTCGTACTGGTGCAGGAAATAGGTGCGCGACAAGGCGTCATGCACACGCTCAATGCCCAACTGGATGTCATCCAGAAAATCGTGCAGCGCCTGCTGGCTCAGATCATCGGTTTCCAGGTTGGTAATCTTGCGTGCCACGCTGCGCAGCCTACGCATGACGCCATCCCCAGTACCGAAGCCACCGACGCTCTCCTCCAGGACGTACAAACAATGGATCACCGAACGCGGGAAATGCGGGTCTTTGAGCATAAAAGCAAGTGCCGGGGATCGGCTCACCCGGGTTTGCATCGTTCGGCGGTAGATTTGATAACCGGACATCGACTTGAGAACGCTGATCCATTGCAGGGCATCGAGAGTGCGCGACTCGATCTGCTCTTCATCGAACAGGTCGGTGGAGCGAACATCGAGAATGCGCGTGGTCATGTCAGCACGCTCAAGGTTGCGGCCAATACGCAGAAAGTGGAAACCCTCATCGCGGTACATCACCGAGCCAAACAGCCCACCCAGGCGTTGAGATCCGCCAATAATTTCATCCAGATACTCGTCACGCCCTTTTTTGCTCACACCATGCATCGCATTGTCCTTAGCGTAGAGGTGCAGCTCATTAATCTGTTCCCATGCGGAACGCGGCAGAATCTCCCGTACCGTACGCGCGTTTTCCCGCGCCGCAGCAAGCGAGCCGAGGATTGAACCCGGGTTCTCGATAGTGCCTATCAGGTACTTGACGACGTTACGCTCGTTCGGTTCTTCGCAGCAATTACTGAATTGGTCTTGCATACCGACGATACCGATCAGGGCGTCCCATCCGGGCGTGACGCCGCGCGGTGTATCCAGCACCAACTGAGCATTCACCTTGAGCAGGCGCGCAGTATTTTCCGCCCGCTCGATATATCGGGCCAGCCAGTAAAGGGTTTCAGCAACACGTGACAGCAAGATAGCCTCCTTCTCTAAGCGTCCACGACCCAGGTGTCTTTGGATCCACCGCCCTGCGAGGAATTAACCACCAGCGAACCCTTGCGCAAGGCGACACGCGTCAGACCGCCGGTTGTGACCGTGGTCTTCTTGCCGCTAAGAATGAAAGGACGCAGATCGACATGACGTGGTTCCACGGTCTTGCCGACCACGGTCGGAACCGTTGAGATGCCCAGGGTCGGCTGCGCGATGTAATTGCGTGGGTTCTGCTTGATCAGCTTGGCGAAGGATTTTCGTTCAGCCCGGGTGGAACGCGGCCCTATCAGCATGCCGTAGCCACCGGATTCGTTGGCTGGCTTGATAACCAGTTCCTCAATGTGATCGAGTACATAGGCGCACTCATCCGGATACATACAGCGGTAGGTTGGCACGTTAGGCAGTTTCGGCTCTTCATCGAGATAATAACGAATGATCTCTGGCACGAACGCATACACCACCTTGTCATCTGCCACGCCGGCGCCTGGCGCATTGGCCAGGCCAACATTGCCCTGCTTCCAGGCGCGCATGAGACCCGGCACCCCCAGCACAGAATCGGGATTGAACACTTCCGGGTCCAGGAACTCGTCGTCGGTGCGACGGTAGATCACGTCTACCCGCTGCGGCCCGGAAACCGTCCGCATGAAAACATGATCGTTTTTATCGACATAAAGATCGCGCCCCTCTACCAGGCGAGCGCCCATCTGCTGCGCCAGGTAGGCATGTTCGAAATAAGCGGAGTTGTAGATGCCTGGCGTGAGCACCGTTATGGCTGGCCGTTTGCGCACACGAGGGGAAAGACCGGCGAGCATCTCGTAGAGATCGGTCGTGTAGTCATCCACCGGTAGCGGGGCATAACTTTCAAACAACTCAGGAAACACGCGCTTGGTGATCAGGCGATTCTCCAGCATGTACGAGACACCGGAAGGCACGCGCAGGTTGTCCTCCAACACGTAAATTGTGCCATCCGCGTCACGCACCAGGTCGGAGCCACAGATATGCGCCCAAATGCGGCCCGGCGGTTTGACCCCAATGCATTGCTCGCGGAAATTCTTCGAGTCCGCCAACACTTCTTCAGGGAACACCCCCTCCTTGATAATTTTCTGCTCGTTGTACAAATCATCGATGAACAGGTTGAGCGCTTTGGCTCTCTGCTTGAGGCCATCCTCGATGGCGTCCCATTCTGTTTTGGGGATGATGCGGGGAATGATATCGAACGGCCAGGCCCGATCGATCATCCCGCCCTGTTCCTCGCTGTAAACAGTGAAAGTGACGCCCATCTCCTTGATCGCCAACTCGGCGCTGCTTTGGCGCGCCTGAAGCTCATCTTCAGGCATGCCTCGCAACAGGCTGACCAATTCTTTGGAAAAGGAACGCGCCCGGTTGGCCCGTTCCAGCATTTCGTCGTGGAACTCACCCGGGTCATATTGGGTCAGGTCTATGGTCATCGTCGCTTACTCTCGGCGCAGATCGAGGGTGTAGGGGAAGTCACCGCTGGGCTCCTCCGGAGGAGGCTCGACCTCGCCTGCCATATGACCATGCTGCCAGAATCGTGCCAGCCTTCTCGACTCAGCGGCAAAGGCATTCACCGGCAAATCCTCTTCATTGCGCCCGCCTGGGTGTTCCACATGGTAGGTACATCCACCCAAAGACCGCTTCGACCAAGCATCGATCAAATCGAAACGTAGCGGTGCGTGTACACCAAGGGTCGGATGCAGTCCGGATGGCGGGTTCCAGGCCTTATAACGCACGCCAGCGACAAACTCGCCGCGCTCGCCAGTGCACCGCAATGGAACACGCCGCCCGTTGCATGCCACAAAATGGCGCGAATCGGTCATGCCGCGCACCCTCACCTGCAGTCGTTCCACGGAGGAATCCACGAAGCGCGCGGTGCCCTGTCCCGTGACCTCTTCGCCAAGCACGTTCCACGGCTCGATCGCGAAACGCAGTTCCAGCTCGATGTCGTCGATGTTCATGTTCCCGTAACGTGGGAAGCGGAACTCAACAAACGGCTCCAGCCAGTCCTTGCGGAAATCGTAACCCCAGCGCTGCAGATCCTCTAGCACATTGTGTGCATCGCGCTCCACGTAGTGCGGCAGCATAAAGCGATCATGCAACTCTGTGCCCCAGCGCACCAGCGGTTGCTCGTAGGGCTGCTCCCAGAAACGCGCCACGAGGGAGCGTAACAACAAGGTCTGAACCAAAGACATGCGCGCATGCGGCGGCATCTCGAAACTGCGGAATTCGACCAAGCCAAGCCTCCCGGTGGATGAGTCGGGTGAGTACAGCTTGTCAATACAGAATTCGGCGCGATGGGTGTTGCCTGTAACATCCACCAGCAGATTGCGCAGGATGCGATCGACCACCCAGGGTGAAGGCACCTGCCCCGGCGGCGCCTGCTGCATAGCGATCTCCAGCTCGTAAAGGCTGGAATCCCGACCCTCGTCAACCCGTGGCGCTTGCGAGGTGGGACCGATAAACATACCGGAGAAAAGGTATGAAAGTGACGGATGATTCTGCCAGTAGCGCAACAGGCTCGCCAACACCTGGGGGTTGCGCAGCATTGGGCTGTCCGCAGGAGTTGGGCCGCCCAGGGTCACATGGTTGCCTCCCCCGGTGCCGGTGTGACGCCCGTCGGCCATGAACTTCTCGGTGCCCAGGCGCGACAGACGCGCCTCCTCGTAAAGTATCTCGGTGTTCGCCACAAGCTGCTGCCAGGAATGGGCCGGGTGGATGTTCACCTCGATCACTCCCGGATCGGGAGTAATTGAGAGACGCAGTAACTGTGGGTCGTAAGGTGCCGGGTAACCTTCCAGCACGATCGTCTGGCCGTTGGCTTTAGCAGTCGCTTCGATTGCCTGCACCAGGTCCAGCCAGTGCGTGACCTGCGAAATCGGTGGCAGGAACACATGAAGATTACCGTCGCGCGGCTCGAAGCAGATCGCGCTACGCACGAAGAAACTCTCCGGACGCGTGTCGTTGTCGGCGACCTCCTGTTCCTGCAGTCCATGCCAGTCAGGCGCTGCCTCCTCGAACCAGCTGTAGCGGTTGGAAACCGCCCCGGGAAGACGTGCCTGATCGGCAAACGGATCAGCCGGGAGCTCCTGCTGGCGTTCCTCCTCTTTTTCCCATAATAAAGAATCCAGCGGCAGACGCAGCCCCATCGGCGAGTCGCCAGGGATCAGGAACATGTGCTCGCGGCGGAACTCCCAGTCAGAACTGATCCAGCGCTCAGCAACCGGGTCCCAGGCCAATGGAAGGGCGTATCCCACCACCTTGTCCAGGCCTCGCTCGAACAGGCGGCGCAGGCGTTTGCGCTCCAATGCATTGGACAACCTGTTATCCAGAACGTCGACATTGGTCGGGAGGGTACCTTCCTTCCAGAGGTAGTAAAAGCCATCTTCGTAACCCGGGCGCACAAAGGCATTTGGCACGCCCAAGCGTCCAGCAAGCCCGCGTGCAAAGGCCTTGGCCTGACCTTCTCCGGCAGCGCCGGACACACTGGGGTTTGCCAGCCAGCGGGGTTCGGCCCAAACTGGCTCGCCATCGCGCCGCCAGTAACTGGACAGGGCCCAGCGCGGTAATGGCTCGCCCGGGTACCACTTGCCCTGGCTGTAGTGCAGAGCCCCACCGGGGGCGAAACGTTTCCACAGGCGCCGCAGCAACTCTTCTGCACGCTCGCGCTTGTGCTCACCGAGCGCTGCGATATTCCACTGCGCACTATCCATATCGTCGATGGACACAAAGGTTGGCTCGCCACCCATGGTCAGACGCACGTCCCCCGCACTGAGCTGCGCATCAATCTGCTCACCCAAGTCAAGCACCGCTTGCCACTGTTCCTCAGTGTACGGCTTGGTGACACGCGGGTCTTCACGTACCCGCGTGACTTCGTTGATGAAGTGAAACTCGACCTCGCATTTATCGGTGAAGCCCTCAATCGGTGAGGCACTAGTAGGGTCCGGTGAGCATGCGAGCGGAATGTGCCCCTCCCCGGCAAACAGTCCGGAGGTCGGGTCCAACCCGATCCAGCCGGCCCCTGGCACATACACCTCTGTCCAGGCATGCAGGTCGGTGAAATCCTGTTCCGGACCGGAGGGGCCATCCAGGGATTTCTGGTCGGCGGTAAGCTGCACCAGGTAGCCGGAAACGAACCGCGCGGCCAGCCCGAGATGACGCAGAATTTGCACCAATAGCCAGGCGCTGTCGCGGCAGGATCCCCGTTTCAGCTCCAGGGTCTCCTCGCAGGTCTGGATACCCGGTTCCATGCGGATGTTGTAGTCGATGTCGTCGCGCAGGTCGTGGATCAGCGCCATCAGAAAATCCACCGTGCGTGTCTTTTTACGCGAGACCCCTTCCAGCCAGGCATTCAGGCGCGGGCCATCGTCGACCACCTCAAAGTAAGGAGCTAGCTCCTTGCGCAGCTGTTTCGGGTAAGTAAAGGGATAGTGCTCGGCGTACTCCTCCAGGAAGAAATCGAACGGGTTGATGCTTACCAGTTCGGCCACCAGGCCGACCTCCACAGAGAACTTGCGGGTCTTCTCAGGAAATACCAGGCGCGCAAGGAAGTTGCCGAAGGGATCCTGCTGCCAGTTGATAAAATGCTGTTTCGGTTCGATCTGCAACGAGTACTGATGAACCGGGGTGCGCGCATGTGGTGCAGGACGCAGGCGAATGGTGTGCGGCGATAGTTTGACCGGGCGGTCGAAATCGTATTCGGTTTTGTGGTGTATTGCGACGCGGATCGACATAGTGCAAACGGCCTGAGATCGGGTTAAAAGAAACACTCAGCAAGTTGTATACCACTTGCAGATTACAGGAAGCAGGTAATAACCCCCTTTGCGTTGGGTCTAACGTTCTGCATAATCGAGACATCCGCATTCATCAAGAGAAATGCCATGACGTATTGCGTCGCCCTTTGCCTCGACGATGGCTTGGTTTTCGCGTCCGACTCCAGAACCAATGCCGGGGTCGACTACGTCACGACCTACAGCAAGACACATATCTTCACTCCCACTCCCGACAGGTTGTTCGTCATTCTCTCGGCCGGAAACCTCGCCACCACACAGGAGGTGATCAACCACATTCAGCGAGACCTGGACAGCCCGGGAGACGGGCCCAACCTGGGCACCGTCAACTACCTTTTTGAGGCTGCAGAGTACGTTGGTCATGTCAGCCAGCAAGTTCAGGCAGAACATAGTGCCGCGCTGGCGAACGCGGGGGTCAGCGGTGAAACCACCCTCTTGATCGGTGGCCAGATCGCCGGGCAGGAACATGGCCTGATGCTCATCTACCCGCAGGGTAACTACATTTCGGCTTCCAAGGAAACCCCTTACCTGCAGATTGGTGAGAGCAAATACGGCAAACCCGCGTTGGACCGGATCGTTCATCACGAACTGAGTCTCGACCAAGGCGCGCAGCTCTGTCTGGTTTCACTTGACGGCACCTCGCGTTCAAATATCACCGTGGGGCCACCCTTCGAGGTCACCACCTATTTCAAGGACCAGTTGTCTTTGAACTGTCACTGCGTATTTGACGAAAAACATCCCTACCTGAGTGCCGTGCGGGAATCCTGGCACAATGGCGTACGCCAGGCGTTTCTAAACCTGCCACCCATGGAATGGAACCCGGAGCAAGCCCCCCTGCAGCTCCAACCTCAGCAGCAGCAACAACAGCAAACCATGGCCCAAATGTACCAGACCAATTACGCCAACAGCTGGCCGCCAACAGGTTCAAAAAACCAAACCGAGTAATGCACCTTCCAAAGCAATGGCGCGGGGCATGCCTCTCCCGCAACAGCGCTATCCCTCGATCATTCTCTCTTCCCCGACCGCCTGAGAAGACACATTCACCCGCACCCCGCTGAAATAATGCGATCAGGCAATAAGTCCTGATCATGCAACAATTTCCCCGAACCCCATCTTTGCGATAAGGTGCTCGTCTACCGTGACAGCCAATGACGTGTATTGGAGCCAAGACGCATGTCGAAACAGACCTTTCACAATGTTTCCGATGGCGAACGACTCAAGCAGATTAACCTCGAACTCGGGGGTTTGAAGCACAAACACAATACCTGCCGAATGAATGCCCGCTTCTATGGCGTGCTAGCGGCGGTGTTGCTGACCGCGAGCACCATCGGGTCTACTCACCTGATGCTTGCCAACGATGCGGATTGGGCGCAGAACCCGAACTCTCCGGTCTATGAGCTTGCGACACAGCGGGAAGAAAACACCTGGCTGCCTGTCAGCCTGATTGTGCTGGGTTTCTTAGCGGGCGCGGTGATGCTGTTTAAAGCTCGCAACAATTGCTCCAGCCAAAAAGGACTTTGGGACCGTGAAAGCAACCTGCGTGTGGAGATGCAGGAATTGCGTGACAAACTCTATATCACGGAAGCAGTGCACTCCCCCCAACCCCATCATGCAGAACATCCACCGACGCACAAGGAACCGCTCACACCGGAAGAGGCACGCAAGGAATACGCAGGCACCTACACTCCACCCGATCGCACCGGTTAACCGCTGAAGAACTGCTGGAGAATTCGATGGACGACGTGATCGTGTGGGTGATCATCATCGCCTTCTACGCACCCCTGCACTACCTGTTGCCAGTGCTGATTCTCTTTATAACCGGTAATGAGCCCGAAGAGCAGCGCAAGAACCTGATCCGAGGGGCCTTGCTTGACTCGACATTGTCGATGATCGTTGCCTTCGTCATCATCATCACCCTCGTGTCCAATGGCTGGATCTCGGTGGCAATGCTGACAATGCTGGTATCGATGTTCTATCCGTTTCTGCGCATCTTCCGTCATCGTAAGGAAATCACCAGCTGAGGTGCCAAGGCCTGGTTCGATAAAGCAAGCACGCCCAGCCAATCGACAGGGAAAAATAACTTAATTGTTATTTTTCATAACCTTATATTAACTTTATAAAGTTTTTTATA
>JAAUXZ010112089.1_pt1 | contig 10517 bp, 11 predicted proteins | sample 7278131 | NCBI WGS metagenome assembly JAAUXZ01 (sample SAMN14350119, study PRJNA611818) | marine sediment metagenome | isolation source: surface marine sediment (3m) | place: French Polynesia: Moorea | collected 2018-08
CGCGTGATTCCTGACGATGCCCCAGAAACTTGCCGCCGAAATTGCTGTCATACCGAGAAACACGGTCAGGCTGTCGAGTAACGGCTCGTCGTCCTGATCCTCGGCGACGAATACCCGCGCCTCGATCACGAATTCGAGCCGTTACTCGACAGCCTGACCGTGTTTCTCGGTATGACAGCAATTTCGGCGGCAAGTTTCTGGGGCATCGTCAGGAATCACGCGTGGAAGTACTGGGCCCAGGCCGGAATGTGGCTCGGTTTGTTTGCGACGGGCTGGTACTACTGGCCCTAGATCGGTCAACGGAAAATACGCGGCCGGAGTTTGCGGCGGCGGCGCATCCGTGACTGCAACGATTTGCGCCGGTCGTCCAGCCAGCCGCTGCGGCTCGCTACGGCCTGCTCACCCTGCTCGCGCCGCAGCCGCTTCCGGTACTCGCAAAAGTCGCTGTAGGCCTCGATCTCGTGTTTGAGTTCGCGGACGACCAGTTCGATCATGATGGCGTCGTCGAGAAAGCCCAGTCCGGGAATATGATCCGGGATCAGGTCTTCGGGTTCGCAGAAGTAGGAGAGCGCATTCAGTACCCGGCTCGCTTCCTGGTGCGGCAGACGCCACTCGATATCCGACAACATGTGGATCATCAGCCGCAGCTTTTCGATCCGCTCCATGATGAATCCCGGAGCGCCGCTGGAATCGGCGGCGTCGAGCAGTCGCTCGGCGGCTGCAACGATATCCTCGGGTGCACGCCGGGCGTTCGCCTTGCGTGCCTCGTCCATTATCAGGCGAAAATGCTTGAGGTCTTCCTCATCCAGTTCGAACGAAATGCGCATCGATACCCGCCCGTTAGCTCCACCTGCTTCGTGAAGCGCAGATTAGCATGATGACGTGGATTTGGCCCGGCGTTACTTGCGGAAGCGCTGGTCCCAGTTCCTCGAACGATCGAAGCCGCCGGTATTGTATGGATCGATGCCGGGTTCTTCGCCGGAGTCGACCAGCGAGTCGTCGAGAATCTTCAGCGTTTCGTGCGTGCCGGTTTCTTCCCGGTGGTACTTGTTGCGAATGAGGACATTCTTGCCAGGGCCATTGCTTTCGATCTCGCTGTGAAGACTCGAGTCGACCTCGACGTATTCCGGCTCCGGGCGGGGATCCTTCTCTCCGGCATCTTGAGAAGGAAACGGGTAGGCGCCTGTGCTCCGCAGATCCTGTTCCGGATCAGGATCTGCGTCGGAAAACCGGTCTTGCAGCCAGCTTATCAGTCGTTTCATCATCGTTCGTACGCCGCGAACAAACGCGCCAGTCGCCTTGAAAAATAGTTGCCTCTGTTACCAGCAAAAAGTGCCCGGTGGCAGAACTCTATTCTATAAACGACAGCGTCCCTACCGCGTGCCGGATTCAGAAAACTGTGATGGGCGTCACAGTTTGCGCGTCGCCCGCCATGCGAACGCCATCAGACGCAGGGATTGCCACACGAGATAGGGTGATGCGACGAGGAACCACGCGACCAGGTCACCGGCGCGGAGCTTGGCAGTGAGGGTGCCGAAGAAGTCAGCGTAGCCGTGCCCGCCATAGGCGCCAAAGACGGCCTTGCCAGTCAGGAAGATAGCGATCGGCATAAGCACGATGCCAAAGAAAAGCAGTCCCGCCAACAATGCAGCTTCCTTGCGGACTGCACGCCGGATCGGGGAATTAACAGTGGGTTGTTCGCTCAAACCTGGGCCTGACACAGCTGCGGGGCGCTATCGTTGCCCAGCTTCCGTGCGAGGTCAAGCCCGCGTCTCGAAACGCTATTCTTCGGGTTCGTGGCGTTTGCGGTGACGGCGGCGGTACACGAATACGCCGAGATGCAGGCAGGCAGCGGAAAACAACAGATAGTGCGGCAGCACCCAGAACCATTCACTGATATAGAGCGTCGCCAGGAATGCCGCGATGCCGGACAACAGGTAGAAGTAGGGCAGGGCGTCGTAGAGAAGTTTCGGTAGCCAGATCTTCCTGGCGACGACGCCCTTTTGCTTGCGGCTTTCTGTCGACCTGTCGGCGAGCTCGGTCGCTTTCCCTGCGGCGGTACTCAGCATGGCAATGACTCGTTCCGTGTCAATGCGAAGAGATTAGTACAGTCGGAAAGGAAAGACCGTGATTGCTCTCACAGATGGACTTGTGACGAGCCGCGGGTCATTCGCGTTTGCGGCGCTCCTCGTAGCGGAACTTGGCATTGCCGACGGCGACGATATCGCCATTCGTCAGGAAACGCTCCTTCACGCGCTCCGAGTTGACATAAACACCGTTCTTGCTGCCCCAGTCGATAACGCGCGTCGTGTCCCCCTCGGTCAGGATTACCGCATGCCGTCGGCTGATATAGGAAAGCTTGAGCTGGATGTCGTTGTCAGCGGTTCGGCCGATCGTGAGGCGATCTTTGAACAAGGGAAATCGCAGAACCTGTTCACCAATACTGCCAATGAGCAGACGAGTGATCTTCTCCCGTTCACCCGCGGGCCTGGCCTGAGTTTCGGGCACACTTTCCGTCGCGTCGTCGATGCGCTCCGAGATTCGATCGTCGATGTCCTGGATGACCTCCTCGATCTCGCCGATCGCCTCGATCTGTTCGGATTTCTTCGTCAGTTCGTTGAGCAGCACATTGATCGCCGCGCTCTTGGACTCCAGTTTCTGCTGGTAGTCCTCGGCTGATTGCGACAGGCGCGTCAGGTCCTTCTCGAGATCGTCGATACGCTTCTGCGACTCTTCTTCCGCATTTGTCAGCATACGTTCGAGCTCTTCCTTGTACGAGCGCGTATCGAGCAGGTCCGATGTGAGCTGGCTGTTGATATCGGTAGCCTCGGCGACGGTATTCTGGGCTTCGCCGAGTTCGAATCTCAGCACGCGCAGTTCTTCCTCGTGCTCCTGCTTCAGCCGCTCTATGTCGTGCTCGAAGCCCGCGATCGAGTCGTTTGCATCCTGCAGCTTGTCATCCAGGTCGTGGCTTTCTCGCGTCTTCTCAGCGAGTTTCTGTGCAAGCCTGTCCCTGTCGCGACACACCTGGTCGTGTGATTCCGTAAGGTCCTTGAGCTTCAAGCGCAGTACGTCGGCGTATTGTTCGGTGCGCTGCACCTGGGCGGACAGGTGCTGTAGCGACGAGTCGTCGTAGACCGGCGGCTTTTCCTCGACTTCCGATGCCTGCCTGCGGAGTTCGTCGATTTCCGACTCGGCCTCTCGCAACGCTGCCAGTTGTTCATCCGCGGAGGCGCTCTGGTTCTCTACCTTGCGTTCCGTTTCGGCGTGGTCGAGCAGCAGTGCCCGGTGGGCCTCTTCGCGCTGCCGTATCTCGGTCTTCAGGGAACGAATAGCGGCGTCACGCTTCCGCAGCAACTTGTCCTTGCGCGCTATCGTCTCGCGGAGTCCGTCGATTTCGCCGCTGAGGTCGCTGACGATCTTTTCGCGCGCTTTGATCTCGGTCTCAAGTCCCAGCCACTTTGCACGCAGCTGTTCGATGTCGTATTGCAGTCGCCCTATGGTGCGCGTACGGGTTTGCAGGTCGGAGCGCAGCTCCGATATCGACTGGTTGGACGCGACCTCGTCCTCCTCGGCGATGCCGAAGGTGTTGGCATCCGACTCGCGCTCGACATCCGGGACCGACCCGGCCTCGTTGTGGAAGGTCAGCACTTCCAGTTCAGCAGTCGGGTCCTCGTCGTCTGAGACTAATTCTTTGATTTTGCTCTTATCATTAGCCATACACCCAGTCTAGCACGGACGGGCGGCAGCGAAACGCCACCGGTCCGGCCACTTCATGGCTTAAGTAAAACCGAGTCAGTCGCAGGGTACGGTACGGCCGGCGGCCCAGTCCCGCATCCTGGCGATCTTCTCCTGCATGACCACAGACAGAGGCCGGGTGAGGGCGATTTCCTGGCGGATGTGCTCTGTCGCGAGGGGCTGCCCCTTGGCGTGCGCGGCGTACAGTGCGGAGACGATTGCCTGCTCGATCTCTGCCCCGGAGAAGCCCTGCATCGCGTCCGCCAGTCCACGAATGTCGAAGTTCTTGAGTGGCTGTTTCCTGTTTACCAGGTGAATCGACAGTATCGACGCACGAACATCCGTGTCGGGGAGGTCCACAAAAAAGATCTCATCGAAGCGCCCCTTGCGGACCAGTTCCGGTGGCAACGTGCTGATGTCGTTCGCTGTTGCCACAATGAATACCTGGCTGCTGCGTTCGGCCATCCAGGTCAGGAAAGTGCCCAGCACTCTCTGAGTCGTGCCGGTCTCACCGCCGCGGCCGGCGATGCCTTTCTCGATCTCGTCGATCCAGAGAACGCAGGGCGACATGACGTCGGCTGTCTTCAGGGATTCGCGAAGCTTGCGTTCGGTTTCGCCGTGATACTTGTCGTAGATGGCGCCGAAATCGAGGCGCAGCAGCGGCACACCGAATACGCCGGCGGTGGCCTTGGCCGCGAGGCTCTTTCCGCAACCCTGGATGCCCAAAAGGAGTATGCCTTTCGGCGCGTCCAGGTGCGCCGCAGTGCTGTCACCCTTGAACGCGGGGCGGCGCTGGGTGAGCCACTTCTTCAATCGTGTCAGTCCACCCACCTCGTTGAACCGCGCAGTGTCGTACTCGAACTGCAGCGCGCCGCCCTTGTTGAGTAACTCGTACTTGGCCTGCATGACGTCGGGCAGATCGCTGTGAGTGATTGCGCCGTCGATATACACGGCGTTTCGCGCCACTCGTTCCATGTCGCTGTAGGTCAGACCGGCCAGGTTCTGGATCAGCAGCTGGTGCGCCTTCGGATCCACCTGCACCCGGGATCCGGGGTTGTCACGACTGTACTCGGCGATCGTCTGTTTCACGATCCGTTCACGTTCCTCCTCCGACGGCAAGTTCATGTCGAAACGCGCGCAATAACTCTCGAGCTCGCTCGGCACGTCGATCTTGTGGCTTAGCAGGACAATCTGCCTGGGAATCTCCCGGTACTTGATGCAGATGTCCTTCAGCAGTCGCACGTGCACCGGGTCGCCGATGAATGGGTGAAAGTCGAGCAGCACGTAGATCCCCGGTTTCGAAACGGCGCGGATGTGTTTCAGCACGTCGGTAGGCTCGGAATTGAGCGCCTGGGGCTCGAGCGAGATATCGATACGCTGCAGACCGTCGGTGATGGTCCAGCGAAACAGCGGCGCGTACGCTTCGGTGCTGCGACCGATGGCGATTCCCTGGAGCATCTCGAGCATGCGCGCCTCGTCCTGCGATTCGATCACGATGATCGGTGTGCGGGAGCGCAGGATGAGGTCGAGGTCGTGGCGTTGATCCATTGTTCGTGTCGGGGTCACTCGTTGCCGGGCTGCCTATTATGGCAGCCTGGCAGATTGTCGATGTGAAGCGCGTCAGAAGGTGCGTCAAGGATGCTGGCCGCGTGCCCGGACAATATCGACAGGTCGACCATCGAATCGTCCGACAGCAAGCGCCGCACGAGGTCATCCAGTGACGATGCGCCGGAAGTCGCCTCGCGGATTTCATCGTCGAGGGCCTTGAACACGGTGACCGCTCTTGCCGTCACCGGTCCTGTCGAGCGGCTGGCGCAAAGACTGTCTGCGGCCTCGGCCCACTTCGCCTGGTCGGCGATCGCGGTAGCATGACGGCGCAGCGTTATCGCGCCACCGCGGCGCAGCAGTTCCAGTCCGTAATACTCGGCGAGCCCTTCGACGATCCAGTCCATGCCGTCGCCGGCGCGTAATGGCAGCGCCGTATGCATGACCTCGTGGAGCAGGGCACTGGTCGCGTTCTCGCTGATGAGCGGCCGGTCGGCGTGGATATAGAGCGACGCCGGCGCCGACAGCCCGCCTCGCCACATCGGGTCGCCGGCGCTGACGATGGTCAGTCGTGTCGGCGGATCAGGTAGCAGGGCCACCAGTTCCGGCAAGGTCCAGTTCAGGAGCGCCAGCATCTCCATGCGCCGCACCTGCTGATCGTTCGGCGCAGCGACGGCGACACGCATGCCCGCGATTCTCTCGCGCCGGACGCCCAGGTCGCCCATGACGATCCAGCCCGTCGGCAGGTCGAAGCGCCGGTCCGGTCGTTTGACCGGGATAATCTCCCGGGTCGCCGGGTACTCGGTGATAGCAGACCAGCGAGCGGGCAGGTGAAACAGAAGGGTCGTGTTCGACGTCCCACCCTTGAGTGCCCGGGTGCGCGCCCGCGGAATAATGTCCTCCGCGCGGAACAGGCCCCAGTCCGGCCCGAGCCAGGCATCGAAGCCCTGGGGTTCGCGGGGGTGCTCGATATGCGCGATCCAGTTCAGTCGGCTGGTACCTTCGGGCGGTTTCCAGCGAACGATCGATCCGTCCACCGTGACTTCGCCGTCGCCCTGGAATTCGCGCATCGAGTCTGGCACATGGGGGAATGTGACCTCCCTGACGATGTCTCGCTCCTGCTGGAGCTGCATCGTGACGGCGACGTCGCCCGACGCCGGGTCCGGTCGGATGTCGAAGTGCAGCTTGTAGTCGCGCGACGCCGGCCGGTCAGCTGACTCCGAGGGTTCGACGCTGCAGGCGGCAAACACGGCGAGGGCACAAGCGAGCAGCCAGCCGCGGCCACGCACGAGGGTGCCCGACCGGGCTCTGAAAGCTGGGATACAGTTCATACCGAATTCAGGACTCGTGCCGTATGGTTGTGCTTTGCTCGCCGAAGGTGAGGTGGATGATAGCGCAGCCGGTCGCAAAATTTATTGCCCTGGCAATTACCGTGTTGGGGTTGATGCAGGGTTGCGCGTCGACACCGCCGCCGGCCAAGGCGCATACGCCGTCGAAGGCGCCCGGTCACCTGGGCCATCGCGCCGCCGCGGTTGCGCTCGACCAGGTCGGGGTTCCGTATCAGTATGGCGGCGACTCGCCGAGCGGTTTCGATTGCAGCGGGCTGGTGCACTATTCCTACGCGCGAGCCGGCAAAGCTTTACCTCGCACGACGGGTCAGCTCTGGAATTCGACGCACCCGGTCGATCGGGACGAGTTGCAGCGAGGCGATCTGCTTTTCTTCAATATCGATGGCAAGATGTCTCACGTCGGAATGTACGTCGGAGACCGGCGTTTCGTGCACGCGCCATCATCGGGCCGTCGCGTGACGATCGCTTCCCTCGATTCGCCTTACTACAGGACCGCCTTGATTCGCGGCGGACGACCAAAATAGCCTACTGAACGATGAATGCTCTGAGCTGCTGCGCGAGCCCCTTGCAGGCGGCGGTCTGCGTGCGCGCGATCAGCGGTATCGGGACGACCAGCGCGGGTAAGAAAGAGGTGCCGCTGACGTCGGCGGTGACAGTGCCTGCCGACTCGAAACCTTTGAGATCCCAGACCGACGCCTCGTAGTCGGCGTCATTCTGCCACCAGGCGAAGCCGAAACAGCCACCGCCGCCCGGTCCCGCGGCGCAGGACAGGCTGCCGCCCTGGGCGACACGCTCGGTATCGCCATCCAGCCAGATGATGTAGCGAACACCCATGTCGCTGATGGCCTGGGAGACCCCGGGCCGGTCCATGAGCTGGGTCAGCCCCTTGGTCTCGGCGGGGGCTGTGCGCGGTTCGAACCAGGGGAACAGGGAATCGACGAACTGCTGGTTGGGAATGACGCGCAGCCCCGCTGAACCGCGCCCCAGCGCGTTCTCGACACAGCGGATGTAGTCGGCTTCGGTCTCGTTGCCCTGGTGGTAGCTCTTGGCCATGATGACGACGGATTCCCCGTCGTCGAGCCCCGTGATGTTCACCCGGGCGTCCTCCACCCGGGAAGTGACGCAGCCGCTGAGCGCCAGGGCGGCGATCCCGAGCAGGCATGTCGATCGGGTCGTGCAGGGTCGACTACTCGTCGTCATCATCGATTCCTCCGATCACGAAGACGCCAATCGGGCTTTCGGGCTCGGCGTCGATATCCGCGCTGGCAACGGTCGTTTCCGGCGGTGCAAGCGGGCCGTCAGCGAGCGTGCTGATCTTCGTGACCTTGTCCATCTGCATGATAATCAATGCCGCGGCATCCCGCATCGCCAGCACGGCAGCCCGCTGCAGTGAATCGGAACCGCCAAGTCCTTCCTTCTGGCTCTTGCCGTAGGCGCTAACCGTCCAGTTCGATGCGCTGTTGCCGACGCTGTCGAAGACCTGCAGCCGGTAGCGAATCCAAACCGCGAAGGTCTCCGTCTTGCTCTGATTCGGTACCGAGAACTCGAAGCCGTCGATGCTTGGCTCGATCAGGGCATCGAACTGGAAATCCCTCGCGTCGTCAGTCGGCCCGAGCACCGTGACGCTGTCAAAAAGGTAGCTGAACAACTGTGTGAAAAAGGCTGCGTTCGAGCCGCCCAAATCGATCGTCCAGGACTCCCTGCCGAGCACCTCCTCGGTATGCACGAAATGGTCGAATTCCTCCGGCATACGCAAGGCCACGTCGACCGGGATCTTCTCGACGCGGGGCGCGGGAATCGTGGGCGAGTCCATGGTAACGGTCGACCCACATCCTGCCAGCGCCATCGCCAGCAGCCCGATTGCGAGTCTGGATGGTCTCTTAATGATCAATTAGGTGAAGTCCGCGCGACCGTTTTAGTAGCTATATCAGAGCCCGGGTAAGGCGCAGAGTTCCGCGGAATTGCGCCCATACCGGACCGTTGTCACTTTAGTGGCCCGGCCGCGGCAGTGCAAATCCAAATCCGCTTTGCGATATCGGCTCCTGGCGGTATAAGGGAGACGTCGACCACCTGCCCCCACTACGCCGATTCCGCTATGCCGCGCCCCAAGATCCTCGTCTTCCAGCACGTGCCGTACGAGCCGCTCGGCACGCTGGATCCGCTCCTGAAAGAGTCGGGATTCCGTATACGCTACGTGAATTTCGGGCGCATGCCGCATGCGCGGCCCGAGCTTGGCCGTTACGAGGCGCTGATCGTACTGGGCGGGCCGATGAATTCGGATCAGATCGACACGTACCCGAACCTGCGAACCGAAGTAGACATAATCCGAGAGGCGCTCGATCGCGACATGTCGATCTTAGGGATATGCCTGGGCGCGCAGCTGCTGGCCAAGGCCCTCGGCGGCTCGGTCTCACGGAACCCCCGTCGCGAGATCGGCTGGTACGACGTCGAGCTGACCGAGGCGGGCAGGAGCGATCCAGTGCTGGAGGCTTTCTCGGCCAGGCAGGAGGTGTTCCAGTGGCACGAAGACGGCATCGCGCTGCCGTCACACGCCGAGCGACTTGCCGGTTCCGAGCTGAGCCGCGTGCAGGCCTTCCGCCACGGCGAGCATGCCTACGGTTTTCAGTTCCACCTGGAGGCCAGCCTGCCGCTGATCGAGCGCTGGCTGACGGTGCCTGACCACCGGGAGACACTCGAAGAGGAGAGCGGACGTATCGACGCGGCTGAGATTCTCGAACGCGCGCAGACGTCGATAGGCCCCCTGCAGGCGCTGAGCCGAGAGACGTTCAGCCGGTGGATCGACCGATTCGAGATGGGCCCGCGCAAGCAGACGCTGCCGTCGCGCTGATCAGAAGTCCTGCCACTCGAGGGGCTGCTCCTGCATCAACGCAACCTGCTCGCGCAGTGCGAGTACGTGTTCGTCCCAGTAGCGCCGGCTGTCGAACCAGGGGAATGCGGACTTGAACGCCGGGTCGTCCCAGCGGCGCGCCAGCCACGCGGCGTAATGCATGATGCGCAGGCTGCGCAATGCCTCGACGAGGTGTAGCTGCCGCGCATCGAACGGTCGGAACGAGACGTAGCCTTCCAGGAGCGCTGCGAGCTGCGGGGTCTGCTCGTCACGGTCGCCCGACAGGAACATCCACAGGTCCTGCACGGCGGGTCCGCGTCGAGTGTCGTCGAGGTCGACGATGTGCAGGCGGTCCCGATCGACGAGCACGTTGCCGGGGTGGAAATCGCCGTGCACGCGCAGCTGCTGCACGCTGCCCGCGCGTTCGAAACAGGCCTCGACGCCATCGAGCACCTGCGACGCGGTGCTCTCGTAAGCGTCGCGATTGTCGTCCGGGATGAAGCCGTTGTGGAGGAGGTAGTCCACCGAGTCGACGCCGTAAGACTCGATGTCGATGCCCGGGCGATGCTCGAATTGCCGGGTTTCGCCTTCAAGGTGGATGCGGGCGAGCAGGCGTCCGAGCTGTGTCTGCAGATCGTAATTGTCGAGGTCGGGGGCACGCCCGCCGTGACACGGATACACGGCGAGGCGGAAGTGGCCCGCGTGGTGCAACGTCTCGCCATCGTGCTCGAGTGGTGGGACCACCGGTATTTCCTGTTCTGCGAGGTCGCTTGCGAAGCTGTGTTCCTCGAGGATCGCCGCGTCGCTCCAGCGGCCCGGCCGGTAGAACTTGACGACGATCGGGCGGGCATCCTCGATGCCGACCTGGTAGACACGGTTTTCGTAGCTGTTGAGTGCAAGAAAGCGGCCGTCGCAATCGAACCCGAGCCCGGTCAGCGTCGTCAGGATGTCGTCCGGATGCAGCTCGGCGAACGCCAGCGTCGCGGCGTCGTCGCTCACGAGGCCTTCCTGCGCGAGTCCCGTTTGCGGTCCGATTC
>JAAUXZ010152929.1_pt1 | contig 10516 bp, 7 predicted proteins | sample 7278131 | NCBI WGS metagenome assembly JAAUXZ01 (sample SAMN14350119, study PRJNA611818) | marine sediment metagenome | isolation source: surface marine sediment (3m) | place: French Polynesia: Moorea | collected 2018-08
CGTCGTTATCGCTTCGTCGAACGCATTCGTATGCAAGCTGTTGCAGTTGTCGAACAACGCGTAGAGCGCCTGCAGCGTCGTGCGTATATCGTTAAAACTGATCTCTTGCGCGTGCAGGCTGCGGCCCGACGTCTGCACGTGGTACTTGAGCATTTGCGACCGCGCACTTGCGCCATAGCGCTCGCGCATGGCGCGGGCCCAGATGCGACGAGCAACACGCCCGATCACCGTGTACTCGGGATCCATGCCGTTGGAGAAGAAGAAACTCAGGTTCGGCGCGAAGTCGTCGATGTTCATGCCACGCGCGAGGTAGTACTCGACAATCGTGAAACCGTTCGACAACGTAAACGCCAGCTGGCTGATCGGGTTCGCCCCGGCCTCGGCGATGTGATACCCGCTGATCGAAATGCTGTAGTAGTTGCGGACGTTGTTCTCGATGAAGTACTCCTGCACATCGCCCATCATCTTCATCGCGAATTCGGTCGAGAAGATGCAGGTATTCTGTGCCTGGTCCTCCTTGAGAATGTCCGCCTGTACCGTGCCGCGGACGGTGGCTAGGGTCTCTTTCCTGATGCGCGCATAGGTCTCAGTGTCAACGACCAGCTCGCCGGATACGCCAAGCAGTCCAAGCCCGAGGCCATCGTTGCCTTCGGGAAGATCGCCCTCGTAGTGGGGTCTGGTGCGATTTTCGAAGTACGCATCGATCTTCTTTTGTGCCTCGTCCCATCCGCCGGTCTCGCGCAGATGCTTCTCGACCTGCTGGTCAATAGCCGTGTTCATGAAGAACGCGAGAATCATCGGTGCAGGCCCGTTGATCGTCATCGATACCGATGTCGTCGGCGCGCACAGGTCGAAACCGGAGTAGAGTTTTTTCATGTCGTCGACGGTCGCGATCGACACGCCGGAGTTACCGACCTTGCCGTAGATATCGGGACGTTCGTGCGGATCTTCGCCATATAGCGTCACCGAGTCGAAGGCCGTCGACAAACGTGCCGCTGGCTGGCCAAGCGACAGGTAGTGGAAGCGCCGATTCGTGCGTTCGGGCGTGCCTTCGCCCGCAAACATGCGCGTCGGATCCTCGCCAAGACGACGGTAGGGGTAAACACCGCCCGTGTACGGATATGCGCCCGGCAGGTTCTCTTTCTTCAGGAACCGCAACAGTTCGCCCCAGTCGTCAAAATTGGGCGCCGCAATCTTCGGAATCTTCTGATGGCTTAACGACTCGCGGTAGTTGTTGCCCGTGATCTCACGGCCACGGACCGTGTAGCTGTATTGTTCCGAGCGCACGCCCTCGCGGCGCGCCGGCCATTCGCGCAACAGCGCCAGCGACTCGGGCGTGAGATCGCCTACGGCCTCCTGGTAGCGCTGCCGTAGTACGGTCAGGCTACGATCCTCGGCAGCGGTCAGCGCCTCGGACTGGTAGGGGTCCAGCGCCGCCGGCAGCTCGGGATCCTCGAGCAGGCGGAGCGACTCGTAGATGTGCTGGGCGCGGCTCGCAATGTCCGCCTGTGTTTCGACTCGCTCATTGATGCTGCGCCCTTGTTCGGCAATCTCGGCGAGATAGCGAATGCGCGCGCCCGGGATCATCGCAGTCGAGCGCGGCTCACGAATCGACGTATCGATGTCTGGCGTCCAGTCGTCACTGTCGAGACCGACTTTTTCGGCGACGCGCCGGCACAACTCCGCGAACATCCAGCTCACACCGGGATCGTTGAACTGACTGGCGATCGTCGGGTAAACCGGAACGTCGTCATCCGGCATGTCGAACTCGAGGTGATTCCGCTTCCACTGCTTACGCACGTCGCGCAGCGCGTCCTCGGCACCGCGCTTGTCGTATTTGTTCAGTACGACGAGGTTGGCGAAATCGAGCATGTCGATCTTCTCGAGCTGGCTCGCTGCGCCGTACTCACTGGTCATCACGTACACGGAGTAGTCGACCATGTCGACGATCTCACTATCGCTCTGCCCGATGCCGGCCGTTTCAACGATAACGAGATCGAAGCCCTGAGCCTTGAGATACGCAATATGGTCACCGAGCATCTCGCTCGTTGCCAGGTGCTGTCGTCGCGTTGCGATCGACCGCATGGAAATGCGATCCGAGCGCAACGAGTTCATACGAATGCGATCGCCCAGCAATGCGCCGCCGGTACGACGCCGGGTTGGGTCGACGGCAAGCACCGCGATACGTTTCTCGGGGAAGCTGGCGAGGAAGCGATTCAGGATCTCGTCGGTGACACTGCTCTTGCCGGCACCACCCGTTCCCGTGATACCGACGACCGGAACACGCCCGGCCCTGACCTGCCATTCCTTGCGCAGGGCCGTCAGTTCGTCGTCGTCGAACACGCCTTCCTCGATGGCGGAAATCATCGCGGCGATGTCGACGGCGCTCTCCGAGCTTGCCGGCACCTGCGTCGCCTTGCGGCCGGCATGTGTCCGATCGATAAGATCGTGGATCATGGCTTCGAGGCCAAGCTCCATGCCGTCGTGCGGATGGTAGATACGCTCAACGCCGTACGCCATTAGCTCCCGGATCTCTTCCGGCGTAATCGTTCCACCACCGCCGCCAAACACCTTTATGTGCCCGGCGCCGAGTTCACGCAGTCGGTCGACCATGTAGCGGAAGAACTCGTTATGGCCGCCCTGGTAGGAACTGATTGCGATGCCGTCAGCATCTTCCTGGATCGCGGCGCGCACAATGTCGTCGACACTGCGATTGTGACCAAGGTGAACGACCTCGACCCCCTGCGCCTGGATCAGGCGACGCATGATGTTGATGGCCGCATCGTGCCCGTCGAACAGCGACGCGGCGGTTACGAAACGCAATGGGATGGTGTCGCCGCTGCCCTCAGCGCGCGGCAAATCGTTGGCTGCCGTACTCATACGAAAACCCTGAGAAAAATTTTAATCTGGATTAAAATAATGCAGAATGGGTCCGGACTCAAGGGAAACACCCGCAAACCATGGTCAGAAAAGCGTCTGAAACCCGCTGGGAGCTGCAAAAAGACCGCATGTTGCGCGCGGCCGCGCGCTGTTTTAACGAAAAAGGCTACAGCGGGAGCTCCCTCAAAGATGTTGCCAACATCCTCGGACTCACCGACGCTGCCCTCTATTACTACGTCCGCAACAAGGAAGAGCTCGTCTACCTTTGCTACCTGCGGGCTGGCGATGTAGGCCGCGAAACACTCGATCGTGCAATCGCCGAGGGCCAGAATGGACTCGATATCGTCCGGCGTTACTTGCGGTATCACCTCGAAGTTATGACCGGCGAGCGCGGGCCCATTGCAATCATGTCCGAGATTCCATCGCTCAAACCCGACCACCGCGATGAGATTCTCGAAATCTCCCGCAACCACAGCGCGCGCTTTGAAGCAGTTCTGGAGCAAGGCATCGACGACGGCAGTATCGCGCCTTGCGACGTGCGCATGACGGGCAACGCCATCATGGGGTCACTAAACTGGGTGCCGAAGTGGTTCCATGGCGACGCCACGGTCGGCGAGAAAATCGTCGCGGAGTTTCCGGCCATCCTCAGCGCCGGCCTCGAGCCGGAGCCGGTTCGCTAGCGAGTGTCGACGAAGACGTCGCCGTCCTCGTCCACGACGGTCAGATAGTCATTGATGCGCTCCCACAGCGCATTGATCTGGTCCCGTGATAGGTCTGCATCGAGGTCGTCAATGTCGAGCCGCGCCGTCACGAAGTCCAGGCGCGTCTGCGCGATATCGCGAATGCGGGACTCGTAGTGAGCCGCCGAAATCGGGATGCCGGTCTGTGGATCGATGATCATGACGGGGCTGCTCGACCCCCCGAGGCGCGAGCCCGTTGTGCGCGCATCGAGCCGTTTCAGGTCGCTCAGCAGCAGCTTCATGATTAGAACGACGTCGCTGAATTCCTTGCGAAGTTCAACATACAGGGCGTCGGAGCGAGCTCGCTGCTCGTCGTTCATCGTACGCAGTAGCTTGTCGCGAACGGCGATGAACTCGGGTGCTCTGCGCTCTGCCGCCAGGCGGTACCAGGCAGATGCAAGTACAGGGTCGGACGTTGCACCCTGCCCCATCAGGTACATGTAGCCCGTCATGTACTGGGCGTATTTGTCGCCCGTCTTGGCAAGCTCTTCTTTGTAAATGAACAGCGCACGTTTGAAATCACCGCGCTCATAAAGGGTCTCAGCCTTGGACTGAAACCGCAGCGTTTTGGAGTCTATCGGGCCCGCCGGATAGTCTGCCCATTGCGCAATGGCGCCGCCGGCAAAGGCGAACAGCAAGGCAAGGGTTATGGCGATTCGAGCGATCAATTTAATCCTTCATCAATCGTTCCAGGACATCTGGTTTGAGGGAACGACGGACGCAAAGTTCCTCCGAAAACTGCGATTCAGTCCGCAAATTCTGGCCTGCGTCGCTGCATATTAGCAAGCACCGCCTCGCGCTGGTTCGGTGAACCCAGCAATCCCACCTGAATCTGGGCTTCGAGGCCCAGTGCCTCTTTCTCGGACACGCTCCAGGCCTCATTCACGAGACGCTTTATACCTCGAATGGCCTCGGGTGAGCGTTCTGCGCAGGCCTCGGCAACGGCTCTCGCCGCGGCGAGCGGATCGTCCTCAATCCCCGTCAGGATGCCAAGGCCAAGCGCCTCCTCGGCGCCGAATACGCGACCGGTCCACGCCAGTTCCTTGATGCGATCGGGAGGCACGATATCGCGCAGCGTGGTGCTAATCGCCATGTCGGGGATAATCCCCCACTTGGACTCCATGATGGAGAACTGGGCATCGGGCGAAGCAAACCGCAGATCCGCACCGATCGCGACCTGGAAGCCTCCGCCAAAAGCGACGCCGCGCAGTGCGCAGATCACGGGAACCGGTAACTCGCGCCACGCATACCCGGCTCTCTGCGCCAGGTTTGCGACGGAACCTTCGACCGGAGCAAGTAACGTCTTAACAGCCTCGGGACCGCCTTCAGTAAAGGTCGTGACATCGATGCCGGCGCAGAAATTCTCGCCGGCTCCATGCAGGATCACGGCACGCAGGCCCTTCTCAGACTGAAGCCGTCGGCCCGCGGCATCCAGCGCCTCGAACATCGAGATATCGAGTGCGTTCATTTTGTCGGGCCGGTCCAGCATGACCTCGGCCACGTGGCCCTCGACGCTAATTCTCACCCGGTCGGACACTGTCGCTACTCCTGTTACGCCCTCAACGTGCATTTGCCGTTGCGCAGAACGACCGCATCGCGCTCTTTGACTGAACAGCTGAAGCTCACAACGTTACCGTCCTGCCACATGTCAGTCGTAATCGTATCACCCGGCATCACCGGCGCTGAGAAACGCGCGTCGAATTGCTCGATCAGTGTGTAGTCGTAATCACAGATCGTCTGCAGTATGGCATTGCAGGCCACACCAAACGTGCACAATCCGTGAAGAATAGGCCGGTCGTAGCCGACGGCACGCGCGCGCGCCGGATCTGCATGCAGCGGATTACGGTCGCCGGTCAGTCGGTACAGCAAGGCCTGGTCGGCACGCGTATCGATGTCGCAGCTCAGGTCGGGTTCGCGTCGCGGTACACGATGTGGCGGGATACCCTTGCCGCGCGGACCGCCGAAGCCGCCGTCGCCACGTGCGACGATCGAGCAGCCCATGGTAAACAGGACGGTATCGTCGCTGGCCAGTCGGCCCTCAGCCTCGAGCAGAACCAGCGCACCAAGCTTTGGCCCGCGATCGAACGCATCGACGACACGCTTGTTGATCTTAAGCTCAGCGGCAGGCGGCAACGGCCGGTAAAGCGTCAGGCGCTGCTCCGAGTGGAGAATCTGGCTGTAGTCCCAGCCAAGCCCTTTCGGAAACATGTCGGGTACCAGCACAGTCGCCAGCGTTGGCACGGTCCTGAGTGGCTCACCCTGCTCGTAGACATAGGGCAACTCGTTCGTGTTGACCGGGTCTCGCCCCATGCCAATGGCGAGGGCATACAGCATCGAGTCTGCATCGGTGTAGGTAAACGGCAGGTCGAGTTCGACCGTCGACAATAGCTTGTCGTATTCAAGAGGCATGGATCATCCGTGCTTGCTGGCGTACTTCCAGCCCAAGTCTGCCAGTGGTTGCACCGCTTGCACAGCCTGAGACGCGTGCGCACTCGCGGCAGTGCCGTCGCGCACTCGCCCTGCGATGCCCTGCAGGATGGCGGCGAGACGGAAAAAGTTATAGGCCGCGCAGAAATTCATGTCGGGAATGTCGTCACGACCCGTGCGTTCGCAGTACATCGCCGTGTACGCATCCGCGGAGGGGATGCCCAGTTGCGCCAGCGGCTTGTCGGCAAGCCCGACTGAGCCGATTCCGATCTCCGGCATCTGCCACGCCATCAGGTGATAGGTGAAGTCCGCGAGCGGATGTCCGATCGTCGAGAGTTCCCAGTCCAGCACGGCGATAACCTTCGGTTCGGTCGGGTGTAGCACCATGTTATCGAGGCGATAGTCGCCGTGAACGATGCTCGCCGAGTCGTCGGCCGGCAGGTTTTCGGGTAGCCAGTCGATGAGCCGGTCCATTGCTTCGACGGTCGAGGTTTCCGAGGCCCGATACTGCCGGGTCCAGCGCGAGATCTGACGCTCGAAGTAGTTGCCCGGCGCGCCGAAGTCCTCGAGACCGAGGGCCTTGTAGTCGGCGTTGTGCAGTTGCGCCATCGTGGCGTTGACGTTGTCGTAGATCGCCGAGCGTTCATCGGGCTCGAGCCCGGGCAGATCGAGCGACCAGAAAATTCGGCCGTCAACGAATTCCATAACGTAGAAACTCGTGCCGACAATCTCATCGTCCTCGCACAGAACGTACGGTCGTGGTACGGGGAACCCGGCGCCATACAGGGCGCTGATCACGCGAAATTCACGGTCGACAGCATGGGCTGACTTCAGCAGTTTCCCGGGTGGCTTGCGCCGCAAGACGTAGCGGCCCGAACCGGCCGTGAGCAGGTAGGTCGGATTCGACTGCCCACCCTTGAATTCCTCTACCGTCAACGGACCGCTGAAACTCTCGACGTGCGATGTCAGATACTCGGCCAGACGCGCCTCGTCAATGCGATGCGCTTCGCGAACTTCTCGAGTGCCTGTGTTTTGTGCCTGGCGATCGACCATGGCGCAAGAGTGTACAGCTACATACGGAAAATGCCGAACGGAGTCTCATCCGGTTGCGGCGAGTTCATTGCGGCCGACAAGCCGTGGGCGAGAACAGCGCGCGTTTCGACAGGGTCGATGATGCCGTCGTCCCATAAGCGACCGCTGGAGTAGTAGGGATTGCCCTGGTTCTCGTACTGAGCGCGAATCATGTCCTCGAAGTGTGCCTTGTCCTTTTCGGGCCACTCCTCGCCGCGTTGCTTGAGGCCCTCGTCTTTCACGGTGGACAGCACCAGCGCAGCCTGGTCGCCGCCCATCACCGAGATACGCGCATTCGGCCACATCCACATCATGCGCGGGCTGTAAGCCCGACCGCACATCGCATAAGTGCCCGCGCCGAACGAACCACCTACGACAACCGTGAACTTCGGCACTGTCGCCGTCGCCACGGCGTTGACCATCTTGGCGCCGTCCTTGGCAATGCCGGCATGTTCGACGCGTTTGCCGACCATGAAGCCCGTGATGTTCTGCAGGAACAGGATCGGCGTTCGGCGACGATTGCAGAGCTGCACAAAATGCGCACCTTTCTGCGCCGACTCGGGGAACAGAATGCCGTTGTTGGCCACAATGCCAACCGGATAGCCATCGATGTGGGCAAAGCCGCAGACGAGCGTCGCGCCATAGAGTTTCTTGAATTCGTGAAACTCGCTGCCATCAACAAGCCGCGCAATGATCTCGCTTATGTCGTAGGGAAACCGGAACTCGCGCGACACGATGCCGTAGATGTCTTCCATCGGGTGCAGCGGATCGGTCGGTTCACGTCGTTCGACGCTCGGGTGCCGCGGGAAATTCAGGTTCGCAACGATATCGCGGGCGATCGAGAGCGCGTGCTCGTCATTGTCGGCGAGATGATCCGTGACGCCCGAAATCCTGGAGTGCACGCTGCCGCCGCCGAGCGTTTCCGCGTCGACGACCTCGCCGGTCGCTGCCTTAACGAGCGGCGGGCCCCCGAGGAAGATCGTGCCCTGGTTACGAACGATGACGGATTCGTCACACATCGCCGGCACGTAGGCGCCGCCAGCGGTGCAGGACCCCATCACCACGGCAATTTGCGGGATACCCTTGGCCGAGAGCCGCGCCTGGTTATAAAAGATCCGGCCAAAGTGCTCGCGATCAGGGAACACCTCGTCCTGGCGTGGCAGGAACGCACCACCCGAATCGACGAGGTAGATGCACGGCAGGTGATTTTCCTCGGCAATCTCCTGGGCACGCAGGTGTTTCTTGACCGTCAGCGGGTAGTAAGTGCCGCCCTTGACCGTCGCGTCGTTGGCAACGATGACGCATTCCTTACCGTGAATGCGGCCGATACCCGTAACGATGCCGGCGCTCGGCACGTCATCACTGTATACCTGCCACGCGGCCTGCCGACCAATCTCGAGAAAATGCGCGTCGTTATCCAGCAGTGCGTTGATGCGATCGCGCGCGAGCAGTTTGCCGCGCTTGACGTGACGTTCGCGCGAGCGCTCGGAGCCACCCTGCATGACGTACTCGTCGACTTCCCGAAGCTCTTCGGCAAGAGCCTCGTGAGTCTCCTTGTTTTTCTCGAAGTCTTCCGACGATCGGTCGACCTGGGTTTCTATTACCGGCATCGCCTTACTTCGTTGCGTTGAACAACTCGCGGCCAATCAGCATGCGGCGAATCTCGCTGGTTCCGGCGCCGATCTCGTAGAGTTTGGCGTCGCGCCACAAACGGCCGGCCGGATAATCGTTGATGTAGCCGTTTCCACCGAGCGACTGGATAGTCTCACCGGCCATCCAGGTCGCTTTCTCGGCAGCCACGAGGATACATCCAGCGGCATCAAAACGGGTAGTCAAGTCGCGATCGCAGGCGCGCGCGACCGCGTAGACATAGGCCCGCGTCGCGTTCATCGTTGTGTACATATCCGCGATCTTGCCCTGCATGAGCTGAAATTCGCCGATTGGCTTACCGAACTGCTTGCGATCGTGCACATAGGGCATGACCACATCGAGACACGCCGCCATGATGCCCAGCGACCCGCCAGACAGGACCACGCGTTCGTAGTCGAGGCCGCTCATCAGGATCGCGGCTCCCTTGCCTTCCTCGGCGATCAGGTTATCTGCAGGGATACGACAATCGTCGAACAGCACTTCGCTCGTGTCGGAACCGCGCATGCCGAGCTTGTCGAGCTTCTGTGGTGTCGAAAAACCCGGTGTACCTCGTTCGACGACGAATGCGCTGACGCCGCGACTGCCTGCATCGGGGTCAGTCTTCGCGTAGACGATCATCACGTCTGCGCCCGGCGCATTCGTAATCCACATCTTCGAGCCGTTCAGTACGTACTCGTCGCCATCCCGAACGGCCGTGGTGCGCATGCCCATGACATCGGATCCGGCGCCGGGCTCGCTCATGGCAAGCGCACCGAGGTGCTCGCCACTGACGAGCTTCGGCAGGTACTTTTCTTTCTGTGCCGCATTGCCCCAGCGCCGCAACTGATTAACGCAGAGGTTTGAGTGGGCGCCATACGACAAGCCGACGGAGGCCGACGCACGGCTGATCTCTTCCATCGCAATCACATGCGCGAGATAGCCGAGTTCCGAGCCGCCGTAATCACTCTCGACCGTGATGCCCAGCAGACCGAGCTCGCCGAGTTCGGGCAAGAGATCGCGCGGAAACTCGTTCCTGCTGTCGATCTCGGCCGCGCGCGGCTCGATGCGATCGGTTGCGAAACTGCGCACCGTTTCGCGCAGCAGGTCGAGGTCCTCGCCGAGGCCAAAATCGAATTCAAACATGGAGTTAGGGCTCTAATGCCAAGGTTACAGATGTAACCTCATTCTCCGGGGAAGACTCGAGGTCTTGAATACCAATCGCGGGGTACCGCGGTTGGCGCGATCACCCGGTCCTTTCGAGGCGCTCGCTGCCAGACAGTGCGTCGATGAATAGCGAGAAGAGTTCGAACTGCGAAGTGATGCCCAGCTTGGAGAACAGGTTGCGCTTGTGAACCATCACGGTGCCGGGCGCAATCTTGAGCTCGCGTGCAACGGATTTTGTCGAATGACCACGCAGCAACAGCTGCGTTATCTGGCGTTCGCGCTGCGTCAGTACCTCATCACCGAAGTTGTCGAAACACTCGGTGAGGCGCTGGTGGATTGAACGATCGGGTGCTGCAGGCGCTGCGGTGCGACCCTCCCACGCACGGCGCATGCCGGCAAGCACGACCGGTTCGATCAGGTGCAGGCGACTCAACTCGGCTTTTGTAAATCGTTTTTCAACGCGACCAACGACGATCACAAGCGTCGTCGTGGTCGAGACATCCTGCAGGAAGTCCATCTCGTCGACGAGATGCGTCCGCTCGACGTATTGCCGGTAGTACTCGCTTGATCGAAAACGATCAGGCTGCGCGTCGCGGACCCGGCAC
>JAAUXZ010163409.1_pt1 | contig 10516 bp, 5 predicted proteins | sample 7278131 | NCBI WGS metagenome assembly JAAUXZ01 (sample SAMN14350119, study PRJNA611818) | marine sediment metagenome | isolation source: surface marine sediment (3m) | place: French Polynesia: Moorea | collected 2018-08
ACGGCCGTTACGTAGTAATCAATCGTCTTCCAACTGGAGCCCAGCTGGTCCTCGTAGCTGGTCTCGTGAACATCTGCCAAGCGGATGAAATCATTGCCGTCAATGCTCCAGCAGATGTCGTATTGTGTTGCTCCCTCGCTCTCATCCCAGGAGAGATAAACGGTATCATGGCGGACCGTGGCTGTCAGACCGGTGAGATCCTCGGGGATCAAGCACTGCACGTCACCCACATCGCCATCTCTGACCGCCCAAGCGGCCCATCGTGTAGTCTGGCCGGCGTCGAAATAGCCGCCGCCAGCGAAGAAGAACGGGAAGGCCTCAATATATTCGAGATACGCCGTATTCGACCAGTGGCCGTACTGGATATGGTACAACGCCACATCGTCCACGCCGAAGATCGGATCATCGTAATTCGGATCGTCCGTATCTACTGAAAAATCATCTCCAATCTCGCCGCCCAGGTTGTACCGAAACATGTAGCCGAGTTCGTTGTCCCTGCATGCCTCTTCGGATACGGCATAGCAACTGACTATGTAGTCTTTTGAGGCACTGCCGGTGGGTATACCGGAACTCACCGAGATCGACGCAAGCCGCCAGTCATCGAAGCCCTGATAGTTCAGCTGGTCGGCCCACTTGACCGCTTGCTGCCAGGTCATCTTGTCGGGGGCGAAGTTTTCGTCACAGCTGTCGTCGACCTCACAGTACTGGTCGCCGTCACAGCCGCCGTATACGTCACAGCAGTCATAGCCAGAGGTAAACGCGTAGTTGGCGTCCTGTAGCCAGGTGATGTCGAGCACCGTGTCGTAGATCAACCCATTGCCGCGATCTTGCAGCTCAGCTTGTGTCGACGTCCCATAAACCAGCCAACTCATGGCCAGTAACATCCACCAAGCTCTCATTTTCATCATCAAACTCCTTTGGAATAACTTCCAACTGGCTTAACCATAAATATTATACTCCTTTAAAAATCCTTTAGCAACAATAAGTTAGGTAGCATTTTACCCTTATGGATCTGTTGTTGAGCCTGTGCGAGGGCATACCACCAACAACACTTTTCAAACAAATTCATACTCAGAAAATATTCTACGAATAGCTTGAGGACGTCTTGCAGTAGATCCCAGGAATGGAAGCAACGATATCGGAGGACGATTACAAAAGTGCCGTATACTTACTTATCTCGGCATGTATTTTATAGGTTGCATATTTGACTCATAGGGCCATCTTATGGATATAGAATGACTCATATTGTGGCGGTCGTAATAGTGGCTGCATCATGATCGGGTTTATAACCATTTATCTGGAATCAGGCGAAGAGGTAAACAGACATGAAACTTTATCTCGTACAGCATGGGCAGGCCTGTGCAAAGGAAGTCGATCCCGATCGACCTCTCACCGCACAGGGTCAGGAGGATATTGATCGACTTGCCGAATTTTTCAAGCTGGCCGGCGTTCGAGTCGACAGAGTCATTCACAGTGGTAAGCTACGTGCCGGTCAGACAGCGGACCGCCTGGCCAAAGCGATTGCACCTGGTGTGGTGCTGGAGACCAGCGGCATCCTCAAGCCCAACGACAATCCCAAGGCGTTTGACTGGCAAAGTGATAGTTGGGACAAAGATACGCTGATCGTCGGTCACTTGCCGTTCATGGCCAAACTGGTTTCACACTTGGTTATCGATGATGTAAACAAGCAGATTGCGGCCTATCAACCGGGTAGTCTCGTCTGTTTGGAGTTGATTGAAGGCACACAGTGGCAAATCAATTGGATGATAAGACCCGATTTGCTCAGATAAAGCCTGATCGTAATTTCTCCTGCATCGACCGGGCCCTAGGATTAAAGCAGCTTGAGCAGTCAGGCTTATCAAGAGAAATGTCGGTTGATCGGTGCGTGTCGCCGTTTCGATGGCCCATAACTCACGATGGTAAACCGTATCAGTAATTGGATCGGTTCTTTACATAATGATCCAATATAAGATCAATTACATTACATTGTTAGTAGTTGACTTACTCAGATGCCGAAAGTAAAAAACCTTAAATGGTCAAACAGACTGAAATTCTTGGGTGATACGTCTTCGCACATATCGGGGAAATCACTGCAGAGAGGGAATCGTGCAGTAGTGGCTGCATAATTATGGTTAAGGATGTGTATCATGGATTATCTTACCTATCGCTTGGCATTTGATGATTATTTTTTATTGAATTCATGAACATATGAGATAATCGTGAAGGTTTGCTCATGCCCTTTCCGGGGACTTTGATACAACTCAATCTAGTATTTAGTGTATACCTGATATCTGCAAGCGGAATCTGGAATTGCCATATGATCCAAAAAAAGACCAGGTGGCCTGATTGGCATCCTGTTACCTCCATGTGCCACGGCAAATTTGCATCTCATGATTGCACACGGGGCGCCGATACTACCTCATTAATGATGTACGAGCGTTGTTCGATAGGTGTGAGACGTCGAATTTTCGATTCAGTCAGACCCTGATCTAGGCACCAAATCAGGAATATGGAGATATCAATATTATTTGACGACCATGACAAGTCGCCTGCATTATCAAAATCCGTGATGATCATCGATACTAGTGGCAACAAGAATCTGCATTTGAGAAGGGCTTCAATCTCCCTTTGGGGATTTATGTTCTTTTTGCTGTTGAGTCTGTTGAGTGGTTTCGCTGTTGCAGGGCCGCTGGAAATCCCCGGTACCGGCGCAAGCCAGCTATTGGTGCGAGAACTCGCAAAAAATTTCGAATTCAAAAATCCAGGTATAATAATCAGGGTACCACATACCATCGGTACCCGCGGCGGTATTCGAGCGTTATTGTCTGGTAAGAACAAAGTTGCGCGTATTTCCCGGCCGTTGAAAGACAGTGAGAAAGCTGCAGGCATAAAGGCGGTATTCTTTGCGATAAGCCCTGTTGTGTTTATCGTACATCCGAGCGTCGGAGGTGTCCGCAACCTTACTGCAGATCAAGTCATTGCCATCTATACGGGAGAACTCCGCAACTGGGAGTCTCTGGATGGTCCGCCCCGCAAGATTTACCCCGTGACACGAGACTCAGGCTCAGTCCTCAACACCGTTAGAAGAAGTATAACAGGATTCCCCGAAGCAAAGTTACCGCTAGCTAAACCGGTGTCAAGCATCATCGATATGGTTGAGACCGTCGAAGCCCATCCCTTCTCAGTTGGTTTCAGTACACTGAATCTTGCCCGCTCTCATGAAGTGAAAGTGCTGGATTATAATGGTGTAAAAGCAACCGATAATGCGATTATTAGTGCCCAGTATCCAATCAGCGTACCCCTCGGCCTGGCAATGCGCGACCCGGAGTTACCGGTCTTGCGGCGGTTCATTGATTATCTGCATAGCGATGAGGCGGCGGAGATTATGCGTCGTCACGGAGCCGTGCCTTTGCCTCGCAGCTAGGGTTTTGAAGGGGGGCGTGTGAATATCTCCAAGAAAGTCACACTGACGCAATTGTCCTCTATCCTCATTTTCGCGATCATTATTGGCCTACTTGGTTATCGGGGAATCGCGAACTCATTGCAGGCGTCCGCTGCCGAGAAAATCAGACTGTTTGAAAATACGATTCAGTTTGGTCTTGCTCAGGAATTACAAAGGCTCAGCAATACGGTGCGTTCAATTGTTGACGGCCGAGCTTTAGCAATCTACATGCAAGATTTCGATGATCGACCGTTGCTCAGCGAACTCAGTGAGCACAAACATAACTTCGATCACATCAGCGTACTCAGCGAGACAGGCCAGGAAGAAATCAATTACTCAGGCGGAGAAATGAGACAGACTAGCGGTTCCTATGAGTACCATGAGGGATATCTCGATGCCCGCTGGATACCGAATAAGAGTGTCTTTCGATTTGAATCGGTGACATTAGATACTCCTGCGAAGGCAGTATTTTTTCGGGTCAAACAGAATTTCTTCGATGAATTCGCAGGCGGGGTGCGAGCCAGTGTCTCGCTGGAAAAGTTATTTCAGCGGGTTATAACAGCGACGACGCATGCCTTTGTCATTGTTGTGGGGCCAGACAGACAAATCGCATTTCGTCGCGATACCGAGTCGTGGCTTGCGCCGGAGGTAACGCAATTACAGTGTGACAAAGAGGAGCAGGGCACAGTCGGTTTTTCGCAGTGTAACGCGACCTCTGTTTACGCCTTACAAGTTCCCTTGAACATCAAGGGCTGGGTGCTGATGGTCGGTATACCTCAGTCGGAGCTCGAGGCGCCAATCGTTTCCACTCGAAACAGCCTGATTACAGTTCTGTTGGTGCTAGTAGTTGGTGTGATTGTCGTTTCTGTTTGGTTTGCCCGCCACATCCAAGGACCGTTGTCCAAGTTGGTGGCCGCCAGTAAACAGCTGGCTGATGGAACGCGCAATGTCGAAGTCGACATCAAAAGGACTGATGAACTTGGTGAGTTAGGGTTGGCCTTCAATGATATGAGCCAGTCGTTGCAGGTGGCCAGCGAGGAGCGCGACCAAGCCATGGAGGGACTGGCTGAGATGAATCGCGAGCTAGGCGCACGACTGGCCGAACTCAACCAAGCACAGGAACGCATCGAATACATGGCCTACAACGACGAGTTGACAGGACTGGCAAACCGACGCCTGATGTTCAACCGTCTAGAACAGGCTTTGTCCAGCGACCTGCGGCATCAGAGGCGGGGTGCATTGATCATGCTGGATCTCGATCGCTTCAAAAACATCAATGATTCATTGGGGCATGCAGCTGGTGACCGTCTGTTGAAACAAGTGGGGCAACGGTTGCAGGATATCGTTCGTGAGGAAGATACGGTCTGTCGGCTCGGCGGTGACGAATTCGTTGTGTTGTTGCCGTTTGTGGAACAAGACGGTGACGACGTTCTGAGCCCAATTGCACATGTGGCCGACAAGATTCGTCGCGAGCTTGCTGAGCCTTATCAGTTGGATCATGGTCGTTATCAAGCTACACCAAGTATTGGCGTTGTTGTTTTTCCTCATATCGATGATAAGGCAGAGGACCTGTTGAAGCGGGCCGATGCCGCCATGTATCGTGCCAAGCAGGAAGGAGGCAATAAGGTCGCCTTCTATGAGAAAGCCATGCAGGTTGCGGCGGACGAACGATTGCATCTTGAAAAGGACCTCCAGAACGCTTTTGTTCAACAGGATCTGTTTCTCGTCTATCAACCGCAATGTGATGTGGCTGGCCATGTGGTAGGAGTAGAAGCGCTGGTCCGCTGGCAGCATCCTGATAGAGGGATGGTTCCCCCGCTTCAGTTTATTGAAATAGCCGAAGAGACCGGTATGATTCGCGCTTTGGGCGGTTGGATTCTTGAACAGGCCTGTCAGGACATAGGTCCGTTGGTGAAATCCAATAGCCTGCTGCCGACAAGCACATTCACGGTAAACGTGAGTGCCCGTCAGTTCAGGGATCACAACTTCAGCGATACAGTAATGCGCATCCTCGACAGGTATCAGATACCCCGTGGTCGCCTTAAGCTGGAACTCACGGAAACGGCGCTGCTGGACGATGTCGAGAAGACGATCGAAAGAATGAATGCATTGCGGGAAGCCGGAGTCATGTTTTCACTGGATGACTTTGGTACGGGATATTCGTCGCTTGCCTATCTCAGCCGCTTACCACTCGATGAACTCAAAATTGATCGATCATTCATAGTCAGAGCAGAACATGATCCGAATGCCTGGTCGATTGTGGAAGCGATTATCAATGTTGCGAGATCGCAAGGTCTCAACGTTGTAGCCGAAGGTATTGAGAAAAAGTCTGAGCTCGATCGCTTAAAGGCAATTGGTTGTCCTGTGTTTCAGGGGTATTTCTTTTATCGACCGATCGTATTCGAGCAGTTGATTCGGGTATTAGAGAATGACGCCGGGATAGGAGAGAAACTACGCGGAAACATTTAATTCAGTAGACGGATTCAATCCCCTTTAGTGAGAAATTTACATTCAACTGCACGTTGTTCTGCTTTTTTACATACACAAATAATCAGCGGCGGTATAAATAATTTTCGAAATTATTGCCGGGCAATTGAAATAGCGATGACAACATCACGCGTTCCGTATTGATACCGGTATTGATAGAAGCATAACCCAGCGCCGATCCAGTGTCATTCTAATTAGCAATCAAGAGCATAACATCCTAGGTAAATGCGATTACAGAGCTAAGTCCCATGGGATAACCAGACTCTGTCAATTCTATCCATCGAAGCATCAACATCCAATAAGCAATTGCATAGTTGGCAACAGCAGCAATCTATTAGCATAAAATCAGTAGTAGTAATACGCCTTGCCATATTCAGTATTCAACACTTCAGATCTTAACGATCGCAGTGGACATGTAGATTGGCAATCGATGGAACTGCGTTATATTGGGAAGCTCTACAACCACCTATCCCGATACATAAGTAGCGAATAAATATCACAATAATCTAAATATCATAGACAAGTAATGTCTTATGTGGGGTGCGGTGGTGTAGAGTGCTCAGGAAAGGTGATTCAGGATCATTACCGACTGTACAGGCCAAACAACTTTTATCAAACGTTGCGTGTACCTGCTGCTACTGCTAGGTTAAATGAAATAAAAAAAGATAATCATACATCTGGCTCAGTTCTGGAGGGTAGGGTTTTATGACCGACCGTGTTGATGTATCTGATCTTCAGGTAGACAAGGATTTGTTCGATCTGGTCAACCATGAAATCATTCCGGGCACCGGTATAGAGCCGGATAGATTCTGGGAGGGGCTGGCTGGCTGCGTCAGGGATTTCGCACCGACCAACCGTGCCTTACTCAACAAACGCGACATTCTGCAGCAACAAATAGATGACTGGCATAGGCAGCATTCAAGCGAACCTCATGATCCGGAGGCCTACAAGGCCTTTCTCATGAAGATCGGCTATCTGCAACCGGTAGGTGACGACTTCACGATCAGCACGAAAAACACCGATCCGGAGATCAGTGCGCTTGCCGGGCCTCAGCTGGTGGTGCCGGTCAAAAACGCACGCTTTGCACTGAATGCCGCCAATGCCCGTTGGGGTAGTCTGTACGATTCACTGTATGGATCCGATGTCATTCCTGAAGATGATGGCGCGGAACTGACGGCGGCATTCAACCCCAGACGAGCAGAACGGGCCATCGCATACGCCATGGCATTTCTCGATGAGGTGGTTCCCCTGAAGGACATCTCACATACACAGGTAACGGCCTATTGTATTTGCAGAGGTCAGCTTATCGTGACCCTGCCAAAAGGAGGTGAAGCCAGACTCTTAAAGCCTGAGCAATTCGTGGGCTATCAGGGACCTGAAGATCAGCCGTCCACGGTACTCTTGCGCAATCACGGCCTGCATATCGAACTGCGAATCGATCCGCAACACGACCTCAGCCAGTTCCATTCGGCCGGTATCATGGATGTGCAATTGGAGGCGGCCTTGACCACCATCCAGGACTGTGAAGATTCGGTGGCAGCCGTCGATGCGGAGGACAAGGTACAGGTCTACCGCAATTGGCTCGGTTTGATGAAGGGAGACTTGTCGGCGACGATCACCAAGGGGGATAAAACGTTTACCCGGGGCTTGCATGCGGACCGCAGCTATACGGCCGCGGATGGTGGATCCTATGTCTTACCCGGACGCAGTCTTCTCCTGGTGCGCAATGTCGGGCACTTGATGGCTACCGATGCGATTCTCGATCACCAGGGGCGTGAGATACCCGAAGGTATCCTGGACGGCATGCTCACCAGTCTGATCGCTCTGCACGATATCAACGGCCAAGGGCGGTATCGCAACTCGCCTGCGCAGAGCATATACATCGTCAAACCGAAGATGCACGGCCCCGAAGAGGTCGCATTCGCCAATGATCTTTTTGATCGTATCGAGGATGTCCTCGGCTTGCCTCGCCATACCCTGAAGATGGGTATCATGGACGAGGAACGGCGCACCTCACTGAATCTAAAGGAATGTATCCGTGCTGCCAGGGAGCGTGTCGTCTTTATCAACACCGGCTTTCTCGACCGAACCGGTGACGAGATCCACACGAGTATGGCAGCCGGACCCATGGTGCGCAAAGCCGACATGAAAGACTCCGCCTGGATTCAGGCCTATGAAGATTCGAATGTCGATATCGGGCTGGCCTGCGGCATGCGAGGGAATGCGCAGATCGGTAAGGGCATGTGGGCCATGCCGGACGAGATGTGCCAGATGGTGGACAACAAGATCGGTCATCCTCTGGCTGGGGCGACGACCGCCTGGGTACCTTCCCCGACAGCCGCGGTACTACATGCCATGCATTACCATAAGGTCGACGTCAATGTGATTCAGACACAGCTGCAATCCCGCCATCCGGCGGATCTCGATGACATGCTGGAGATTCCGTTGCTAGGTGACCAGGTTGTGACAGAGGATGAGGTTCAGCAGGAGTTGGACAATAACGCCCAGGGAATCCTGGGTTATGTCGTGCGCTGGATCTATCAAGGGGTGGGTTGCTCCAAGGTGCCGGATATTCGGGATGTCGGCCTTATGGAAGACCGTGCCACCCTGCGTATCTCCAGTCAGCACATCGCCAATTGGTTGCAGCACGGCTTGTGCAGCGAGGCCCAGGTACTCAGTACACTCAAACGCATGGCGGTGACCGTGGATCGACAAAACGCCAGTGATCCCGACTACCATGCGATGGCGCCGGATTTCACCAACAGCCTGGCCTTTCAAGCCGCCTGTGACCTCATCTTCAAGGGGTGCGAGCAGCCCAGCGGCTACACTGAGCCACTGCTCTACCAGCGGCGTCGCGAATTCAAACTAAGGAACGGCGAGCGTTAGTCGTGATGCCAGCCATCTCTCAAGGCCCAGATCATGGCTCTCTTCAATGCCGTGCTGAGCGATGTTCTGGGTGTCCAGGCCCGAATTGCGCAGCCAGGTTTCAGTAACACGACAGTCCAAGGTGGTTTGCCGGTCGCATCTCGACAGTATAATGTTTTGAGGACAACGCCCTGGTACGTAGGGCCTCGGCGGAATCGGCTGCAGGGAGTGATGTTCCAGGGCGGGGATGTCGATAGGCGTCAGGGTCTTTGGCGAACGGGATACCACCGTGCATTCAGTAAGGATTGGGTTTCCTCTCGGTGGCTGGTGGTATGCCGACGAGGAAGGCGTTCCGGTTACACAGCAGCCGCTCTGATACAGGATCCGGCCAGCCCGAGGACCCACCACAGAATATATTCCATGCAACCTTTACGATCTGTGAGATGTCATGCGACCAGGCAGCTCTGCCAGTGATTGCCTGGTTTTGTATTAATATAATCAATATTTTTTATTGATATAATTATATTTCCTTATAGTTTTTCATGGCCTATATCTTTGATTAATCCCTACATAAGAATGGGAATCATTTACACGCCATAGGAGAACGAGAGATGCAAGCACGTGAAGACCAGATTCAGGAGCTGGAACAGGACTGGGCCAGGAATTCCCGTTGGACCGATGTAAAGCGCGGTTATAGTGCAGCTGATGTGGTACGACTGCGAGGCAGCGTTCAGCCTGAGCATACCTATGCGAGGCAGGGTGCCGAGAAACTCTGGAAGCAGTTGCATGGCAATGCCGAAAAGGGTTATCTCAACTGCATGGGCGCCATCACCGGTGGGCAGGCCCTGCAGCAGGCCAAGGCCGGGATCGAGGCAGTCTACCTCTCAGGCTGGCAGGTGGCGGCTGACGGAAACACCTCGGAGACCATGTATCCGGACCAATCCCTGTATGCTTACGATTCCGTACCCGCTATGGTGCGGCGTATCAACAATGCCTTCAAGCGTGCCGATGAAATACAGTGGTCTCGAGACATCGGGCCGGATGATGAGGAATATATCGACTATTTCTTGCCGATCGTGGCTGATGCGGAAGCAGGATTCGGGGGTGTGTTGAACGCTTTCGAGTTGATGAAAAACATGATCACTGCCGGTGCTGCGGGGGTTCATTACGAGGATCAATTGGCTGCAGTCAAGAAATGTGGCCATATGGGGGGTAAGGTACTGGTGCCCACCCAGGAGGCCGTTCATAAACTGATATCGGCCAGACTCGCAGCCGATGTCTGTGGAGTGCCGACCGTGTTGTTGGCGCGTACCGACGCCGAAGCGGCCAATCTGCTGACTTCCGACATCGATGATAATGACAGACCCTTCGTGACTGGCGAGCGGACTTCCGAGGGCTTTTTTCAGGTGCGCAACGGTCTGGAACAGGCGATCTCCCGCGGCCTGGCATATGCCCCCTATGCGGATCTGGTGTGGTGTGAGACGGGTAAACCCGATCTGGGTTTCGCCCGCGAGTTTGCAGAAGCCATCATTGCAGAGAATCCGCATAAATTGTTGGCCTACAATTGTTCACCTTCATTCAACTGGCAAAAGCATCTCGACGAGTCGACGATTGCCAATTTTCAGGATGAACTCGCGGGTATGGGTTACAAATATCAGTTCATCACCCTTGCCGGTATTCACAGCATGTGGTTCAACATGTTCGATCTGGCCTACGACTATG
>JAAUXZ010007239.1_pt1 | contig 10513 bp, 8 predicted proteins | sample 7278131 | NCBI WGS metagenome assembly JAAUXZ01 (sample SAMN14350119, study PRJNA611818) | marine sediment metagenome | isolation source: surface marine sediment (3m) | place: French Polynesia: Moorea | collected 2018-08
AGTGCCAGTTGTCGGGGGTGACATTCGCCAGCGCTGCGTTGATCCCGCCTTGGGCGGCCACGGTGTGGGAGCGGGTCGGAAAAACCTTGGAGACCACCGCGACCCGCACATCCGCCTCGGCAAGCTGCAGGGCTGCACGCAGGCCGGCACCCCCGGCGCCGATGATCAGAGTATCAAAGCGTCGTCGCTCTATCGGCATGTGTTCATCTCACTCAAATTGCAAAACATGAAAATCCGGGAATGCCCCTCTCCGCCAATCGGCCTAGCTACCACCAAGGAAAAGTGCTAACCAAGCACATCGACTCTAGTGATCAGAATCACCAACAACCAGAACCCGAGCAGGACCAGCGAGCTGGCGAGTGCTACAAGTGCGGCGATTCTCACCGAGTCTGGTTTGACATAATCGAGGAGGATATCCCGCATACCGATCCAGGCATGCAACAAGGCCGACAAGGCAAACAGAATTACCGTGCCATACACCCAGGGATTTGCCAATCTGCCTTGCCAGTCCGTATAACCGGCCGGTGGATCCAACAGGAGATTTATCAGGGCAATCGGGATAAACAATCCTAGATAGACCGCAGTCGCACGCTGTAGGAACCAGGCCCGGAAACCCGCCATCTGTCTGCTCATAAGAGAAACCCGCCCATGACCGCCAACACCGCTCCACCGATGAACACGCTCAACGCGGACGTCCTGGCCTCCGGCAGATCGATCCCGACATCCAGATCGAGCAGCAGATAGCGAATCCCCGCCAACAAGTGATGCAACAGCGCCCAGAAAAGCACGAAGGCCAACAGTTTGAAGCCGATGGACTGAACGATGGCCGCCGTCTGCGCGAAGCCTTCAGGGCCAGAGAGTGACAGCCCCAGCAGATACAGCAATAGCGGGATGGAGAGGAACAGCACCACGCCGGTGATGCGGTGGCCGATGGACACCAGACCCATCAACGGAAGTTTGATTTTCAGCAGATTGAGAAATACGGGTCTTTGGGTTAACCGGGCCATTGAGAAATCAGAATGCGTGATTTTGGATTGTTAGTGAATTATAGACAACAAAGGGAAGATATTTCTCAACACCTCAAAAAATATGCTGGCCCACTAGCACCCTCTTCTCTCTCTTCACAGCCACCATATGGTTCTGACAGTGTCTGGGACTGTAGCTATCGTTGTATGCTCGCGCGAATGTCAGAAAACTGCCGAACCCAGGGTTTGAGTCTTGTGTAGCGCAGTTTCTGCCGGTCTGCCGCCGACCTGGTTTTAAAACTGCCATTCAGTACGACAAACTGGACCTGTTGGTTCTTAACGACCGGCGCAACGGCCACGATCCCTGGTAAATTGTTTTCGTCTCTGAACTTATGCACTGCTTTCATGGAGCTGAAGACCGCCAATTGTAGAGTGTAATGATCCTCATGCTGTGCCAACACCCAGGCTCTACCGACGCTCTTGGCGGTTTTAGCAGCGCTTGGCTGCTGCTTGTCTGTAGCCTGGCTCCGCTGTTTTTCTGGCTTGTCTATCCGGGGTTTTGCACGGATATGCTTCGCGTCACCACCCAGACACTCTGCCACCTGCATCTCCCCGCCTTGCTTGACGGCTTGATATTTCTTCCAGAATGCCGCATCGATCTTCTTGAGTGAAGGAGCTGCTGTGGGATTACGATAGCGTGAAGTCTGTCCAGGCCCGCCGTTATAGGCGGAATAAGTGGCCCTCGCCAGATTATCCAATCCGCCCGGATGTTTCTGTTCACCTCTTTTCAGGGCGTATCTGAGTAAATACAGGGAGAGGATCTCAGCACCCGCCCGAGCGTTGTATGCGATATCCCAACGCAGCTTTTGAAGATCGTATAATCCACGCCAGACCCGTTCATTCAACTGCATCAGGCCGGAATCCCCGGTATTGGACCTCAGGGGAACGATCTTTTTCTTTTCCACCACATACTGTCGCCAACAACTCTCCTGCCAGGCCGTTGTCAGCACCGTGCGCCGATACAACTCAACCATGGATGGCTTAAGATTTTTCTCCCTGGCTATCTGCTCGGCATTGTCGACGAGTAGCTCCCGCATCTCGGATAGATAGGTTGGCAGTTCATTTTTCTGCGGTACCCACAGGTTTAGACGATCACCCGAGCGCTTGGCCCAGGCGCAGCGAATGGGCCACAGATCAAAATAAAATCCAGTCGGCTCAGCTGTGCCGGATGCGGCCGGCAACTCGAAGAGTCGGCGAAGTTCCGGATCGATGGCTTCATCATAACGCAATGGATCCACGCCCGGCGGATTGATGAGCAAGCGCCCCATGCGCCTCAGGCCATCTGCGGAAACCTCCAGACCGATGGCGGGTCCCAACCGATCCAGGGCACGAAGCGCATTGTTTGCAGTCACCAGGCTGACGATCAGCATAGGTTCCTGACCAGGCCTCTCAAGGCTGATCTGCCGCAATACCGGCCCCAACCGCTGCCAGCTCTGGATAAACCAGTGGCGTACTGGATCATCTGCACGGCTGACCGGCATCATCAACGCATCCTTCAGCCGGTACCGGGCATCCAACAGGATATCCAACAAAATATCTCGCAACTCTTGCTGACCCGTCGCGGCCGCATATTGCTTGACCGCATTGGTGATCATGGCATCCATCATTCGCCAATTCGCTTCCAGCCGTTGCAGTTCACTCGTTGTCAGGAGGGTTTCCTGCTGATACGAGGGTGGCAACCGATCGATTTGCAGGCTGATGTCAACATCGATGCCATCCGGTGTCACCACCATCCCCGCCAACTTGAGGCTATCGGTAATCCTCTCGATCTGTTGCACCGAACGTCGATCCAACAGATGCGGCATGAGCTGACCGAGTTCATCGATTGATGGATGGAGATCGATTACGTAACGGTTCAACAAAGCCTGCAGCTGTCCATCTGCCAGGTTCCACAGGGGCCCGGAACTGAGCAGATCGCCCTGGGGGTTGTAGAGTCGGGTTGAGAGAATATTCAGTTTTACCGATCTTGCCCCCGGCAGGATCACCGGTTCGGCAAGGAACTTGGCTTCCCCCACCCAATCGAACAGGTCGGCGCAGCGACCGAACAGACCTGTGCCTATTCCGGCCATCACCTGTGCGGTGATCTCCAGTTTCTTGCGTTGTTCTCGAATCTGAGGATCGGACAGGAAAATTCGACTGCAGCCGGTCGGATCCTGGAGGATCTCCACCCGTCGATCCTGCGCCGCAAACAGCTGAGACATCATCAACTGCCTCAACAAGGGGAAATCCAGATTGAGAGGCACAATGACATTCTCCAGGGCAACCGGAGCCGCAACTGCGAATGCCGATAACAGAAACAGCAGTAGCGCACTTGACCTGAAAATGAACTGCTTGAACATAGTTGTGGATCTCCGCCTTGAGCTATCCGCCGATACCCGGATTGACTGGCGCCCTTGCATCTGCGTGAGTGATTCCGTCTGAAATGGTTACTACGAATGATTCATTCCATTTGACGTTATCCTCAGCCACTGCATGAACTCAATAGCCCAAGCTTCACCCTGAAATGGGATTACTGTAAACAGGTATTCAGCGCCCAAGCCTATTGTCCTACTTTGAATACAGTTAGTATACGATGCACATTGGCACCTCCGATCAGATAACCGACACCCAGACATGCAAGACAAGATATTGAAAATGCTCGAACTGCAGGATGCGATGAATCGCAAGGTCAACGCGACCTGGCGGGAGGCAAACTTTCCCTGGTATCGGGCGATCTGGACCGAGTGCGCCGAGATGCTGGACCACTACGGCTGGAAGTGGTGGAAACATCAGAAACCGGACATGGAGCAGGTCAAGCTGGAGATCGTGGATATCTGGCACTTCACTCTCAGTGCACAGCTGATGCAGGGTCTGCCGATGGAGCAGACCGCCGAGACGATCGCAGACCATCTGGCGCAACCGGCGGAGTCAGCCGACCTGCGTGTCGCCATCGAGGAGTTGGCGAAAGACGCCATCGAGACCCACGGCGCCAATATCGCGATCTTCGCCAGTCTCATGGGACATGCGGGCATGCGGTTCGATGACCTCTACCGGATGTATGTGGGCAAGAACGTGCTCAACTTCTTCCGTCAGGACCATGGCTACAAAGAGGGTCACTACGTAAAGATCTGGCAAGGCCGGGAAGACAACGAGCATCTGGTGGATATCCTCGAGCGGCTCGACCCGGACAGCGGCTCGTTCGGCGATGACATTTACCGGGAACTGAGCGCGGCCTATCCCGCAAGTTAGAATGAGTTATTCGCCTGTTACATGACGCTGCGCTCATCCGATATCTGACCATCAAGCGCCTTCTCGCCGACTGGCGCACTGGATACATTGGGTGGCCGCCGGATCAAATTCGAGACGTCCCCGACCAATCGGTTCATCGCAGCTCAGGCAATAGCCATAATCACCATCGTCTATCCTGTGTAGCGCAGCGGTGATTCTGTTCTGCTCCAAATGCCTCCTGCGGTTGGTCTCCCGGGACATGGCCTGAGCCTGCATGGCATCCATGCGGGAGAGCCTGCCCACTGAGCTCTGATCGAGCTGCACGGTATCTGCGGCCGCTCTGCCCGTCTCTTCCACCTGCAGCAGTTCGGCGCGCCGTGCCTGCAATGACTCGCGAAAATGCAGCAAGTCCGACTCAGTGAAAGCATTCATGGATATTTCCCCTCAAACCAAGAAATAGTCGTTGAACGGGTCGAAGGGTACGTCACCAGGGGAGCAGGACAAGGGACAATGACACGGAATAGTCATTCTATGCCTTGGAGTTGCTACGCCATCATGCGTCACTGGGATGTATCATTCAGCCCGTGGTGTGATTCATCAAGAATAAGCATTGCGAAATGAAATGCCATCTTCTCATCCTGTTAGTTTCAGAGCCGAACGGTCGACTGCCGTTTCTAGGTTTAAAAACTACGCTGATTCCTGATTCGATGAGTTGTTATGGTAGAACTTATTGTTATAAATCAATATATCTGAGCAAACTCTACTTATAATAATTTCTATTGAAAGGCGTGCATAGCAGCGCGTTCGCCCGAGGGATACACTGGGGAAGCATCAGGGAACCTCAGCTGGGGTTGCCGCCCGGCGCATCATCCATGGAAAACAATCACACAAATCCTGGAGGAACCATCATGTGCAGTACGACCAGCAATCCCGACACCATGGACAATACAGTGAAAGATCGTATCCTCTGGTTCGAAGATCTGGGCATGCAGGATGTCGAGCAGGTCGGCGGCAAGAACGCCTCGCTGGGCGAGATGATCAGCAGCCTGGCCCATTCCGGCGTGATGGTGCCGGGCGGCTTTGCCACCACCGCCGATGCGTTTCGCGAGTTCATCGACTACAACCAATTGGCTGAGCGTATCGATGATATGCTGACTCGATTGGATATCACCGATGTGGAGGCACTGGCCGCAGCGGGCAGCACCATCCGCGGCTGGGTGAACCAGGCCGAGTTGCCCAGGCCATTGGAGGAGGCCGTCGTCGCGGCCTATCAAAAGATGGCCACGGCGTCGGGCGACGAGCCTGCGGTGGCCGTGCGCTCTTCGGCCACCGCAGAGGACCTGCCGGATGCCTCGTTCGCCGGCCAACAGGAGACCTACCTCAACATCCAGGGCGTCGAGCGTCTGCTGCAGGCGGTCAAGGAGGTCTTCGCCTCGCTTTACAACGACCGCGCCATCGCCTATCGGGTACACCAGGGTTTTGCCCACAAGGACGTCTGTCTCTCCGCGGGCATACAGCGTATGGTCAGATCGGACATCGGCGCCTCCGGTGTCATGTTCACCCTGGATACGGAGTCGGGCTTCGACGGTGTGATTTTCATCACCAGTGCCTACGGACTGGGCGAGACCGTGGTGCAGGGGGCGGTGAACCCGGATGAGTTCTACGTCTACAAGGCGAACCTGGACGCAACACGCCCGGCGGTGCTGCGCCGTGGCCTGGGCGGCAAGGCGATCAAGATGGTCTACGGCGAGGCCGGCGCAGACAATGTGGTCACGGTCGAGGTACCTGAGGCCGATCGCAAGCGTTTTTCGCTGACCGATGCCCAAGTCGAGGAACTGGCAGGCTATGCCCTGACCATCGAGCGTCACTATGGCCGGCCGATGGATATCGAATGGGGACTGGACGGCATCGATGGGCGCCTGTATATCCTGCAGGCCAGACCCGAGACCGTGGAGTCCCGCACCGACCCCACCAAGGTGGAGCGTTTCGAGCTCCTGGAAAAGGGTGAAATACTGGCCGAGGGACGGGCTATCGGCCAACGCATCGGTTCGGGGGTTGCCAAGATCATCCGCGATACCGCGGAGATGCACCGGGTCGAACCGGGCGATGTGCTGATCACCGACATGACCGATCCGGACTGGGAACCGGTCATGAAACGGGCGGCGGCCATCGTCACCAATCGGGGTGGGCGCACCTGCCATGCGGCGATCATCGCCCGGGAGTTGGGCATCCCCGCCGTGGTGGGCTGCGGCGACGCCACCGAGACCCTCATCGACGGACAGGCGGTGACCGTCTCCTGCGCCGAAGGCAACGACGGCTTCATCTACGCCGGCACCCTGCCCTTCAACATCAATCAGGGTGATGTGGTGGAGCTGCCGCCACTGGCCACCAAGATCATGATGAACGTGGCCAATCCGAACAGCGCGTTCAATTTCTGCCGCATTCCCAATGCCGGTATCGGCCTGGCGCGCCTGGAATTCATCATCAACACCATGATCGGCGTACACCCACGGGCCCTGCTGGAATACGATTCCCTGTCCGCTGAGCTGCAAAGCGAGATCGACGAGCGTATCGCCGGCTATAGTGATCCGGTCTCCTTCTATGTCGACCGACTGGCCGAGGGCATCTCAACCCTCGCCGCCGCTTTCGACGGCAAGCCGGTGATCGTGCGCATGTCGGACTTCAAGTCCAACGAATACGCCAACCTGCTCGGCGGCAGACTTTACGAGCCGGAGGAAGAGAACCCGATGATCGGCTTTCGCGGTGCTTCCCGCTATATCTCTCCGTCTTTCGGCGACTGTTTCGAGCTGGAGTGCAGGGCGTTGAAGAAGGTGCGGGAGGAGATGGGTTTCAGCAACCTGGAGATCATGATCCCCTTCGTGCGCACCCTGGAAGAGGGGGCGGCGGTGGTCGAGCTGCTGGGGAAAAACGGCCTCAAACGCGGCGAGAACGGTCTGCGTCTCATCATGATGTGTGAACTGCCCTCCAACGCCATGCTGGCCAAGGAGTTCCTGCAACATTTCGACGGCTTCTCCATCGGCTCCAACGACCTCACCCAGCTGACCCTGGGCCTCGACCGGGATTCCGCGCTGGTCGCGGAGAGCTTCGACGAACGCAACCCCGCGGTCAAGCGACTGTTGAGCATCGCCATCCAGGCCTGTCGGGAGGAAGCTAAGTATGTGGGTATCTGCGGCCAGGGGCCCTCCGACTATCCGGATCTGGCGGAGTGGCTGATGCAGCAGGGCATCAGCAGTATCTCATTGAATCCGGATACGGTGGTCGAGACCTGGCGCAGACTGGCCGAGTTCGAGGTCTGAGGCCGCGGCGGTATGAGCGCCAAGCGCACCATCTTCTTCCTCTCCGACCATACCGGGATCACGGTGGAGAACATGGGGCGTGCGCTGCTCAGCCAATTCGTCGGTTTCGAATACGAGATCGTCCACTGGCCTTTTATCGACAGCGTGGAGAAGGCCAGACGCGTGACGGAGAACATCAACCAGGTGGCCCGGGAGTCGTCACTGCAACCGATCGTGTTCAGTACCCTGGTGGAACCGGCGGTGCGCAACTGCTTCGCCGATGTGACCGCCAAGGTCTTCGACTTCTTCGCCGTATTCACCAACCAGTTGGAGCTGGAACTCGGCCTCCGGTCGTCACCGGTCCTCGGCCACTACCACAGCATGTCGAACCGCCATGCTTACAACGAGCGGATCCATGCGGTGAACTTCGCCTTCGCCAACGACGACGGCAGCATCGTCAAGGACTATCCGGTGGCGGACATCATCCTGATCGGCGTGTCGCGCAGCGGTAAGACGCCTACCTGCCTGTTCCTCGGTCTGCAGCATGGTATCCTTGCCGCCAATTATCCCCTGACCGAAGACGATCTGCTGCAGGCTGAGCTGCCCTCCCCCTTGCGTCGCTTCAAAGAGAAGCTGTGTGGCTTGAGTATCGATCCCGAGCAACTGCAGCGTATCCGTCAGGAGCGCCGTCCGGACAGTCGCTATGCGTCGCTGCAGCAATGCAGAAGGGAGGTCAGGCAGGCGGAGGACCTGTTCACCCATCACGGGATCACCTATCTGGACACCACCGCCATGTCGATCGAAGAGATCGCCGCAAGGCTACGGCAGCAGCTCAAGACCAAAAACCGCTTAACCTTCCGATGAGGCATCAGGGCCCGTGACCTTCCAGTCCGCCTGCTCGTCCGCATTGAGACTCGAGCTGTAGCGCACGGCGTAGGATTGTGCGGAACCGGACTCGAAATAGGTACGGGCCATCAGCTCACTGAGCACACCGGTGGTGAAGAACTGCACGCTCATCACCAGGCAGAGAATCCCCACCAGCAACAGAGGGCGGCCGCCGATATCCTCTCCGAGGATGAATTTAACCCAGCTCAGATGAATCATCGCCAGTGTACCGATCAGGCCGAAGGCCATGCCGATCCTGCCGAAGAAGTGCCCCGGTCTTGCCAGAAAGCGCATGAAGAAAAACACCGAGAGCAGATCCAGGAGGACTCGATAGGCACGGGACAGGCCGTACTTTGACTTACCGAACTGACGGGCATGGTGCGTCACCACCTCTTCCTTGATGCGGCTGGGGGAGGTGTGGGCGGCCAGCCAGGCGGGAATGAAACGGTGCATTTCGCCATACAAACGTACACTCTTGAAGACTTCGGCACGGAAAACCTTCAGACTGCAACCGTAGTCGTGCAGGGTCACGCCGGTAATCCGGCCGATCAGGCGGTTCGCCAAACGTGAGGGGATCTTACGCAGCCAGAGATTGTCCTTGCGGTCACGTCGCCAGCCCGCCACCATGTCGAGATCTTCGTCGATCAGCCGTTTGACCATGCGCGGGATGTCCACCGGATCGTTCTGCAGGTCGCCATCCATCATGGCGATGACCTCGCCCCTTGCGTGATCGATACCGGCCTGCATGGCCGCGGTCTGGCCGAAGTTGCGTTGCAAGGCTACGATCCGGATATGATTCCCGTATTCTGCCATGTGCTCCTTGATCTGTTGCACTGTATCGTCGGAACTACCGTCATCCACCAGGATCAGCTCCCAGTCTGCCGGATAGTCGTCCAGACAGTCGTGGACCCGTCGCAACAACGGCACGACGTTTTCCCGCTCGTTATACAGCGGAATCACCAATGAGAGCCTTTGGGACTGACCTTGCGTGCACGCAGATGCTTGCAGATTCACGGCTACCTTTACCTTTGAGGCGGATAAGAATACGGATCTTAACTCATTTCTGACTGGCAGTACGCTTCTATGTCTTCAATACTTCTCCGGGATCCATCGCGTTGTCGGCTTGAACCCTCCGCAACGGATAGGATAGAAACTGCGCACCCGATCACCCTGCCGGGTCAATGCATCGATCCGCGGCAGCTCCACACAGTAGTCGAAGGCCTCGGATACCGCCGCCAGCAGATAACCGTTGGAGGTCACATACAGACCGGTGCCACCCCGCTCTCCCCCTGGTCCTGACCAGATGTCATACTGATTGAAGCGCCGCCAGGGATTACCCCAGAGATAGACGCGAATCTCCCCCGGCCAGTAAAACGCAAGCTCCGAGGCCAGGCGGTAGTCAGAGACCAGCAGGAAATCGACCTCACCCGCGGCATTCGCCAGCTGGGTCACAGGGGCCTGCCAAGCACGCAGTTTCTTCAGCCCACCCTTGTGCTCCGACAGGCCAAACGTGGAGGGGAACAAGGCGATTGTCACCGAGGCAAGAGAGAAGGCCATACCGGTGTAGAAGAGCAGGCGTTTGGCTCTGGTCAGGTTGACGATGTGGCCTGCCAACAGGACCAGAAAACCGATATAGACCGGCGCCGCCCAGTTGATGAGGATCCTTGCACTCGCCGCCTTGAACAGGAAGAACAGGACACAGCCGATCGTGATGACCCAGATGATGCGCCCCCCCCGTTCCGCAGGACGCCGCCAGAGCAATGTCACACCTACCAGCACGACCAACGGCGAGAGGGCCAGCACCTGACCCAAGAGAAATTCTCCGACCCGCAACAACGACCAGTCATCGTGTGACACATGCCCGGCATTGTGCCGCAACATTACCCAATCATTGGCCGCATTCCACAGCAGAACCGGACTGATGATGACGAACAGCAAGAGAATCCCCCCCCATACATGAGGATCCCGCAGATGTCGCCTATACTCCGGGTGCAGCAGAACCAGCAGTCCGATTCCCGCAGGCAGGAGACCGATACTCAATTTAGCCAGAATCCCCAGCCCCGCTGCAGCTGCCAGCTCATACCAGGCCAGTCTGCTTTC
>JAAUXZ010035216.1_pt1 | contig 10510 bp, 10 predicted proteins | sample 7278131 | NCBI WGS metagenome assembly JAAUXZ01 (sample SAMN14350119, study PRJNA611818) | marine sediment metagenome | isolation source: surface marine sediment (3m) | place: French Polynesia: Moorea | collected 2018-08
GGGATGGAAACTTTTGTCGGCGAGGCACGTGCCCGCCAGTTAGATCAAAATTAGATACATGTGTGTTTTGTGACTTTTTAGTGACTCTCCGTTTTCTTCTCGCGTGTCTGACTTTAGTTAAAAAACCTGCGGAGTTGTGTTTATTCTATATTAATTTTAGTGAAACCGTAGTATGAGTGTGTTGTTGTTAAGCTTTAAGCCGACCAGAGACATGTTCCTTCCATAAACATTTGCTAGCCGATTCCTTATATTTTTCAAAGTTTAAATTAGTGTCGTATGTGTGTTGTTTATAAAATGTTTAGTGCAATAAAATATCCTATAACATGTCTTGAAATCATAATATTTCTCCTATGTTGTCTTTTCACATCTTTTTATTTATCTATAACTTACATAAGAACGACTACGACGATTATTAGATTAAATGTAAAACATATGAAACGACCACGATTTCTAGACTATTAAATTTTTTATTTAATTATAAAGAGCAACGGCTTTATTCACATTAATAAGTCTAACTATTTGATTATCGGTTAAATAAGGTTTTTTCAAACGATTAACTATAAAACTTATGCATAAATGTCCGCAAATATTAGAGTCATAATCTTGAATTTGAATTGTCGACCTTGTGTATCTCCCGTTTTTGCTAATGTTTTTTAAGTAATCCTTCCATCCTGGGGTTGTTATTTCCCCGCCGTAACTGTCAAAGAAATGACCGTATCCGCGTTTGTCCACAACGACGGCGCACCAATGTCCAATTCTTTTATCCGTGTCCTTCCTCGAGTTGATTATTGTCGCCCAAGGTCGAAAGGGCGGCGGGCGGGGTAAGGAGTCGTTGTCAAAAGTTCCAACATAAGTTTCACCGATGAGCTTCTTAAGTTTCCTGTCAAGTTGAAAGTTAGACAGCGCTTTTGCGTTGTTTATCCTTTCTCCCGTCGGAATCAAGGCCATGTTTTCTTTTTTTAGTTTTAGCCTCGGGTAGCGGTCCTGCCTTGAAAAACTGAAACGTTAAAACAGACAAATTGGCATCTGTTTTCTTTTTAGCTCTAACGGTCGCGTTGTTTGAAACAATTCGAATTTTCACAGAGTTTATCTTCACGTTCAAACATCGGATGAAACAAAGAGATGAATTAGAGAAATTTAGCTCGTTTTTTCTCAAGTCCAAAAATCTCGCGTAAGGTTCCAGTTCCAGGGCGAAAGAATTGTCTTGAAGGAAATTAACTAAAACAAGTCCTGAATCTTCCTTTGTATCAAAATTTTTCGAATAGCGTGAAATTGCGGCGTACCAAATGTCCTTTCTAAAATCCAGAGGAGTGTCCAGTTGAAATGTAAACGAACAAGGGTTAGAACCTTCTTCGTTTAAAATTTCCAGGGAGAAATAATCCATTAGTCTCTTTTCACACGATCTTGTTGATGTTTTGAGATCATTCTCACAAGCTCGCAGTCCTCTAAACAATAAGGAATGTCCAAGTGGTACGTTAGTTCAACTTGAGCTTTTTGCTTCTTCTTGAGAGAGACCATCGGTAGGAGAGTCATGCACTTAGGAAACAATCGCGGTTCGCTGAAGCCGCCGATGAGGTTTCCGTTGTGCCAAAAAGTGACGGATTTCTTCTTCGGTTCCTTTAGGATGGACACGGTGTAGGGAAAACTCTCGTCTAATCTTTTCTTGGTCAGTCTCTTCTTGAAACCCTCTTTCCACATGTATCCTTTCGCGTCCAACGCCCACGTGTTTTCAACTTTTCCGACAAAACGGTTGAAGTAGAAACACTCTTCTCGAATCCCCGGTCCTAAACTGATCATCTCACCAAAGCCAAAACTTATATCCGGCCCGCTGTTGTACACGGTAATTTCCCAAAATTGTGCGTTCCGATCTTGGTGAGGTCTTTCGCCAACCACTGTCCGGTCGTAAGAGCGTTCTTCAGCAGCTAAAGAACGTTCAAACCACGCGTGATATCGTTCCATGACCCGAACTTGAGGAGAGTAGGCTTGAAGCCACTTGAACATTGGAGGTTTTGTTTCATCCGAATGTTTCAAGAAAGCTTCAAAATCGGCGTCATTATAAAATGTTCCGTCTGATAATCTCCACGTTCTTAACCCAGGCATTGTGTTCTCAATAGATTCTTTTTAGGACAGTGAGGGAGCTCCTCTTCTATATATCTTTTCATAGAGCGCGGGATGTTCAGCGTGTCTATTTTAGCAGCCGTTCTGTTGGGTTGGATGGCAAGATAAACAGCACGCCGCGCTCTTTCCTCCAGCGAATGAAATATTCTATAAGTGTCACCGAGAATAACATCTGTGTCGTGTTTATAGACACACACAGTTGCGCAAAAATCGTTCTCAGCAAAATTTATCCCGCTGAAAGCAACACCGAGAGTCTCTCTTACTTGATCACGACGATCATTTAATGTCGTAAGTGAAAATGAGACAGTTCCTTCATAACAATCTACGTCCATTGTGAATTGATGAATTCTTAAGGGATATAGCGGCCTTGGAGATGTGTAGTGACTCTTTTTTCCATCATGATAGACACATCCGTTGTTCACTCTATAACCCCAACTTTTGGAATCAGAACCAATGAACCTTTGGTTTGTCTCAGAACATAACTTGTCAACACGTTTTCTCTCACAAATGCCGAGCATAAGAAAAGGTGAACCGTCTCTCGTTAGGTGCTCTCTAGATTCGAACTTGAATTGATAGTGTCGATATCCGGCTGAAATTCTTGGTCTTATACAGACTCCGTTCATTCCATCAAACCCATCAAATCGAACCTCACCTTGCGAGTAGAAAATACACCGAGTTCTGTAAAGTCTTGTTAATTCTTTATAGCGTTTTTTTGCCTTTTTGGATTCCCAAAATCCGTACACGGGCATATGTCTTTTCTCCATGATTAGCCTATGAACTTTCTGAAGTGCAAAAGAACCATCACATCTGTTTTATCATCCAGCGGTGCGTCCTCGCCAAAGCTGTTTTTTAAACAAACTCGCAGCGTCTTAATGTCAACTATGCTTTGATGGAGAAGTCTGTAGTGGCGGTTTGAATAAACATAATGAACAACCGAATTAAACTCTCCCTGTACAGGTAGGACGTCTAATAACTCCATAGACCTTGCTCCAACTCTTGTTTCATTTACAAGTCCTGGGGAGTTGACCCACAAATTGTAGGTGTGCTGTTGAAGGTCCGGCGGGGCTATGAATAAGTGTGTTGGTTCTTCTTTATCAAGAGTCAGGGAAACTGGATCACTTTCTCTCACCATAAATCCCATAAAAAACGCAAAATCCAAATTTCTTAACGGAGCAAAATCAATAAATATTTTGTCTATGGGATAGTCAGGAGACTGGTGGAGAGACAACATTAATCTCCCACATCCTAGCAGATATTTCATCTCACAAACTCCGCTCAGCGGTCCTTTATAGCCTTCAATTCTGATCGTCAACTTGTTCCATTTGTCTATAATGTCCTGAGGTGTGAGAAATGTGCCAACATCAAAGAATAAACTATAATTATAAACATCTCCTTCAGGTGTGTTTCTTACAGCAATGTTGAGTTGTGATCGTTCTTTTATTTCCACCGCCGGTCTTTTATATTTCACTTCACAAACGGCAACTTCCCAATCTCCTTCCACTTTAAAGGGTGAGGGGATTGTAGTCTGGAAATCCCAAGGTTTATTGGTTTGAAACACTTCCAATGACGAAGATGAGAAAAGATATAAATAGTTCTGGTCAAATGACTGGAAATTTGATACGAGACTTGAAAGTTCAAGGTTCAACGCGTTGAACTTCACAAAATGCAAGCATAGGACAAGGGGTCCGGTGTAGTCTTTGAAAGCTATAAGTTCTCCCGACGAATCCTTCAGGTTTATTGAAATATTATTAACAGTGTGCTTCGTGCATCTGTGGTAATTAACGTTCTCCATTTCAAAGTGAAGATACTCTCCAAAAATTCCTTTATTCCCGACTGAAATGGTTTGGAGAAGAGGCGCGGTAGAGTTCCCTACCTGAACATCTTGGATAAGTTCAGGCATATATATGAAAAAAGTATCATAGTCGTTTGAGAAATTGATGATCCTAGGACTTATGAATTTTTGCTGATGGGTAATTGAAATATCCGCAACTATTTGAAGCGTCGGAGAGACAGGGAGCGTAGACTTCCGTCCCAACAGATCTAAACCAAGCATGTTGATGAGACCGCATATTGATTTGTCCTTTGGAGGATATGATGCATCAAGTATCATAATTCTAACCTTAACGACTCTATCTCTGTACGCTTCATCTATTGTGATAGAGTATTTCTTTTTCTTGTCGCTTACGGACAGTAAAAGAAAGTCTGACAGTCTTATTCCGTTAACAGGAGGAGCGAGAGAGATAAGTGCTTGGAAAACATCTTCAATGTTTTTATAATAACCTTCTGGAAGATTGAAAACGATTGTTCTAAACATAGGGTCTCCCAGCTTCTCACAGTGTTGGGGTGCATCTGCTAAAACAAACTTAACAGCTATTTTGATTCCACCTTTTTTCCTCAGATTTCCCCATGCCTTGTGGTAACCGATTGATCTGAGACCGCAGGAATATTCTCCTTCTAGAAACAAGGGGGATTCTAGAGCGTTGACGAATGTGGAAATTTTGTTGTCGGCGTACAAGTCCATCGACTCATTCGACCGGAGATAGACCATAAATCCTTTAGAAGATCTCTCATCCATTATCCGCTTGTGTTGTAGAGCACGGGTCGATAGTGTAAAAGTGTTTCCGAAAACTCATTCGGTCTTACAAAGTCGCTATTTGAGGGTGATAACTCCTCTAATGTTTTATCATATTCATTTGTGATCTTCACTCCGATAGATCTTATTCTGGTTTCAACCAGAGGGAAGTAGCTTCTCACATGAGGTCGGTAAACTATGATATCGTCAGACGGGTCGTTTACCTCTGCAACGTTAAAGGACGCAATGCAAGCGCTTCCGATTCTCCCAGAAATGTTTGTGTGGAATCCGCATTCGGTCAATTTCGACATTTCCATATCAGGAAAAACATGAACGTAAAGTCTTTTTGACAGATAGCGAGAGAGGTTCTCTCGTTCATCTGCCCATGTTATTTTTCTGTCTAAAATAAGGAAATCTGTTCTTTTTTTGAACCCGAGAAGTTCCGAAAAATCCCTTGTAAAATCCAATTTCAAAATATAGCTCAAGTCCTTTCTCTCTATAAAGACCTTTTGTCTGAATGGACAAAATCTGAACTGAACGACATCAGAGAATTTGAATAGTTTTTTCTTTGGGTCTCTGCTTTCTCCTTCATCATCATCACTATCTTGAAGATGGTGGTGGTCGTCGTCGTCGTCGTCGTTGTCTTCGTCTTGGACGCTTTCCTGATCACTATCCCCTTCTGATTGTGGTGGTGATATGGTTATATAATTTACAGAGGAGCTTGTATTAAGTTCGTTGAGAAAGTCGTTTATCTTCGTGTATGTATGGTCTGAGTTGAAAGAAATCTTTCTACATCCTCCGATCGGCTCAAGAGAATGAAGACATTTCTCCTTCTCCTCGCGTTCCTCTCTATCCGGGTGGTCAAACGAATCATCTTGATTCTGAGAATCATCACCGACACCACTAGGACTAGGAGATACAAGCTGAGGAGGATGAACGACATGGTCCCCGTCTTTGTCATCTATAACATCTGGTTCCTTGGGTTGTTGTTCTTCTTGCTCAGCCGCTACCTGAGGTTCTTTATCCTCAGGTTTTACCTGTGGTTCTTTATCCTCAGGTTCTACCTGTGGTTGTTTATCCTCAGGTTCTACCTGCGGTTGTTTATCCTCAGGTTCTACCTGCGGTTGTACATCCTCAGGTGTGGGTTGTGGTTCGTTAGCTCCAGCTGCGGGGTCTGGCTGGTTGGGGTCAGGTGTGGGTTGTGGTTCACTAGGTTGAGCTACGGGCTCTGGTTCTTGAACCCCAGGAAGACTCTGTTGTTGTTCTTCTTCGCGCAACTTTTTCCTTTTTCTTTCTTTTACAGAGACAGCAGCATCAGAATCAGAATCGCTGTTAAAACGACAAATGTCACCATCGTACCGAGCTTTTTCCCCATGGTTTCTTTTCTTCTGAAGTCTTCTGAAAGTTCTTACCGAGGAGGGTTTTAAAGGACAATATTTCAGAGCAATGTTCTTGCAATCAAGGGTTGTTTTCCACCTTCGCGGCAGAGCTATTTCACACAAGGCTGCTTCATAAGGGCAAGCTAAATCCACACCCGGCGCAATATTTGACAAAAAATCAAAACTAGTTCCACGACCGTCTTTGCTCGCTAACCTCACATAAAAATCAGTGTCCAAAGAGCGGTCTACATACGGTGACTGATACATCTTAAGCAATGCACCTCAGAAATATGACTGATATGAAAAAAGAAAAATCTTTTCTTCGCTCATTAGAAAAAAGAACAGAATTCTCAACAATTTGCATGCAATTTTTTTTATTTTCCCTAAAAAGAAATATTTACATTTTTCTATAAATATCTTTTTAAATCTTTCTTTTTAACATAGGAATTTTTAGATGATGGTAAATCTAACCATTTTACCAATTTATAATCAGAGTCCTCGTTTGAATCGCTGTAAATTTGGTCTATTTTATAACCGGGCTTTGAAGTCGGTTGAAGTTCAAAATGATAAAATGTTCCATGAATCTTCTCATTGTTCATGTCTTTCACCGTGTAAAACCGTATCCTCCCGTCAGCGGTGAAAAATACTCCGGTGATGACAAATATCTCATGGGTCCACCGGCTTCTATAACCCTTGTCAAAAGTTTTTTTCAAGCTCAAAAGCCTCACATGCTGCCCCTCTTTGAACGTGTCATTAGGTACAGAAACAACTCTCGATGGGGGTTTATAAAGTCGGTGAAAAATTTCAACATGGTTGGTAAAATCCACACTTGCCGGCGAAGTTCCTATAGCGTTGTTGTGAGAATGGTTTATAGCATACACAACATCCTGAAGATCATCAATCCAGACATTGTTGTTTCTCTGTCGCATCATTCTCGATAGTCTGTTCTGTAGGGTAGAAATGAATCTTTCCGCTATCTGAGATTTCATGGCATCGTCCTCTGATGAAAAATGTTTTATATTATTATTATCACACCACTCTCGGAATAGGGAATTGTGGTACTCCTTCCCCTTATCGGACTGGATGATTTTCGGAAGAACAGCTCCAGAATCTTTTATGTCTTGAAAAGCGTCTCTTACATGTTTTCCTTCCTTCTTCAACAAAGGTCTTGCGTGCGCGTAGCGAGAGAAAACATCTATAGCTACCATAATATATTTGTATCCTCCGTTTTCATCTGCTATTTTGTCGACAATTATCAAATCCGTCTGCCACTGTTGGTGGAATGATGACACAATTACCTTTCTTCTTAGGAATTTTCTTTTCGGTTGTCTGTGTAGGGAGAAAGCTCTGTTGGTGATCAACCATTTCTTCACTCGTGATTTAGGAATAAATTTCCCACCGTCTGAATTTACAGCGTTGTAAACAGCTTCTAGACCACCAAAGCTTCCTGGGTTGCTCGGCGTTGTGTAGACCTTCTCAATTCTTTTGTCAATATTTGTCTGCTTTACCTTTCCGCGGGCCATTTTTCTCAACTAAATAATGACATAAGACCTTTGGAATCATAACCTTTTCCTTTTTGCTTTTTTCTCCGTCCTCCTCCTAAATCCGATAATCCGTGGCCCTTCTGTTGGGGTCTTCCTCTTGATCTAGCTCTATCTCTTGATCTTACTCTTTTTCTCGCAGGTGTGTCTTCCAATCCAGGCATGTCATCATAATCATCATCATCAGCTTGTCTCAACCTCGCTCTCCCTCGCTGTTTCTCATTCTGAATAGTGTGTTGTTCTCTCAAACTTTTTGCTTTTGCAATCAGATAAGGCGAATATCCTAGAGGTTCTTGCATATTCGTTTTTTTAGCAGGAGCCATATCGTATTTCAATAACGCGTTGATATCGGTGCCGTGATGTACCTTTCCTGTCAAGGGTTCAACAATTTCTCCTCTCTCGTTCCATGTTAATTGTCCAGAGTTTGTAAAAGCATCTAAAAGTTCATCACCATGTTCTTTTTGTCTGGCTGTGAGTTTATCCAGAATTTTTTCCTTTGGCTTCCTCATCCCGGTATAACCTTCAGGAAGTTTGACTTCTTTTGTAATTTGTCCTGCCTTTTCATTGTCCGCTTTCCGTTGAAACATGAGATATTTATCATGCGTTTCCCGATAGAGACGATTCCTTTCAAATAGAGGAAGACTTTCATCCTCTCTTATAGCGTCCAGCATTTTCAGATAATTATTAGCCTGCTGCTGGCTGTCTGATATTCCTGCTGAACTTACTTCCAAAAGAGATTGAAGTGTTGATTGAATATTGTTCAGCTGAGATTCTATCCCCGGTTTTGGTAAAGCATCAGATTTTTTACCCTCTCCAAGCTGGACTGAAGAATTTGGTGCAGTTGGTCTTCTCACCTCGTTATTGCTCACCGGGCATAGTTTGTAAACGCGAAAAGTTTTCTTGCTATCCATGCTGATCTCTAGGTGGTTAATACGCGTTTGATCTTGTTCTTAGCTGGTGGTACTATTAATCCTCTCACAATAGCGTTGTTGAACCCGCCAGCTCTCTTCATCCCGTAGTCTACAGCTTTGTCGACTGCTTTAGAAATCAAATTTTTTCCAATTGTGCTCTTTCTCGCGCGATTTGCCAAACTCTTGATTTTGTCAAAGAAGGATTTCTTTTTCTTCTTAGGCTTAGGTCTTTTTTTAATAGGAATTACTCCCCCTCTCTGTCGAGTTCGGCGGCGGCGGTACGAACCCCTACCTCTCTGTCTTCTTAAACGTCTTCTCGCCATGGTTGCTATCTTCTTTCTGATTCTAGTTCAACTTATTCCCCGTATATATAATTTTCCTCGTCTGGGAAAATTCTTGCTCTAATTCTCAGCTCGTTAGGTGTGTACTGGTCGGTCATCACAAGAAGATAGGAGTGAGGAAAAGCAGTTGCGTGTTTATAAATATCTTGAAGAAACCTTCCAGTTTTGCTGGCGCTTTTTCCGAACATTTGTGTTTGGAGAGTAGATATTTGGTGAACATCTCTCGGGTTCTTCATGAGCACCAAGTGTTGGGTGTTTACCGCGGCTGTTTTGTAATGCTTGTTTCTTTGAAAAACATTTTGTGTAATATATATTATACTGCTGTTAGTGTGGTGGCTCTTTTTACTAAATAAAGAAGCTAAATCACTTCTTTTGTCACACAATTCTTCCATCATATCATCGAGGATGACCAATTTCGGAATTTCTGGATCAAAATCTCTAGGATCCGGAAGACCTTCGTGAATGATAATATCTGGAAACATTTCTTGTAGTTTGTGGTGGAAGGGTTGGGTTTGGCAGTGATACCATCTAACTTCTTTAACGGGTGGAGAAAACATAACATCTTTATGCTTCAATAGTCTTGCTACAAACGTTGATTTTCCACAACCTGTCGGACCTGCTATAATCATAGTAAACGGACAAGAAAAAACAGCATGGCTTGCGCTCAAATAAAAATGACCATCGGGTAATTTATCTAAACCATAAAGATCCTCCTCCTCTTGAGAGAATATTCTTTGACCAGACCCAATTAATAAAGGAGAGTTAAGCTCTCTTGAGGAAACATCCTGTCTATGATCTTTGTTAATTATGTCCTCCTGAGTTTCATCTTTATAAGAAATTTCTGGAGAATATAAGTCCCGAGAAAAATTATCCAAATTTCTATGATGTTTATGTTTCTTTCCAGAAAAATTGGTATCATTTTTATAGTCTTTGTTAATAATATTCTCTTGATTTTCATCTCTATAAGAGAGCTTTGGAGAATATAGATCACGAGAAAAATTATCCAAATCTCTTTTACCTTTCTTACTAGAAAGCTCATCCAACTCATGCAATTTTCTAGAAATATTTTTATCACCATTCTGACCTTTTACTCTTTGGTTTCTTTTATAAATCTTAAAGAAATCCGGAGATTCTGCTTTTTTCTTCTCTCTCCATCTTTTGGATCTAATGCTAGAGCTTGTTACGACCGCCATCTTGTTCCACGACAACAAACCAACTGAATCTTAAATCTCATTATTCGCTCCAATAAAAGAAATTTATTCCCCTATACATAATTTTTCACTTTTTTCCATAGCTCGTAAAACATACAAATTGAATCATTTTTATACTAAATGTGTCGGACATATTGTTTCACCCGTGTCGGACTTGTCCGAACGCTTTGAAAAACGTGTTGTTCCGACCGTGTCGGACTAGTCCGAACGCTTTTGAAACACGTGTTGTTCCGACCCGTGTCGGACTAGTCCGAACGCTTTGAAACACGTGTTGTTTCACCCGTGTCGGACTTGTCCGAACGCTTTGAAAAACGTGTTGTTCCGACCGTGTCGGACTTGTCCGAACGCTTTTGAAAAACGTGTTGTTTCACCCGTGTCGGACTAGTCCGAACGCTTTGAAACACGTGTTGTTTCACCCGTGTCGGACTTGTCCGAAC
>JAAUXZ010105119.1_pt1 | contig 10504 bp, 10 predicted proteins | sample 7278131 | NCBI WGS metagenome assembly JAAUXZ01 (sample SAMN14350119, study PRJNA611818) | marine sediment metagenome | isolation source: surface marine sediment (3m) | place: French Polynesia: Moorea | collected 2018-08
CCAAGGGTGATGCCATAACTTTGGAGAGATCGCCAAAGCTGTTTTTATGCATATAGTGGATAGAATTTCTTGTAGACAGATAACCCATGATACTGAACATGGTGAACAATAGCACAGTAAACACCAGAAATACGATGTTTATGTATTCAAGAATAATATTGAATAACCCACTATCCATGTTGTCTGCTTCGGATTTTCAGTGATTATTTGTTTGGTTACCTGATATACTACTCTCTGTTTTCTTCAACAGATGTCTCATCTTCCCTGTTTCCCACATCTTCGGAGTCTATCTCGATATCTGCTGCGAGGTTGGGATCGAAATGAATTTCTTGTCCACTTAAATCAGTTAGATCTTCTTCTCCCGGATTGTAAAAGCAATACTCCAAAGGCATTTTTTCCTTCGGTTTAATCTTACTTTCCTCTTGCTGTATTTCCTCAATTGACTCTCTTTCACCTGAAACGAGAGTTGCTTCCGGGTCATGATCTTCTAAACTTTCTGCCTGTTCATTGGCATTAAGCTTTTCGGCAAGTTTATTTTTGATCTTCAGGGCCTTGTTGCGCACTCGTTTATCCGGGTCGTTGGAAAGAGTTCCGAGAAAACGCAGTTCTTTTTCTTCCCCTACCACCAATATTTCATCGAGAAGGATAAGTTTTGATTCGGCATCAAAGTCCCTGAACATTTCGTGAAAAATGCTGAATCCCAGAAGTTCTTCAGCAATATCATCTTCATGATCACTGGAGTTATCCGGGTTCTGGTCTGGCCGTGGACTAATACCCAACATATCTTCCCAGGAAATGGTCTCGGCTACAACAGGGGTATCGAGTATGTCCATGCCTACCCCAGCTTCGGGTTTGTTGCCATTTGTAATTTCTGAACTGATTACTTCAGAATCCTCATCTGAAATTTCTGAAGTCACACTGAAATCCAGGCTCAGTTGTGTGGCCTGGTTTAAAGGTTCATGGTCTTCCTCTACCTGGTTTTCCTCCACAACTAGTGGTAGAAACTCTGGTATTTCATCATTGGTTTTTGGTTTGTTTTGATTATCGCTCATGGCAATCTTGTTTAGAATGGCATTTAGATCATGCCTGAATTTTTCTTCTGCTGATATTTCTTCGGAAATGATTTCCGTCTCCTGAATTTGTTCCGCATTCTCTTCGGGAATTGCGTTCGCTTCTCCTTCCACGATCGGAAGAAAATTCAGGGGTAAGTATTCGGGTTCGTCTTCCTGATGCACATCGTCCAGAATATCCTGGAGCTCCTCAATGCAACATAAGTTGAAAATTTCTTCGTTTTCATCCTCAAGTTCCGGGGCTACTGGAGTTACTTCCTCCTCTGATTGTTCGTTTTTCATGTCTGTGGTATTGATGGTCGGTATAAATTCCTCATTTACCTCATCAAGGGGTTCTTCGGCAAATTGTATATCTGACTTGCTGGGTTCCTGTATATCTGATGATGGCATGATGCTCTCCGGGTCAATTGTATTGATAGCAGAAATGGCCTTGCTTTTTACGGTGAAGTTCGTATCTGACCTTTCCACTTTTTGAAGAAATGGTATATCCGATTCATTGCCCAACGCCCCGATAGCATCTAAAATCAGAATTCTGATATCGGCATTGCATCTTCTAAAAGCTTTTTTCAAGGTTTCAATAGATTCTATGACACCAAATTCTTTAAGGCACTGTATCGCTTCAGCCTTAATATGACTATTGCGGTGTTTGATCAATTGAATTAAGGCATGGTTAGCATCATTTTGGTTATAGTAGCGGATTAGGCGAAGGCTAAACAGCACCACATCATTATTCTTTGAAGTAAGCCAAATTTTAAACCGAGGTGGATCAAAATCCTCCAGATTGCGCAGAACGTCTAGTAGTTTTAATTGTTGCCATTCGGAAATGCGATATCTGGCCGTATCCAGAAAATATGAAATACCTTCATGCTTCAGCGTTACCGTGGCAATCTGGGCTTGCTTGCGGATAACACCTCTTGGATGATTAATAAACCTTTTGATAAACATATAGGAATCTTCAACCCTCATTTGCGTCAGTTCAAGTATACCCTGTGAAATAACTTCCCAACGCCAGCTTTTCAACTTTACGTATGCGTCTTGATGTAACCCCAAACTCTGATATAGATCATAGAGATTTTGTCTCGCTTCTCCGGAGACATCTTTCTGAAGATCCAATAGAATTTCGGCAAGTATGGATCGGTTGAATTTGTGTTTTATCAACTCCCTGATCTCCACTTTCTGACTCAAATACAGTTTCCGCTCCTCAAATGAAGACTCCGGGTCGTGAAATAGAAACTGGCTTATCATCGGGGCCAGCTCTCTCTTTGTTTCGGCCACCTGCGCGGCCCTTTTAGACAAACGATTTCTGAAAAAGAAAACGAAAATCAGATAAGTTATTCCGAGTCCTATGAACAGGTATGTTAAATGCCACAAAAGATCCGTTTGGATCTTTGGCAAGCTTATTAATGCAAAATGATATGTCTTCAGACTCTCAATCAAATACTATACTTTTTGTAATTCTCTTCCAACCCTGACCAATAATTCAGACGGGCTTACAGGTTTAGCGATAAAATCATTGGCACCCAATTCAAACGCACTCAATACATTCTCTTCATTCCCGGCTGATGATATTATTATGATGGGTACTTTGGACTGCAATTCATTTCTTACATAGTCAATCAATTCAATCCCTGAGAAATAAGGCATCATTATGTCACTAACAATAATATCCGGCATTTGCTCTGCCAGTTTGGCCTTTACTTCCTTGCCGTCATATACCGTTACGACCTTATATCCCGCTTTTTGCAGCCGATACATAAGCAGGGAAGCCAATAGTTCATCGTCTTCAGCCAAAAGGAGGTGTTTGTCATTCGTCATAAGAAGTACCCTTAATTTCCATTCTTTCCAATTCTTTTTCCATTGCTTCTTCAACAAGTGGATATTTTTGTACGAAACAATCGTATAGTCGACCGAGATGCGAAATATCACGTGTAGTCCTGCAATTATTGTGCATTTGCTCAACAATGAAATACAAACTATGGGTTTGCATCATTGCTAATCCGCATTTGATCTTATGTGCCGCATTTCTAATTTCAGTGAAGTCTTCATTCTTAAGGTGCACCTTGACTTTGCCAATGAACTCGAGTGCGTTTTGCTTGTAGAGTTGAATCAATTCTCTTAAAACTGAAAGATCTCCCATACAGTCTTCAAGAGCTGGTTTCAGATCTATAACTTGAGGGTCCTCGTCTTTATCAATTTTCTTGTTGGCAACCGGTTGTTTTGATTTGAAGATTTGGTTTTGTCCATCTTTGTTCAATACTAATTTTTTCAGCAATTCTTCAGGCCTAAACGGTTTTAAGATATAGTCGTTGATACCTTCAACCTCACACTCATTTTTATCTTCGATTGTAAAATCTGCTGTGAGTGCAATGATTGGGATCTGGTTCACATTTTTATTTTCACTGCTTCTGATCCTCCTTGTTACTTCAAACCCGTTCATAACAGGCATCCGAAGATCCATAAGTACCAGGTCTATTTGCGTATTTTCCAATAAATTCAAACCGTAAAAAGTATTTTCTGTAATATAGGTGCGACATCCCCAGGCCTTTAATCGCTGCTCTATTAATCGCTGATTCATTAGGTTATCTTCGAAAACCAGAATCCTCATGCCTTTAATATCTTTTGGAGAAACCTTTTTCTGACTTATCGCTGGAGTTTTAACTTGTTTCCCCCTGCCATAACACAATGTAAATCGGAATGTGGTGCCTACTCCCAGCCTGCTACTAACTTCCAGTTCTCCATTTAGCTTTTCGACAATTTGCTTGACTATATTGAGCCCCAGGCCAGTTCCGCCGTATTTAGAGAAAGTATGTTGATTTGCCTGTTTGAATGAATCAAAAATATGTTTCAGATCTTCTTCAGATATTCCGATGCCCGTGTCTGCAATAACAAATTCGATCCATAACTGATCCTTTCTTTTCTTTATCAAACTTATGTTGAGGAATATTTTTCCTTTCTCCACAAATTTTATGGAGTTGCCCAGGAGATTTAATAACAGCTGGCTCAGTTTGGCGGGATCTCCTATAAGTATTTCGGGAATTTCAGGGTCCTGATCTACATGCAAACTCACATCTTTACCCATCATTAGGGTGTTGCACAAGTAGATTACATCCTGGACTATACTTTTAAAATTGAAATTTACAGACTCAAAATGTTCCAGGCCTGCAGAGAGTTTAGAGTATTCCAGTAATTCATTGATGATATCCATCAGGTTGCTCGAGGCCGAGCGGATGGCATTAACCTGTTCCAGTTGCCCTTTACTTAGCTTACTCTCACCCAGAAGATCGGCAAAGCCCATAATTCCACTTAGAGGGGTTCTTATCTCATGACTAACCGTAGCAATAAGCATTTCCTGCTGATTGTCATTTGGAGGAAGTCGTTTCTTATCATCGGATTTTAACTGGGTGTCTTCGCCCTCAGCTGGACCACCCCATATTTTGTTCTCCAGTTGTTCTTTGAAAGCGTCGAAAGATGCTTTTAAGCGTTTAGCATCTTTTGCTGAAAGTTCTTCAAACGAAAAATTCGTAAGAGCCTCTTCCAGGTAAGCAATTTGGGTAAGCAGATTTTTGGGTTTCAATATGTTTGAGATTTGGGTTGATCTCAGGACTAGCCTGATTTTCAATATCTGCAGCGGTAATATCCCGCTATAGCTATTCAGTACAGGTTAAAACTCATCATTTCGCCAAGCCTGTGCAATTAAATGTTATCTAGACCGTGCAAATTGTTGTCAAAATGCTTTATTTGTAGGTATAAATTTCTTCTCCATGCGTACTGCATTTCTGATTATCTGTGTTTTATCAATTGTGTCTTGTTCGGAAAAGACGCAACCCGCTGAAAATGAACTGATCAAACTGGCCAGATCTATCCATCGGAATGTTATTACAATCGATACGCATAACGATATAGATGTGAGGAACTTCACTGATACCGTCAACTATACACAAAGACTGGAAACCCAGGTTAATTTACCCAAGATGCAAGAGGGTGGGCTGGACGTGAGTTGGCTTATTGTTTATACTGCTCAAGATTCCCTAAATGAACAAGGGTATGATAAAGCTAGGGCAAATGCCATGGCCAAGTTTAATGCAATACACAAGCTTTGTGAAGAAATTGCCCCTGATAAAATATCTCTGGCTCTCACATCAGATGATGTTCGTAAAATCCATGCCTCAGGTAAAAAAGTGGCCATGATAGGCGTGGAGAACGCATATCCCATTGGGGAGGATCTGACCGAATTTGATAGGTATCACAAGCTTGGTGCGCGATATATCAGTCTATCACACAATGGTCACAGTCAGTTTTGCGATTCCCACACAGGGGAAACTGATAATATATGGTTATATAATGGTTTAAGTGAGAAGGGTTATATAGCTGTAAATGAATTAAATAGATTGGGTATTATGATAGATATATCTCACGTATCCAAAACCTCAACTGATCAAATACTAGAGCTTTCCAAGGCCCCTGTTATCGCCTCCCATTCTTCTTCAAGGGCACTCTGTGACCACAGTAGAAATTTAGATGATGAATCACTTTTATTATTAAAGCAAAATGGTGGTGTAGTTCAAACTGTTGCATTGGGTAGCTATTTGCACAAATCGAAAAGCGAAGCTCGTAATGCATACATGGAACCGGTATACAGATCTGTTGCAGATTCGCTTGGTGTATCCTGGTATAACTGGAAAGAATTTGCCGAACTCGACGAAGAGGAACAAGATAATTTTTTAAAACACAACCCGCGTATTACCCGTATCGCAAATATATCTGTCCAAAATAAAAAAGATGCCCCGCCAAATGTAAACGTGTCTGATTTCGTAGATCATATCGATTATATGGTAGATCTGATAGGAATAGACCATGTGGGTATTAGCTCGGATTTCGATGGCGGAGGTGGCATTGAAGGCTGGTCAGATGCGTCTGAGACTTTTAATGTAACCCTGGAGTTGGTGCGTAGAGGTTACCGCGAGGAAGAAATCGCAAAACTTTGGGGAGGTAATTTGTTACGAGTTCTTGACGAGGTTCAAAAAATAGCAGAAAGCGGAACGTCTGGTTAATCAGAGGTTGCCAGGCGATCTTTTACATATTCCACCTTGGTTTTACCATGAGCTTTGGGCTTTCCGTCCTGACCCAGGTTTACCATGATTATTTGATCTACGGTCAATAGGGTTTCATGGGTCATTTTGTTCCTTGCCTCACATTTCAGAACCAAGGAAGTTTTTCCGAACTTTACTACCTCCACTCCTATTTCGACAATATCGCCTTGTTTAGCGGTGCTCATAAAACTTATTTCCGACATGTATTTGGTGACTACCTTTTTGTTTTCGAGCTGAATAATACTGTATAAAACGGCCTCTTCATCGATCCAACTCAACAAAGCGCCTGCAAAAAGTGTTTCGTTAGCATTCAGGTCTTCGGGTTTTACCCATTTTCTTGTATTAAATCTCATAGCTTTTTTTTGAGAAATAAAATTAAGCATTCTTTATATCTAATGGTTAACTCCTAAATCTTTAACAGTTATTTATTGTGAATAATAAAAATTGTTAAGCTTTAAATAAACTTTTCTTAAATGCTTTCGCCTCTGAGTGAAAATAAAATAGATTTAATAACCTAATCAAAAGACGACATGCAAACCATAGTTAAAATTCTAGTCGCATTATTTTTCTCACATTTTACAGCCTCGGAACCTGTAGAGGCAAAAAAAGAAGAGATAGCCGAGATGCATACAACAGTCAAAGCTAAGGCAAATAGCTGCCCAACGAGTTATTTGCTAACTGATAATTTGACCAGTTGATAGTGATGAAAGCACAAGGAATCGCCTTCAAAAGTTCGGATCCTTATTTCACGGTCTATAGTATTCCTGGTTGGAGGGCTAAATTCTATAGATTTCTATCCGTAGAACTCTGGGGCAATTTACCCAGTAATATCCAAAGAAAGATTTCCGCAATATATGCTAATAATTATAGCAAGCCATTTACAAAATGGCTGATTAAACCCTATGTGAGATATTACTACCAGCAGAAAGACTATCTGGAAGGGTTCTTGCCTCCTAATGGCAAACCCGACTTTGAGAGTTTCCAGGATTTCTTTATAAGACAGTTCAAGAAGCTTCCTAATAACCTGGAACCATGGGTCTGGCCCTGCGAAGGACTTCTTTGTGATGAAGGTAAAGTTGGGAGCATGAGTACCTCTCGTGTGAAAAGCGATATCCGGACTGTGCATACCATATTTGGTCTTCAGGAAAATGAGATCCCGGCCAACTACACTTTTACCAATGTGTTTTTACACAATAAGAATTATCACAGGATACACGTTCCGGTAAACGGAACCATTAGCAGAATTCAACATATACCTGGCGACCTAGTAGTTTTGAGGCCATGGATTTACAAACAAGATCCATCCCTGCCTGCTTTTCGCAATGAGCGATACAATATTGACATTACAGATGATGTTGGCAGAACCTGGTATCTCTCTATTGTTGGGGGGCCTGCGGTCGGTACAATCGAATTAGCGAGTGACATTGCAGTAGGAAAGTCCGTAGAAAAACTTGAGGAACTTGCCTTGTTCTATCTTGGATCTACATGTTGTATGGCTGCGCCCTTTGCCCCGCGTGTTCACCACAAGAACACCTTCGTAGAAGTGGGAGCTACATACTAGAACCTTTTTTGCCCAAATTCTCTTGTCGGCTTTACACTAGATATTAATAGTCCTGTGCAACACCGGAACATAATAGAAAAATTGGAAAGATAATCCAATGCTGAGGATTACTCAGCATGCCCGTCGAAAGCGAATATTTAATTATGTTTCGCTTGATATTATCTGTTATTAGTTTGAGTTAGTTTGGTCAAAAAACCGATAGCTACATCAGTTTTTTCTTTCGCAGATTGTTGGACGATCACATAAACATCGCAAGTATTTCGATGTTCATAAACCGGTTAACAACTAAAATTAGAGTTCAAAAAGCTACTGGCGATTCTCTTTAACTTTATCAAAACTTCACGTGATGAACGACAGATCTGAAGATCTACTGGCATTAAGACCAGAGATCCCGTCTGCCAGGTTTAACCCAAATATGACAGACGAAGAACGATTCCAGAACCGCACGCTCCGTCCCATCATCAAATTTCAAAACCCTCTTTTTATAGCGGTCTTTAGAAATTACATAAAGAAGCACAAGAACACTTTCTATGAGCTCGGACCGGAGAAACGTCTTGAATACATTGAAAATGCGATACAGAAAGACATAAAGTTCAGGAATTCACTGAAAGGCATTGTCATTGGGCATTTTACATTTCAGGAGTACGAAGAATATATTACCAACTCATCTTCCTTGAACAAACGAATGATGAATATGGTGATCGATCGGATTAAAGATCAGGTTCAGATCTTCGAACCAGTTGTTCTAGTTCAATAGAGATTCCCCATTGAGGTTTGTGGTGAGCACTTCACTCATATAATCAAAATAGGGTCTGATTGCCTTAAAAGAGTCATTTACCGTGTCGAGAAAGTCTTCGGCTAACACCTCATCATCGGTAAAGTTCCTCACAAAGATGAATGCTTTCTTGCGAATTAGATCTATGTTGGGATCTTCCTTGCTAAAGCCTTTGGGTGCGGTTTTTACTTCCTCTCCCACCATTTCACCCCAAACCTTTTCAAATTCTTTTTCTGCCGTAATACTGCGGATCTCAGAAGCGTCTCTTTCAAACTCCTTCCTTATTCGCAACAGATCTTTTGGGTTGGGTTGCCAAAATCCTACGGCAATAAATGATTCTCCAGGTCTGACCCTTAAATAATAGCCACCTCTCCTATGTGCTCCTGCCCTTGCAAAAGACCCCGCGAAGTGGGGTTGATATGGTGATTTGTCCTTAGAGAAACGAACATCGCGGTATATTCTGAACATTTTTAGCTTCTCAATTTCATCATGTGTATTGAGACTTTCCATAAGCGCGGCATAGAAGTCTTTAGCCTTTAACTCCACTGACTTAAATTTCTTCTTGTTCTCAGCAAACCATTCTCTATTGTTGTTCTTTTTAAGTGCTTTTAGAAACTGAATCACATCCGGTGTAATAGTAGCTCTGGCCATGGAGAAAGATTTAAAATTTTAAGCTAAAGTTAACCATTTTGAACGCATCTGCTTTTGAATAATATTTAATTTTGGTAAAGAACTCGGTCACATGGATAAAGCATCAATCATAAAAAAAATTAAGGAAAACAAAAAACAGCCCAATCTGAGGTATCGATTGAAAAGAAGAGTTGAAGAATTTACAGACCTTCTCTTTCTCACACTTTTTGATATTGAAACCCCTGTTGATGAAAATCTGGAGGTGCTGGAAAGACAATTCGATGTACTTATAGATTTGGCTTGTTGGGATACAGAAAAACCCTGTAGCAAGTTATGGCAAAACTATATTGATAAACTACCTCATGTATTAGAGAAATTAAATCTCGATGCGGAGGCCATTTCGAGTTGTGATCCGGCTTCATTGTCAATTGAAGAAGTTTATATGGCATATCCCGGATTTTATGCCATCGCGATTTACCGTTTGGCCCACGAGCTTTACAAGCAGGGTTTTCCATTGGTACCTCGTCTAATGACCGAGTATGCGCATCGGCAGACCGGTGTTGATATCAATCCCGGGGCCCAAATAGGAGATTCATTCTTTATAGATCACGCCACTGGGGTCGTTATAGGGGAAACAGCGGTTATTAAAAACAATGTAAAGATCTATCAAGGGGTTACCTTAGGGGCCCTGTACGTCACTAAAAATTTACAGAAGAAAAAGCGTCATCCAACCATTGAAGACAATGTAACTATTTACGCAAATGCCACCATTCTTGGAGGTAATACAGTTGTTGGAGAGAATTCGGTCATTGGTGGTAACGCGTGGCTGACTTCCTCCGTTCCCGCTAATTCGACTGTTTTTCACAAACCTGAGATAAAGATCAAAACCATGCCGCATGTCTAATTCCGTATTAGACCTGATAGGGAATACTCCCTTAGTACTTTCAAAAAGTCTGAACACTAACCCTAACGTTAAACTCTACTTTAAGCTGGAAGGCCAGAACCCCGGAGGGAGTGTAAAAGACAGACCGGCTTATAACATGATCAGAAGTGCGTTGGAAAGGGGTGAGATCGATAAGGGTACCAAACTGATCGAAGCAACAAGTGGCAATACCGGTATTGCGCTGGCAATGATCGCAGGTCTTTACGATTTGGATATTGAACTTGTGATGCCCGAGAATGCTACGAGAGAAAGGGTTCAAACCATGCGAGCCTATGGAGCCAAAGTCACCTTGACTTCGGTTGATGTTGGCATAGAAGGAGCACGGGACTATGCCGAAGCCAAGGTTAATAATGAAGGCTATTTCATGCTCAATCAGTTTGGGAATGATGATAATTGGAAGGCACATTATCAAAACACAGGGCCGGAAATATGGAA
>JAAUXZ010055539.1_pt1 | contig 10502 bp, 14 predicted proteins | sample 7278131 | NCBI WGS metagenome assembly JAAUXZ01 (sample SAMN14350119, study PRJNA611818) | marine sediment metagenome | isolation source: surface marine sediment (3m) | place: French Polynesia: Moorea | collected 2018-08
GAATATCGGCAACAATATACAAATTCAGCACTTCATCTTCTGAAATCAAAGTGTTATAAACACCATTGACAATAATATTATATGCTTCTGTCTGTTCACCATTCAATGATGAAACATCAAAACCATTTATTCGAGGGAACACATAGGTTTCATTGTTATATAATACCTTAAATCCAATATCAACCGCATATTGGTTACGATGGAGCCATTTACCATTAATAATGTTTGCAACATAACGTTCGGCCAAAGGTTTAACCAACTGTTTGGTTTCTTCCATTGATAATAAATCACCATACAACAAATCAACAAACTCACTTTCGTTGCATGCATGTGGTGCGTGTAACGTACCTCTAAAATTTATAGATGTTTTAACTCGTAATATATCAGTATTTGGAGGAAGATGGCATTTATCCACTGTTTTTGGATTTGCATTATCAGGGTTAAGTTCCCTTTCTGCTTTTTCTTTGTCCACGTTAATATAGTTAGAAATGGTACCGAGTACAGTTTCTTCATATACTAAAACTGGTGTTTCTTCTGTTGGTCTATCACTATTGACTCCATAAAACACTCCATATCCTGGTTTAATTGATCCATTACAGCTAAAAAGTGATGGAAGGTTATTCTTTGCCATATTAATTTCCTCTTACATATATAAAATTGTTATTAGATGAATAATTCCACCAAATAGAATTATATTCATCTACGTTTGAAAAATCTATATTCCGTTTATTGATTAACTTTGCTATTCCGGTTAACGGTTCCGAAAATGAGTGCAAATACTCACCATATCCTACTATTCCATTTCTTTTTTCTCCTGATTCAAGAATTACATAGCCAATATGTGTTGCTACATTCCATCCCGAATCGGGAGAGTTAAGTTCAGTTATAATACCTTGAAGTTTATCTTCATATTTTACCAGATCCGATGAAGTATCGATGAGAAAATCCCCTGACTTCAATTTTAGATTATGATCAACCGACCTAATAACTTCTGTTTTATAATGCATAATGTCACCTTTACAAAACTTATTGAGCGTTACGTTATTAACATCATCTAACAGGACATCATCTTCACTAATAACTTCTACTATTAACGATACTTGCATTCGAGCCAATGGTCTATGAGTAATAGACGATTCTTCATTAGGATTTTCAGTTTTCATGTAGTTAATCATCTTTGGACTAACACTGGAGCTGATATCACAATATTCATCGTGAAAGATAATCGAAAACCTATTGACTTTAATATAAAATGTAGGATCATCCATTTTTTGATTAAACATACGTTCAAAGTTGTGTAGCATCCCATAGATCCCAATAATGCTGGGCATGCCGTATACAACGTTTGATGGTTGTATATTAACATTGATTACTTTCATATGTTTCAGAACGATATAACTTGTTGACATGATATTTTATACTTCCATTTCTTCAATAATGATACTTTCTAAAGATCGCATATTGGATTGCGTTAATGGAACTGTTTTCACAGATTTAACAAACGCTATTTGAATTTGTGATGCTATATCATCTATTTCAGATTTGTTCATTGGTTGGTTTAATAGATATTTTCTGTTCAATCCGGTAATATCCTTTGGAATGTTTATATTATATTCCTTAATGGTTATTACTTTTTCTAAGAAATCTTGAACTAACTTCCTCAGTATTTGTTTTTCCCTGTTTCTAACATCGATGTTGTTAACATCAAGATTATGCATCTTGTCCAACTTATCTAATAAGTCTTGATTCAGTTTTATGACGTGAAACAACTTATTAGTAACAGAAACTTTATAGAGATATGTTTCAATTGAATTGAATCGTTTTACACGAGGAATGCTTTTAAAACAACGATACCAACCACCCAAAAATGCAGGTAAAATACCCCCATTTTGTGGGTTATTGCTACCAACTTTTATGTTTTTCCATTTACTAAATCCAACCGATCCGTCCTTTTTTATTACATTAAATTTAGTATTATGAATATGAGATAAAAAACCTTGATGATATGTAGGTGATAAAACAACATAACTGTTATCAACAGGGAACATCATCTGAGGGGTTCCTGCAGGAATATGATCAATAACACGATAGTTAGGAACATATTCCTTAATTACATCCACAACTTTAACTATAACATTGTGGTTCATTCCTAACCCTTTTAATATCTCATACTCTATTTCATCTAAGATATTAGAACTTTCAGCAATTGCTTTTAACAAAGATCTTGTTTTTCCATTGTAAATGTATTCCAAATTCAATATTTTGGCCAAACCAGTATATTTTTGATGCATTCCAGATGACATATTGGTTCGGGGAACTGTAGTAGTCCCAGAAAATAGAAATGGAAAATCTTTAGGTATATCAGGAGTTACGAAATCCCGAGCATTAAGAGCAATTTTAGGATCTAATGCTTTAAAGAAATAACTTCCAGTAAGTTTTAATAAGATAGTAATATCATTGATAATATTTTCATTATTAAAATCTATCGGCTTCTTTAAGTTATTTTGAATTCCATCGATCAATTTTTCAACATCCGTTAACTCAACCGGTGGTGCTGAGACTTTCAATGGATTAAAATCATTATCTTTAGGCATTAGTTTCTTCCCAATTTTGGATACTTTCTAGGTTATATCATGTAATTCTTAACAAATCAACAAATTTCTCCCATTACCACAACAATAGGTATTCTGTGTTCTGAGTTATCATTCAAATGCATATGGAATTTGACTACAAAATCCTTTTCATGCCAACGAATTATAAGATGCTCTATTACATCTCTTTCATCAAGTTTATTAAAATAAAAGCGGGGATCTTCTCCCGTCACACTGATCGTAAAAGAATCACTCTTGACATCTCGAATTTCCCGTAATATATCTTCGGCTTCATGTGTTGAGACTTCAATTTTATCCGGAATACCCCCAATTTGATCTGCCTGTCTTACCATTTTGGTAAACGACGCAGCATACTTATTCTTCAATTTTAACGTTGACATTACCGATTGTACCACACGATATGTGTTGCATCGTCGGGAATACTACCTAAATATGATGGTGTAACATCAAAGGTAGGATCGAGATATCCATTCTTCACGGCATGCCCGAAACCGTCATAGTCAATCAATGCCCCACACATACACATTTTGATAAACTGTTCAACAGTCATCACATCATCGTCATCTGCTACTTTTTCTGTATACATAATTACTCCAATAATTCAATTGTGTTTCGGGTTGGTCCATAACTCAACATTGTAGCATTTGGATGTGTTCTCCACAGTGGAACAACATATTCAGCATTGTTTATTTGATCCATACAAGTTACGGTATCCATTCGTCTAACATTGTAGTATTCGTTATGTTCATTGGCATACAGGGCAAAGTCTTTATCCGTAATGCTACGATATTCCCCATAATTAAAATCTCCCCAACGAAGGGTTCCTTGCCAATCATTATGAACATTGGTAAAGTCTTTATATGAGAATTTGTCCTCGTATTCATGTCGAAGCGGTCCCGCTCCATGACGAGTTTTATATGCCCGAGTGACATAATTAACGATTAACTCATCAGCATCCATTAGTACCAACTCATCAATTAACGTGGACACGTTACGCATACCACAATTCGACCGTGTTACGAAGGGGAAAACACCATAATCCTGGTCAATTTCTAACCCCTGGGCACCTTCGAAAATAACATCTCCTTCTATGGGCAATGTGGTTTGCCAGGTTTTAATTATGGTATTCTCTTTGAAATATGCCACATCATCAATAAAATCGTTAATGAAATCTGGATGATTAACCACTTCAAGGATTTCATCGTTAACAGGGATTCGGGTGGGCATATAATCTTTGATTAAATCCTCAATATCAAACCGTAAGCTTTTGGTATCAACATTACACACATACCATATCTTCATCAATCTGTGCATGCGTTTAGCTCGTTCGAATGTTTCCCCAAAGCCAACACCAACACTTCCATGACGCTTGTGATCCCGCAATACTTCCAACCCCTGGTTAATCATCATTTCCACTGGAGTCGTGGTTAGACAATCTTCATCAACATATACGGTCGGCTTTATACCAAATTTCCTGACAAACTCTTCATGCTCAACACGAAACAAAGTAGGATTCACAACAAAGAATCGACTGAGATAGGTAGGTGCCCCAGCAAAAGTTCCTGAACTAAAGTGGGAGAAAACATGACGGTTACCGTTCTCCAATTCCACCGAATGCCCAGCCTGACAGCCTCCATTAAACCGAATCACTATGGGGTTATCAAGTTTGGATGCCCAGTAATCAGTCATAAGACCTTTACCCTCATCACCATAACCACCACCAATAACTGCAACCATTTGTTTTGTCATCTCGATACTCCAATGTTAGGGTTTATACCCATAGCCGAAAAGAGAGAATTATATCTGTCCTGTATTTCCGCAAGAGTGTTCTTGTTGCTCTGATATATTGCCACAGCAATGGTATCACCAATAATCCAGGCCAACCAGTTTTGCTGAGTCTCATCTGGCAACCATTCAATATTGAAATGTCTACCAAAATACTCAGGTTCATCATATCGAGTATTGGTCACACGAACATACATCATTAGAGTGTGATCTTGACGAATGATAGAGGCTTCAAAGTAAATATTATCATTATGATGAAGATACTTCTTCATTTCTCCACCATTCAATGGAATATCACGAACCAAATCACCATAAAACTGGATATTATCCATTTAATTCTTCCTCTCAGTTAAAAGAAAAGGGGTCACAGGTTTGCATCGTCGTAAAAGGATATCACCTCCAGGTTAATTGATTGACGTGCCCTGTGACCCCGTTAGGATCTTTATATTAACTTAACATTGGAGTTATGTCAAAGATTCTAAATCCTCAATCGTCATCCAATAACTCATTAAACCAACTATCGTCATCATCCTCTTCAACTTCCATGACTTCCAAATGAGCATCTTCCTCACTAACATTGAAGACGATGAGGGTACACCCATTGTTAAAACCTTGTTTTATAGGCAGATCGCCTGGAAGTTTTTGTAAAAGATAAATCAGTTCCTCAACAGTTTCCGCATAGGGATGATCATCACCACGATAAAACTCTTCGGGTACAATATCTCTTAAACTCATGTCAATATTCCAAGGAACTCCCGTGTTAAGGGAGTCCCACTCCAATGTTAATCGAATCGAATTACTTCGTTGGCAGCATCGTGTGCGTCAACGGCAGCGAGATCCTTGATGGCATCTTTAACTACCATAGCGGTAGAACCATCCCAGCTTGCAGCAACTTCTTCCACAGACTCACCTTTGGTGACCTGGATGATAGAGATGATAGTCTCTGCCAAGTCATTATAGTCTTTCAACCAAATGGCATTCTGTCCAAGTAACTCCTGCCATTCATCTTTAACTTCAGGGCGGCGCTTAGCATAGCTACCTTCAGAGATGATGATATGGAAATAGTGATACATTTTCTGTGCCTGTTCGATGACATCTTTGAAAGGAATATCGGCCTGTAGTCCATCACCATCTGATGCAATAGTTTTCTTAATTGCATCTACATTTGTATGACTTGGCGGGGGTTCGTCACCTATTGTGAACAGAAAACCTTTCTGATTGCGCTTCTCGAAGCAATCAATGCTGGTATGATTTGCTGCAAAATAGACAGGCAGGTCATAACTTTCGAAGTGATTACCACCACCACCCCCTTCCAGATAAATCTTCTCCAACCATTTGGTGCTGAGATCCACATCTGCTTCAAACTGCCCGACTTGAAATGGTGCAGAATCCCACTGCGTAGCATCACCGATTGCTGATACCATAACATGAGGGTCTGTGACAGGCTGACGGTCATATATCTCTTTAAAGAGAGTACTCAGTCCACCCTTGGCAATCTTCTCAGCCAGGTAGCCCATAGATCCCGTTACATCCACTCCAACATAAATGGCAGTTGATTCCGGATTCGCATCCGAGTCACGGGACTCACGCATTCCTACATCCAAACCACTCATTTCGTTGTCCATACTGGTTTTAGTATAAATCTCTGCACGAGATTTTGTTGACGATACTGACGCATACCGCGTCCAATCTGCACTTGTTGATCTTGAATAACCCATAGTTTTTACCTCCTACATTGTTTTAATCCACTCCCCGTCAGGGAGAATTTCACCTTGCGGTGTTACTTATCTAACATTGACTTTAATGAAAGTATATCCCTCACCTCTCGATGACTTAATAAATATCATCCACATCAATTTCAAACTTGATAAACTTTCGTTTACCGAAACATTTCTCTAACGTCTTATACCATCCATCATATTCAGCAATTGCATCATCACCAGAAGGTGCTCTCACCCAACTTAACATTGGCTTTGGCACATCCTTTCTTGCAAGTAGTTTCATACCAACCATGGATGTATCACCCAGTGAAGCAATTGCCACACCTTTGACTGCCTTTCGATCATATTTGGAAACGGCAATTTTAGTGTCAAACACTTCTTTGGGGAGAGTCTTCAATAACGCAGATGGAACAGCCTTTAGTTTTTGACCATCTGCTGTTGCATACCACCAACCACCAAGCAGATAGGATGCATGGTTAACGGGGTCAACAAAGATAGAGGTTGGGGTAATTGCATTGTGACAGATGCCTACGTGATCCAGGAAGGTGGCAATGTTGTACATAGAGCTGGTTATCCATGCAACATGCAGGGGATCAATACGGTCATATGGCATGTAATCTATCAAATCCTGGAGTAACACTGCACCTTCAGGCTTCTCGAATATAGCGACCAAGCCAATGTTAGTGGTTTTGTCGACGAATTTAACCTTGGGGAACCACTGAGTGAACTCTTTCTTTAACTCTGGAGGGTACTTGATACTCTTTATCTGTTTGATTCCATTATCAAAAAGATCTTTGTACTTTTCCTCCACCACAAACATAATGAGTCCTTTGGCGACATACATCTTACCGAGTTCGATCTCATGCATAGTGCGGTAGGCAAATCGGTAGGTTTTCCCTCTAGATGTGTTAAATCTGATTTCGGCAACACCTTTCCAAGTTCCTGTTTTTAAACGGTTTTCAGCAATTTCATGGAGCTGGGAGATATAATCCATGACCTTACTTGCCCGTTCACATGTACTACGATCCGGGTGCCATTTGCTACGCAAGCGAAACAGCTGTCTTTTGAGATCAGTCTGGGTGAACAAAGTTTCAGGCTTTGTTAATGGTATCTTCAATATTTGGTCGGCACTCATGCCTAATGGGTTTACGCTCATGGAACTCCTCCACTACAATTCTGTATAGGAAAGTCTATCTCTCCTAAAAGTATATATGAATTATAGTACTATTTGTTGCAAGTGTCAAGAGTTATTTGTCAACTCTTTTCGTTCGTGAGGTATTCTATTGTAGGAATTAAAGAATGTCAACTCCAGTTTGATTGTGCAAAAGAATTATTTATGTACCCAGCAAAGGAATCTATGGTGCTGTCCTTACTGTGATCTTCGGTTGAATCCTTCTTTCGATTCTTCTTGTCTGCTTTCTTTCTCAAGATTTTAACAAAAGTCTTAGCATCCTCGGTCTTGTTGGAGGCTTCAATGTTAGATGCTAAGACTTCCGTTAGTTTCATTTTAACTCTGAACACCAGCCATATCACGTCTAGCTGATAAAGATGCTCCAGTTAATGTTGTAGTTTCATTTGAAAAGTTAATGGAATCAACTGAAGATAAGTTACCACCACTAGCGAATCCACCACCCCAATAACCCTTAGTACTAGAATGAACACCACCACCTTGACTACGAATTGTAGATAATGTTGCAGTAATTGCAGCATTTGTTTCACTCGCATATGTAAAACCATCAATAACATCAAACTGAGCAACACCGCTGTCACCACCACCCCAGTATCCTTTAGTACTTGCACTCACCCCTACGGGATATTCACGTGTAGTGGATAACGTAGCACTTGGATTAACGGCGGTTTCAGATGAAAAATTAATTCCATCAATTTCATTTCGCAAACTTCCTGTCCAACCACCTGCGAAATATCCCTTTGCTGTACCATATACATTACCACCTAAAGCATTTCTAGCAACACTCAATGTTGCTGATGGATTGATTGCAGATTCATCACTGAATTGGATGCCATCAATAACATTGCTATGAGATCCAGTGTAACCACCAGCGAAATAGCCTTTCAAATCACTAGCAACACCAACTAAAGATTCTCGCGCAATACTCAGGCTTGCGGAAGGATTTATGGCAGACTCTCCGTTAAATTGTATGCCATCAATTTCTGTCGACCTTGCTCCATCGTTACCACCTGCGAAATATCCACGAGATGAGCTTTCTGCACCAGCTAATGAATTTCTCGCAATGCTGAGTGTGATTGATGGTGTTACTGCAGTTTCATCACTGAACTTGATACCATCAATTGTGTTGACATTTCCTGTAGATGTCCCCCCTGCAAAATATCCTGTTGGTACTACCAAACCAGTCCCTGTTTTCTTTTGTAATATTAACATTGAAGTTCATTCTCCTTAATTACTTTATTTATCTGTTCAAAAACACAGATTCGTGTCCACCCATATGATGGTGGTGATGAGTCTCACCTTGATCAATATCGTATTCTTTCTCGTTATCGATATTCTTCCCTGACCGCTCCCGTTTTAACATGTTGACCATATTTTTCAATCGTTCTCCTTTCTTTACGTTGGAGTTCTTACGAGAAGTTTTAGGTATCTTATCTTTACCTTGCATACGTTTATCTGCAGGACGGGGCATGGAATCCTCTTGGTCACGTGAGACCATATCATCAAAGGGTCCCTCCGCATCCATGGGGATTGTTATCTCGTTTAGTTTCATATTTCTATTTATCCCTGGACTCCTGCAGAAGCGTATCTTGTTACAGCAAGAGTGGCTGTTGGGTTTGAAGAAGTTTCAGTAGCAAATATAATTCCATCAATTTCGTTGACAGCGGCGCTCCCGTTCCAACCACCTCCGAAATATCCAGATAATGAACTTTGAACACCATCAAACTCAGTTCTACCTACTTGTAATGTAGCACTGGTTGTTGATAATGTTTCATTACTGAACAGGAATCCATCTATTACAGTATATCGACCCCCCGCGTTACCACCACCTGCGAAATATCCAGAAGTTGAACTACTCGCACCGGCTCCCGAAAAACGTGCGGTACTTAAAGTAGCTGTAGGGTTAATTGCCGAATCATTACTGAATTGAATACCGTCAATTACTTGTTGATAACTTACTGTATAACCACCACCAAAATATCCATTGGCAGAACTGTATACTCCCGCTATGCCATACCTAGCCAAACTTAATGCTGCAGATGGATTAAAAGCTGATTCGTTGCTAAATAATATACCATCAATTTCATCATCACCAACTCCCGCATCACCACCACCTGCAAAATATCCTTTAGTGGAACTACTAGCTGATGATAAACTATTTCTTGCAATACTTAATGCTGCTGTTGTAGTGATTGCTGATTCATCACTGAATTGAATACCATCAATTGTATCAACACTGCTACCAGTATGTCCACCACCCCAATATCCTTTAATTGAACTGCTGACCCCAGCAACATATCCACGAGCACTACTTAATGTAGCTGCAGGGTTAATTGCTGATTCATCACTGAATTGAATACCATCAATTTCAGATACATATCCACCAGCAACACCACCACCCCAATATCCTTTTGATGCTACTGTCCCTGTTCCTGTTCCTGTTTTCTTTTGTAATATTAACATTGTAACTCCTAATTATCCGTAAATCCAATCTTGAACCATTTTGTACTTAATATTGAAGGCATTCATCATTAGAGTTATTTCCTTCAAACATTCGTGTTTTCCACCCCCGCCTATTAGCGAACCTGATAACTGTTTTAACATCTTCAATGAAATATCAGGAATGTATATATGATCAGTCATAAGATCATCTATATCATATTGACCATTTGATAATTCTTCCAAGACTTCCTCTTCAATATCTCTACTATCATACATACGATTGTACACCATATATCTAACAGTTCTAATTATCATATCTTCTTGTACACCTTGATCCATCCAACCACGTAGAAAAGCATATCCTTTCTCAATCATATTGAAACTATCGACAATATCCTCTTCCAACCCATTTTCCATATAATGATATGCAACATCATGTTGTGTATCTTCAATACCAACATCTGCACCATTAAAGAAGACGGTTATTTGTGAAGGTTTCTTCTCATTCAAATATTGAATAGCATTCTTTAATGCACCACGATATCCCCAATCATCACTATCATAAGCAGGTTGAAAATCAACCAAAATAACCGATTGACGATTGGCTTCTGTTAATATTGAGGATAACTTCACTCAAAATGCACTCCAGTGATGATTGTTCGATTTTGTTCGATTGCCTCATCAATGCTTTCTTCAATCATCATACGAAGATTATCAATTTCATTCTGAATGTCTTCATCTGAAGCATCAGAC
>JAAUXZ010119778.1_pt1 | contig 10500 bp, 9 predicted proteins | sample 7278131 | NCBI WGS metagenome assembly JAAUXZ01 (sample SAMN14350119, study PRJNA611818) | marine sediment metagenome | isolation source: surface marine sediment (3m) | place: French Polynesia: Moorea | collected 2018-08
ATTTTGAAGTAAAAGATTCAGGTATTGGTATTTCAAAAGAACAGCAAAAGACCATATTCGATAGTTTTGAACAGGGATCCATTCAAATTAACCGGGAATACGGAGGAACTGGCCTTGGACTAACCATTGTAAAAAGCCTGCTGGGCTTATTTGGAAGCCAGATTCAATTAGAAAGCGAACAAGGGAAGGGTAGTTCTTTCTTCTTTGAATTAAACCTGAAATGCAAGGACGGCGTTGTGGATGAAATCCCGTTTGAAATAGAAGATAAAGATTACGAATTCAAGGGATTACACCTCCTGCTGGTAGAAGACAACAAGATCAACCAGGTGATCACCAAGAAAATGCTGGCCAAGAAAGAAATTACCTGTGATATCGCTGACAATGGGCTGATGGCAGTTGACCTGGCTCGTGAGAATAGGTATGACGGTGTATTAATGGACATACATATGCCGGGCATCAGTGGTGTGGAGGCCACGATTGAAATCAGGAAATTCGATAAGGACACGCCGATCATTGCCCTTACGGCCATTTCCCTGGACGATAGCCTGGAAAGCTTTTACGCCGCCGGATGTAACGATGTTGTCACCAAGCCCTTTAAGCCTGAATTGTTCTATCAGAAGATTGGTGAGAATATCCTTGAGGAGCGGGTAGATAAATCTGTCTCATAAATCCGCCAACAGGGCGAGTAATCGTTTCTCATCAGATCCTAAAAAATTGTGCATAACTTCCAGATAGTAGATCGAAGGAAGTTCATCTTTTAGTCTCACAAAATCCTTTTCCGTTGTAACCACTATAGGGCATGCCCCTAATTCAACTAGTTCCTTTTTACTGAAATCATGATGGTCCGGGTAAGCCTTGTGATCAAACTGCATTAGCATGCCATTGAGATAATCGAGCAAGGGTCCCGGATCTGCAATACCTGTTACCAGGGTAAAGGGTTTTTCTACCAAGTCCCGGAGGCGGAGATCACCATTTTTGCTATGGAGCACTTCATTGTAGGCCAGGGTAGCAAATAGCACCATTTGGCCGCGCCGGGGTTTTAATTTGGCAATGATCTGGCTTTTCTCCGAATCACTCATATCCGCCGGACATTTGGTCACAACAATGGCAGAAGCCCTGTTCGCTTCACCGCGGTAGTCTCTCAGATCACCTGTAGGCAGATACCAATCGTCACAATACAATTTTCTATATGAGGTGAGTAATATGGAGTACTTCGGTTTAACCTTACGATGCTGGAAGGCATCATCCAATAAGATCACTTCAGGGGCATTATCATGCTCTAGCTGGCTTATCCCACGTACCCTTTTACTATCTACGGCAACCGTAATCTCAGGGAATTTGAGGGCCATTTGCAAAGGCTCATCCCCTGCTTCTGCCACGCTGTTGTCTCGATTAACAATTCTGAACCCACGGGTCTTCCTTCGGTAACCTCGGCTGAGCACAGCTAGTTTTTTGGAGGGAGACAACCTTTTAATAAGCCATTCGGTCATGGGTGTTTTACCTGTGCCCCCCAGGCTCAGATTGCCCACACAGACCACAGGGGTTGTAAATTCTCGTGATGACAGCCAGCCAAAGTCGTAAAAACGATTCCGAAGGAATACCCCAAGGGCATATAGGAGCGAAAGCGGAAACGCCAATTTTCTGAGGAGTTGCATCGGAACGAAAATATAATATTTTATCTTTGGTAACCTCACTATTTCAGGAAATGATTGTACAGGAAGTAACGGATATACTGGAAGCATTTGCCCCACTAGACCATGCGGAAGACTTTGATAATGTAGGCTTGCTTATCGGTAGCCCCAAAATGCAGGTTACAGGTATTCTCGTAACACTGGATACCCTGGAAAGCGTGGTTGAAGAAGCTATAGCTACCGAGTGCAATCTTATTGTTAGTTTTCATCCCATAATTTTTAGCGGTCTTAAAAGGCTTAACGGCAGTAACTATGTAGAAAGGGTTGCAATCAAGGCCATACAGAACAACATTGCGGTATATAGTATGCATACGGCCCTTGACAATAGTTTTAATGGGGTCAATGCCAAGATATGTGAGGTGCTGGGGCTGGTAAACAGAAAAGTCCTATTGCCCAAAAAGGGAATGATTCAAAAACTTACCACTTACGTCCCGGTGAAGCAGGTAGAAACTTTAAAAACAGCGCTCTTCAATGCCGGAGCCGGACATATTGGCAACTATAGTCATTGTAGTTTTTCAACCCTGGGGACAGGAAGCTTTAAAGGAGAAGAAGGCGCTGAACCTACGCTGGGAGAAAAAGGTATAGTACACCACGAAGAAGAAATACAATTACAGGTAACTTACAGGCGGGACAGAAAGAAAGCGGTTCTTGCTGCCTTATTTGAAGCCCATCCGTATGAAGAAGTTGCTTACGAGGTAATAACCCTGGAAAACAGTTACCAGCAGCTGGGTATGGGTATGATAGGCGAACTGGAATCCCCGTTGGATGAAAAGGCTTTCCTGGAACTGGTTAAACAACGCATGAACTGTGGAGGTATCAGACATTCGAAGTTCCTGGGTAAAAAAGTCAAAAAAGTGGCCGTTTTAGGGGGAAGTGGCGCCTTTGCCATTGAGGCGGCCAGGGCAGCTGGCGCAGATGTATTTTTAACAGGAGACCTCAAATATCATCAATTCTACGCAGCTGAAGACCATATGGTTATAGCGGATATTGGCCACTATGAATCTGAACAGTTTACAAAAAATCTCCTTGTGGATTATCTTACGAAAAAAATTCCTAATTTTGCAATCCGTTTATCGGAGATCAACACCAATCCCATCAAGTATTTTTAATATATGGCAACAAAGTCTGAAATTACCGTAGAGGACAAATTAAGAGCCCTTTACGATCTGCAATTAATAGATTCCAGGGTGGACGAAATTAGAAACGTGCGCGGAGAACTGCCCCTGGAAGTAGAGGACCTGGAAGACGAGGTACAAGGGCTAAAAACCCGCTTGGATAAACTTAAGACTGACGTTGAGACCATCAATTACGAGATCAGTGCAAAGAAGAATCTGATCGAAGAGGCCAAAACACTGATTAAAAAGTATAGTGAGCAACAAAAAAATGTAAGGAATAGCCGGGAATTTAACTCTTTGGCCAAGGAAGTGGAGTATCAGGAACTTGAAATCCAACTTGCAGAGAAGAATATTAAGGAATTCAAGGCTCAGATCGATCAGAAAAAAGAGGTTGTTTCTGAGACCAAGGAACGCCTGTCTGAGCGCGAAAGTCACCTAAAACACAAAAAGGGAGAACTTGATGCCATCCTCGCAGAAACCGAAAAGGAGGAACAAGCCTTGTTGAAGAAATCTGAAAGCTACGAAAAGCAAATAGAAGAGCGGCTTGTCAAAGCCTACAAACGCATACGGCAGAATGTAAAAAACGGTCTTGCTGTGGTTCCAGTTGAAAGGGGAGCCTCTGGTGGATCCTTTTTTACGATACCCCCTCAGGTACAGGTAGAAATCGCTTCCCGTAAAAAAATCATTACGGATGAACACAGCGGAAGAATACTGGTAGATCCTATTCTTGCAGAAGAGGAACAGGAAAAAATGCAAAAACTTTTTGCTAAACTTTAGTTTGAAACATCTTTTTTAGCAAAAGAGACCACCTGGAGACAGGTGGTTTTTTATTTTAGAGCAAACTTCTGCTTATGCAGCTGCGAAAATTCATATTACTCTTAGTTGTATTTGGGGTGTGGTCACAACATTGTCAGGCCCAATCATTGGATTCGCTGAAGTGGCAAAAACGTATTCTTATCCTGATGGAACCTGAAGGAGAAACAGATGTTCTGAATACCCAATTGTCTGCTTTTGAATCGCTGAAATCAGAATTACAAGAAAGGGACCTGATTATTCTATGCTATAATGGCCAGCAAGTGCTCGGTCAGGACCTGGCACCTTCCCCTTATAGCCTCTCAGGAGTGGTTGACATTAGTTTTCAGGGGCTGATCCTTATAGGAAAGGATGGTGGTATCAAACTAAAAGAACCGTTTCCTATTGAACCGGAGCGGATATTTTCCTTAATAGATGGTATGCCCATGCGCCGGGCTGAATTAAAAAGATCTGGGAAACACTGAGTCCTTCTTCCCCTTGGTCAGCTTTTCCAACAAGAATTGCTCTACTTCCGCACTCTGCCAATTATCGGCAATATCAGGTATTTGCATTACTTCCTTCATAATGGTTTCCTGTGCATCACCTATGGCCAGGGCATCGGCATAGGGCTGGTCTGAAAAGGTAACACGGGAATAGGCCGGTATCCAGAGTTCTGGGTATTTTTCTGCAAACCACTTTTCTATTTTCTTCTGTAGCAGGAAGTTGGGGTCTGCGGTTTTGCTGCTCATTTCCCTGAAATTTCGGTAACTGAGCTCTGCAATAGCGTCTGCATTGGGTTTTCTCTGCTCCTGGTAGTTCTTAAAGATGGTCTCCCAATCGTCTCCAAATTCATCAATGAGTTGATCCAGTTCATAGATATCTTCGAAACCTGCATTCATTCCCTGACCAAAAAAAGGAACCACCGCATGTGCCGCATCACCCACCAGGGCAACCTTATCCCAATAGGTCCATGGATAGCATTTCATGGTAACCAAAGCACTGGTCGGATTCTTGAAAAAGTCTTCCGTCAGGTTTTCGATCTCGTCCATGACATTGGGGAAGTGGTTTTGAAAAAACTGCTCAGCTTCCTTTTTGGTTTGGATGTTCTCAAAGGAAACAGCCCCCTCAAAAGGTAAAAATAGCGTACAGGTAAAACTACCATCCAGGTTAGGCATGGCGATGAACATGAATGCGCCTCTTGGCCAGATATGAAAAGAGTTAACATCCAGTTTATGCGAGCCATCCGGATTTGGAGGGATAGTTAGCTCCTTATAACCTACCTCGATAAAATCCTGTGAATAATCGAACCGGCTTCGTCGCTGCATTTTATGTCGAATTCGGGAAAAGGCTCCGTCGCATCCAAAAATGAGGTCATAGGTGTAGGTCTTCCATTCGCTCTTTTCGGATTCCCCCGTAAATAAGCGGGCCCCGGGAAGATCCACGTCCCACACCTTTTCGTTAAAGCGGAATTCAGCACCTTCCGCTTCTGCCAGATCGATCATTTTCCGATTGAGAACCCCTCTTGATATGGACCAGATGGCCTCTCCTTCCTTTCCATAGGGCTGATAATAAGAGGGCTTACCTTTAACGTGTAAGGCCCTGCGATACAGCGGTATGGCGATCTCCTTAACCTCGTCTTCCAGGCCTAGCTGTCGGAGTGCTTTCCAACCCCGATTGCTCATGGCCAGATTAATCGAGCGACCTGAAAACTGTACCTCGCGAATGTCAGGTCTACGATCAAATACGGTTACCTTATGCCCTCTTCTTCTCAAATAGATTGCGAGTAAGGAACCGACAAGTCCGGAACCTACAATAGCTATATCCCGCTGTGTTTGTACCATGTATACGATTAAACCTCTAAAGAGGTCCTAAAAATAAGCAATTCTGGTCAGAGGGGTGGTGTTAGACAAAGCACCCTGATCTGTAGGGAATAAGATCTTAAATTACATTTTTGTTTAATATTTTATTATTTTTGTTAAACATTTTGATAATATGTTTCTAACAGCATCTGAACTTTCCCGTTTTGCTTCGCGTTACAGGGCGAACCTTATGAATACAATTTCCGGATATAAGTCGGCAAATCTTATCGGAACCAGGTCTGTAGAAGGTATTAACAACCTTGCCATTTTCAATTCCGTATTGCACATGGGCAGCAAGCCTCCCTTATTGGGTTTACTATTCAGGCCCCTTACCGTGAGACGAGATACCTACGAGAACATAAAAAGTACAGGATACTTTACGGTAAATGCTGTTGATAAAACCATATTTAGACAAGCCCACCAGACGGCGGCCAAATACGCACAGGATACCTCCGAATTCGAAGCAACAGGTTTAACGGAAAAGTTTATAGACGGAATTCCTGCTCCGTTTGTAAAAGAAAGTCCCATACAGCTCGGTTGCGCATATGAAAATGAATATCCTATAGCTGAAAACGGTACCCTGCTTGTGCTTGGTGCCATCAAAACAATTGAATTTCAGGATACCATGCTCCAAACCGATGGATCCCTGGCATTGAATAGAGCTGAAATTGTTTCATCGGTTGGGCTGGATGGCTATGCCCTTCCTACCCTATTGGAGCGTTTACATTATGCCAAACCAGATATACCAACCCGCTCGTTAGAGGATGGCACACAAGAAAATTAAGCTTCCAGCCAAGCTATGTCCGGTTTGTGAGAGACCTTTTACCTGGAGAAAGAAATGGGAAAAGAATTGGGAAGAAGTGGTCTATTGCAGCGAACGCTGCCGAAGAAATAAAAAGCATCAATAATGCAAGCTGCAACACATAAAACTGCACTGATTTGGTTTCGGAATGACCTCCGGGTGCATGATCACACCTCCCTGACCCATGCCACTAAGCATGAGCGCGTGATAGGGGTATACTTTTTTGACCCTCGGCAGTATGGAACGGATGCTTTTGGTTTTGTGAAGACGGGTAAATATCGTGCCCGATTTTTACTGGAAACGGTACAGGAACTGCGAGAACGCCTCGAAACAATTGGTATCCCTTTGCTTGTATTACTGGCCAGGCCGGAAGACAAGATCCAGCATTTGATACAGACATACGACGTGCAGACGATCTACCTGCAACGCGAATGGACATCAGAGGAAACCACAGTGCTAGATGCTGTGAAAAAGAAAGCGGGACCCAAAACTCAATTTGTGGAATCCTATGATCAGTTCCTCTTCCATCCTGATGATCTTCCTTACAAGGATTTTAAAGAATTGCCCGATGTTTTTACACATTTTCGAAAACAGTGTGAAAAAAAAGTACAGGTCAGGCCTTGCTTACCCATCCCAAAACCCTTAGCACGGAACCCACTGGAACTTTCCAAAACGAAAATCCCATCACTTCAAGACCTGGGATTCGAGCCCTTCCAGACCGATACGCGATCTGCCTTTCCCTTTTCGGGAGGAGAAAATCAAGCAAGGAAACGGATCGAATACTATTTTTGGGAATCCCGAAAACTATCCTTTTACAAGCGTACGCGTAACGGACTTGTAGGAGTAGATTACAGCTCGAAGTTCTCACCCTGGCTGGCCAACGGGAGTGTATCCGCGCGCGACCTCTTTTGGGAAGTGAAGAAATATGAAAAAGAAGGAGTTAAAAATCAAGATACCTACTGGCTGATCTTTGAGCTGATCTGGCGCGATTACTTTAAATACGTATCCCTGAAGTTCGGGGACCGCATTTTTCATCAAAGTGGGATACTCGGTAAAAATTACGTTTGGAATCATTCAAAGGAAGCATTGGATTCCTGGATCGAAGGAAGAACGGCCGAGCCCTTTGTAAATGCCAATATGAAGGAACTGGCAGCCACAGGCTGGATGAGTAACAGGGGCAGGCAAAACGTTGCCAGCTATTGGGCAAAGGAGCTAGAACAGGATTGGCGCATTGGGGCTGCATATTTTGAATCCATGTTGGTCGATTACGATGTCCATAGCAATTGGGGCAATTGGATGTATAACAGTGGCGTAGGAAATGATCCGCGAGACCGTAAATTCAATGTCAGTTTGCAAGCAGATCGTTATGATCCCGCAGGAAAATACCGTCGATTATGGTTGCAGGAAACCCTGTTTTAAAATAACATAACCATGGCAGTAAAAAGATTGAGACTAATACTTGGTGACCAGTTAAATACGAAACACAGCTGGTTTAAAGAGGTGAATACAAATCATATCTACCTCCTGGCTGAAATGCGGCAGGAAACCGACTATGTTAAACACCATATCCAGAAAGTAGTAGCTTTCTTTCTTTCCATGCGGAATTTTGCAGACCAGTTAAGGTATCAGGGCCATCATGTGAAATATCTCAAAATTGACGACCCGGATAATCCACACTCCCTGGACACCTTAATTGGACAATGCCTTGAGGAGTTCCAGGCAGACACGTTTGAGTACCTCTTACCAGATGAGTATCGCCTGGATAAACAATTGCGGGAACTAACCAATAAGCTTCCCGTACCTGTTGAATGCTATAATACCGAACATTTCTATACTGCACGGGAAGAGCTTAAACAATTCTTTGCTGGCAGAAAGCAGCTGATCATGGAAAGCTTTTACCGTATGATGCGGAAAAAACATCAAATATTGATGGTTGGCGACCAACCAGAGGGCGGGCGTTGGAACTACGACCAAAGCAATCGCAAAAAATGGAAAGGAGATCCTCCTATACCCCCAGAAAAGAAGTTCCGTCAAGAGGTCAGTTCCATCCTTAAGCAGTTAAGTCGCGCGAACGTAAGCACCTTTGGAACTATCTACCCAGAGAATTTTAACTGGCCATGTAGCAGGCAAGAAAGCGAAAGCCTCCTGGCCTATTTCTGCACATTTCTACTCCCTCATTTTGGGGATTATCAGGATGCGATGCATACGGACGAAAAATTCTTGTTTCACTCCCGCTTGTCCTTTGCCCTGAACAGCAAAATGCTTTCCCCCAATGAGGTCATTGAGGCAGTTCTTGAAACCTATTACGATCAACCTGAAAAGATATCAATTTCACAGGTGGAAGGTTTTATTCGCCAAATTCTGGGGTGGCGAGAATATATGCGGGGTATTTACTGGATGGAAATGCCCGGCTACGGTGAAAAAAACGCATTGGAGAATTACAACAAACTCCCGGAATTCTTCTGGAATGGAAATACAAGAATGAATTGTCTTAAATCCGCTATAGGACAAAGCCTTGAAGATGCCTATGCCCATCATATCCAGCGGCTAATGGTAATTGGAAATTTCGCCCTTCTTCTTCAGGTGGATCCCAATGCTGTTGACGCCTGGTATCTGGGCGTTTATATTGATGCCATTGAGTGGGTGGAAATGCCTAATACCCGGGGGATGAGTCAGTTTGCTGATGGGGGTATTGTCGCAACCAAACCCTACATCAGCAGTGCCAATTACATCAATAAAATGAGTAATTATTGCTCAGGTTGCCAATATGACCATCGTCAAAAAACAGGAGACAAGGCCTGCCCTTTTAACGCACTCTATTGGAACTTCCTCGATGAGAAGCAAGAGTATTTCCGGACTAATCAGCGAATGGCTATGATGTTAAATCTGCTTAAGAAAAAATCCCCGGATGAATTAGCCGCTTTAAAAGCACGTGCCCGGGAAATATTGGAAACCCCGGATAAATTTTAGAAAAGTTTAACGCCAAACACTCATCCAGGCCGCCAACAATGGGGTATATACAATAAAGAATCATCCGCTTCGGCGTCTCTATATATCAAAAAAGTCCTTTACTGTTGGTAAAGGACTTTTAATTTATAGTGTTGAGTTGTTATTCCATAACCCCGTCTACAATCCCGTATTCAACAGATTCTTCTGCTCCCATCCAATAATCACGATTGAAGTCTTTCATGATCTTTTCGTAGGTCTGACCACAATTATCCGCCAGGATACGCGCGCCTAGTTCTTTGGTCTTTATGATCTCACGAGCCTGAATCTCAATATTTGATGCCTGGCCCCTTGCCCCTCCACTAGGCTGATGTATCATAACACGGGCATGAGGCTGAATAAACCTTCTCCCCTTTTTCCCTACAGACAACAGGATGGAACCCATAGAGGCTGCCAGGCCCGTACATATTGTAGAAACAGGGCTCTTTAAAGACTTGATGGTATCGTATATCGCAAAACCAGAGGTTACATAGCCTCCAGGACTATTGATGTAGAGCTGAATCTCCTCATTGTTTTGCATATCGAGATAGAGCAACCGGTCAATTACATGCTTGGCAGAATCATCATCCACCATTCCCCACAAAAACACTTTGCGCTCAGACAATAACTTTTCGTCAATCAGTTCTTGTACTTTCCCTTTTTTTGATTTCATTCTGTGTAAAAATTTAGATTCAAAAGTAGTGATTTTATACAGATTAGTTAGCAATATTCACCTCCGTTTAAACGCACTTTCTAATGGATTTTCCTCGTATCTTTGAAAAAAATTGATAATGAATCGGATAAAGCTAACTTCACTCCTTGCTTTCCTTGTTTTTTTAAGTTGTAAAACGGATAAGAAGACTACTGCAGTTGAAAGTGAGACAGAAAAATCAGTATTAGAAAAAATTGCCCAGGCAAGTGGTTATGAATATTGGGATGGCATCAGTTCCCTGAAGTTCACCTTCAATGTGGACCGGGATACCATTCATTCCGAGCGGAAATGGCATTGGAACGTAGCCGCAAATGAAGTAACTGGTATTTCTTATGGGGATACTCTAACTTATAATCGTGCGGCTGTAGACAGTACCTCAGCCAAAGTAGATGCCGCTTTTATAAACGATAAATACTGGATGCTTGCTCCTTTTAACCTTATTTGGGACCAGGAGAATTTCACCTATGAGCTGGAGGAGGCATCTGAGGCACCCATAAGCAAGCAGACCTTGCAAAAGCTTACCATTGTTTACGGATCCGAAGGC
>JAAUXZ010056459.1_pt1 | contig 10494 bp, 10 predicted proteins | sample 7278131 | NCBI WGS metagenome assembly JAAUXZ01 (sample SAMN14350119, study PRJNA611818) | marine sediment metagenome | isolation source: surface marine sediment (3m) | place: French Polynesia: Moorea | collected 2018-08
CAACCACAGGGTCGTCCTCGAATCGAGTGATGGGTTCCTGACGGAGATTCCAATGAACGCCGGCTTGACCGGTACCGAGTTCGGCGAAGCCGTCATCGCTGCGGTGCGGGGCGTCGGGCTCGCCGGCGACGTCGATCGGTCGAAGTTCGAGAGCGACGATCCGCGGTCATACGACGAGGCAACGGCGACCTTGATGTTCGGCGTCTTCACCGATGTCGCCACGGTTTTCGAGCGGCATCGCGCTTCGATCGACGGGCCGACGAGCCCGGTCCAGATTTGGCCGCACGGATTCGATCTGGCGTTCGACTGGTTCGGTGCTCGGACGGAGAGCTACGAGGAGGACGGCGAAACCACCGAATACCCGAGCCAGCTCAACCTCGGCTTCTATCCCGGTGGCGAGCCGTACTTCTACAGCAACCCCTGGCCGTTCGAGCATGACGTGTTGCTGGGCACCCAATTGCCTCACGGGGCGTCCTGGCACACCGAAGGGTGGGAGGGCACGATCCTGCCGTATGCGGCCATCGCCGAGGACGGCGAGGGTCTGCACAAGCTGGCCGACTACGCTCGCAGCGTGTTCGAGATCGCCTCTCCAACCCTGGCGTGAGCTGACATGACCGGTGTGCGTGTCGTCAATGAAATCGTGATCGACCGGCCACCTGATGTGGTCTTCGCGTACATCGCGGACGTCGCCAACAACCCACTCTGGCAACGGGGGATGCGAGAAGCCCACTTCACCTCAGGCCCGCCCCTGCGTGTCGGCTCCACCTACGCCCAAGTCGCGACCTTTGTGGGACGGCGGATCGAGTCCCGGTTCGCCATCGTCGAGTACGAGCCCGGTCGCCTCGTCAAGGGCTCGACGACGGTCTCGCCGTTCCCGATCACCTTCACGAGGATCGTTGATCCGGAGGGCGGCGGTTCACGAGTGACCGCGATCGTCGAAGGGCGACCCGACGGTCTGTTCGCACTGGCGTCACCCCTCGTACGGCGGATGGTCAAGGCCTCGGTCGCCCGCGACTACGACAACCTGAAGCGTCTCCTCGAGGGCTGACTCGGCCGAGGAGATCGGCCCGCGAGATACGCCGGTGTCCCCTAGAGGGAGGTGCGATCGGTCGGCACACTGGGACGACAACCAGTGACTCACCGCTCGTGACCAGGAGGCCCACTTCATGACGCTCGCGCAGTCCGCCGGCCCAAGCGTGCCGCCGCTCATCGACGAGACCATCGGCGCCAACCTCGATCGTACGATTGCCGCTCACGGCGGCCGTGAAGCCCTGGTGGTTGATCATCAGGGGATCCGTCAGACGTACGCCGAGTTCGGCGAAGCCGTCGATCTGCTGGCACGTGCGCTGCTGGCCCGAGGCCTGCAGCGGGGTGACCGTCTGGGCATCTGGGCGCCGAACTGTGCCGCGTGGGTTCATCTGCAGTACGCCACCGCCAAGGTCGGCGTGATCCTCGTCAACATCAACCCGGCGTATCGCACGAGCGAGCTCGAGTACGCCCTCAACCAGTCTGGTTGCCGGATCTTGGTCGCGGCGGAGCGGTTTCTGACCTCCGACTACGTGGCCATGGTCGCTGCGGTTGCGCCACAAGTGCCGTCGCTCGAGGAGACGATCTTTCTGGGCACCGCGAGTTGGGACACGTTGCTCGCGGGCGCATCGACCGTTGGTGTGGCGGAGCTGATGGCACGGGCAGACGAGTTGGAGCCCGGAGACGCCATCAACATCCAGTACACCAGCGGAACGACCGGGTTCCCCAAGGGTGCCACGCTCTCGCATCGCAACATCATCAACAACGGGTTCATGACCGGCGAAGTCTGCGGTTACACCGAGGAGGATCGGGTGTGTATCCCCGTCCCGTTCTATCACTGTTTCGGGATGGTGCTCGGCAACCTGGCGTGCACGACGCACGGGGCCGCAATCGTCGTGCCAGGGCCGAGTTTCGATGCCGAAGCCGTGCTGCGTTCCGTCGCCGACGAACGGTGCACCAGCCTGTACGGGGTTCCGACGATGTTCATTGCCGAGCTCGAACACCCGCTCTGTGCGGAGCTCGACCTCACGAGCCTTCGAACCGGAATCATGGCCGGCGCTCCGTGTCCGGTCGAGGTCATGAAACGAGTGATGTCCGAGATGCACATGGACGAGGTGACGATCGCCTACGGCATGACGGAGCTGTCGCCGGTCTCGACCCAAACCCGACGCGACGACTCGATCGATCGTCGCGTGGAGACGGTGGGGACCGCCCACCCTCACGTTGAGGTCCGCATCGCCGACGTCGAGACGGGAGCAACCCTCGAACGGGGCGCGACCGGCGAGATCTGCGGTCGCGGCTACTCCGTGATGTTGGGTTACTGGAACGATCCCGACCGCACGGCTGAGGCGATCGACGCCGACGGCTGGATGCACACCGGTGACCTCGGCACGATGGACGCCGAGGGATTCGTCCGCATCACCGGACGGATCAAGGACATGATCATCCGAGGAGGCGAGAACATCTACCCGCGGGAGATCGAGGAGTTCCTCTACACGCATCCCGATGTCGTCGATGCCCAGGTGATCGGGGTTCCCGACGAGAAGTACGGCGAAGAAGTCATGGCGTGGGTCCAGCTTCGTCCCGAGGCGACCACAACGTCGGAGGACCTGCGGGACTTCTGTCGGGGCAAGATCGCCCACTTCAAGATCCCGCGCTACGTGCGGATCGTCGACGAGTACCCGATGACGATCACCGGGAAGGTCCAGAAGTTCAAGATGCGGGAGATCGCAGCCGAACTCCTGCGGGACGACTGAACCCGAAGCCTCCGCTTCCCAACCGACCTCAGTGGTGCATCACCTGCCGCGACACGGTCCGCGTGGCACGATGCCGAAGCATGGTGACGATCGTGTCGACCATCTCCTCAGTCGTGCACGTGCCGGTGTTCCACGTCAGGTCGTAGCCGGCCGGGTCGTTGATGTCGACGTTGAAGTGCGCCTTGAGGAGACGTGCGCGGCTCTCGTCGCGCTTGCGGACCTCCGAGCGGGCCTTCCGTTCGGTGAGATCCTCGAGTTCCGCCAGGTGTTGAATGCGGCGCTCCTCCGGCGAGACCAAACGTAAGGACAAGCCGTTGGGCATGTCCTTGGTGACCTGTGAGCCGGCGCGCCCGATGATGATGGCCTTGCCGATTGCCGCAAGGGAACGAACGACCCGGAACACCCGATCCATGAGGACCCCATGGTCGATCGTCGAGCCGATGACCTGGCGGAAGAAGTCGGCGGTACGCGACGGATACTCCTCGGTCAGCAGCGCATCGATCGAGTGGCGGTAGTTGGGGTCTTTTGCGACGATCTCGCAGAGGGCACGGTCGAAGACCTGCCATCCATCGAACAAGTCCCTGTCCTCTTGCTCTGCGAACGCCTCCAGGAGCCGTTCAGCGAGGGTTGTCCCGCCGGCACCGGCTTGGCGGGAGATGGTGACGAATGGGTGCGCCCGCGGGCCCCGCTCCCGTTCGGCGGCCGCCTTTGCGTCGGCGGCGTGCGCCTTCAAGTACCGCTCAACGATCACCTGGCTCATGTCCTGCCGCCTTTCCGTACAGCGTCGGAACGACGCGACCGTCGCGATCATCCGACCACACGGTCTGCACTCGCACCAGGGCCTGGGGTCCCGAACCTGAAGGCGGGTTCCCGGCTCCTCAGACGAGCCAGAGGTCGGTCTGGCGTCCGTCGAGGAAGGTCACCTGGGCGCCATCGTGGAAGGCGTCCTCTTCGAGCATGATCCGCACCGGGTGACCGAATTCGGGCACGTCGACCTCCACCGAGAGCTCGATCGACCATGCGGTGTCGGGTCGGATTGGATAGTCACCCTGGCCGGGTACCCCTTCCTGCTGGTCCCACAGTCCGATCGTGGCGCCGGCGGCGTGACCATGGAGCCCGATGGGGTGGGTGTAGACCGTTGGGCGGAGCCCTGCCGCCATCGCCCGGCGCCGAGTTGCGGCGAGCACCTCGTTGCCGGTGCGGCCGATCGTCATCTCGTCCATCAAGATGTCCTGGAGGGTGTTGCCGGCGCGCAGCCCGGAGGTCAGGCTCTCCGGCGCCGCTGACTCGTCGGGTCCGAGCACGTAGGCATGCTGCTGCTGGTCGGTGTGGAGCCCTTCCCAGACGATGCCGTAGTCGATGTGCACCAGGTCGCCGGCTTCGATGACCGTGTCTGCGAGGAGTCTCCCCGCGATGACGTCCCGGGCGCCGCCGGCGCGTTGGACGGACACGGATGGTTGAAACCACACGTCGAGACCGTCGTCGTAGGTCGTTTGGCGGAGCCACCACATCACGTCCTCCGTGGACGTAGAGCCCGGTGTGATGACCTCGCTCGACAATGCTCGGCGCAGGAAACCGTGCGCAACGGAACAGGCTTTGCGGTGGATCTCGACCTCATCGGGAAGCCGGGTCTCGAGCCAGCCGATGGCCAGCGGTTCGGCATCGACAATTCGATGGCGCAGGTCGTCGGGGAGCGAGCTCCGCAGCAATGACGCTTCGGACGCCGTGAGTCCGTCGGCGAGCGGGAAGGTCGTGGAGGTGTTGATGGCGATACGTCGGGAGTTGGCTTCCGAGAGATGGGTCGCGAGCGCCCTCCACTGATCGGGTTCCTGGTCCGGATCCCACGCCTGCGGGAATGCAGTGCCCACGGGATAACGAGCGATCGCCGCCCGGGAGCGGCCATCGTCCGTGAACACGAGGATGGTGCGTCGGCGAGCGGTACTGAGCCATGAGGCAGGCAGCATGGTTGCGAGGACGGGATCCTCGGCGTACTCGCGGGCGATGAGAACCCAGGTGTCGATACCGGCTTCGCCCATCAGGCGCGGCACGACGGTATCGAGGCGTCGCATGAGCAGTGTGTCGAGGGCGGTGGCGGTCTGGCGAAGCGTCGGGCGTGTCGTTGGGAAGTCCTCCTGTCGGGAGCGCAACGTATCACGCCTCGCCGCATCGTGGGGCGCGACCGGTACGCGGGACGATCGGCCCTCCCAAGGTGTGCTCGGAGTCGGGCAGAATCGAAACGAGGAGCCGATGTCGGAAGACGCGACGATTCGTTCAGTCCGGATCGATGCCGACGATGTGGTGCTGGCGGGTGATCTCACGGTGCCGCCCGGGGCCGCCGGCCTCGTCGTCTTCGCCCACGGCAGCGGGAGCAGTCGACTCAGCCCCAGGAATCGGGCCGTCGCGGAACGCCTGAACGCCGACGGGTTTGCCACGTTGTTGTTCGATCTCCTCACGGAGTCTGAGGAGGCAGTCGATCGGGTGACCGCCGAGCTTCGGTTCGACATCTCGTTGCTCGGGCGCCGTCTCGTGGCGACGCTCGATTCAATCGCCAACGAACAGGACGTCGCAGGAATGCCTGTTGGTCTCTTCGGCGCCTCGACGGGTGCGGCGGCGGCGCTCATCGCTGCTGCATCGGTGTCTGAGCTGGTCGGCTCGGTGGTTTCGCGCGGCGGCCGCCCCGACCTCGCGGGCGAAATGCTCGGAGTCGTGACGGCGCCCACGCTGCTGATCGTTGGCGGTCACGATCGGCAGGTCATCGAGCTGAACCGACGGGCCAAGGACGCCATGCGATGTGAGGTGGTCCTGTCGATCGTCCCCGGCTCGGGCCACCTGTTCGAGGAACCCGGGGCGCTCGCCGAGGTCGCTCGTTTGGCCTCGGCTTGGTTCCTGCGGACCTTGTGACGGTCACCCGCCGGACCGGAGACCCCTGATGACGTCGCTCCACTGATCGTCGGTGATCGGGAGCGGCGTGTCGAGTGCGTACAGACTGACTCGTCCGAGCCGTTCGCCGTAGCGGTCCAGGATTTGCTCTGCGATGGAGCCGACCGGCCCGGTGACTGCGATGGTGTCGATCATCACGTCGGGAACGACGTCGGCCATTCGTTCCCACTCACCGCGGACGGAGAGCCGGGTGAGCTCGGGTCCGACATCCCAACCGTGGAGGTCGAGCACCCGCTTGTACGCCGGAGTGGACGCGTAGAAGGCGATTTGGCGGGCCACGGCACGGCGATTGGCTGCGATCTCCGCTTGATCGGAGCCGGTGGCGACCATGACCGGCGCGGCCAACGTGACGGCCGACGCTGCTCGATCACGCTCGGCGGCGCCCCGGGCGATGCTCGGAAGGATGACTTCGTCGAGGTACTTCACGGTGTGGAACGGGTGCACATGGAGGCCATCGCAGACCTGGCCGGCGACTCGAGCCATGAAGGGGCCGACGCCTGCGATGAAGACCGGGGGCGGGCCATGGAGGAGCGGGGGCGGCTCGAAGAACGGAGCCGTCAACGTGTGTTGGTAGAAGTGCCCCCGGAAGCGCAGCGGCGTCCCCTCTTGCCACGTCTGCCAGATCGCCCGTACCGCCTCGACGTACTCGCGGAGACGGGGACCCGGGGCGCTCCACTCCATGGAGAACCGCCGTGTGATGTGCGCCTTGATCTGCGTGCCGAGCCCGAGGATGAATCGTCCGTTCGATGCGGCCGCGAGATCCCAGGCGGCCATCGCCGTGACCATCGGCGACCGGGCGAAGGCGACGGCGATCGCCGTGCCGTAGTCGAGGTCGTCGACGGTGGCTGCGGCGGCCGCCAACGGCAGAAACGGGTCGTGATTGGCCTCTGCGGTGAACACCCCGTCGAAGCCGAGCAGCTTCGCATGATGGGCGAACGGCGCAGCCTCGGCAGGGCTGTCGATCGCCGCGAAGGTGTCGACCTTCACGCGCTCAGGCAACCTCGAACAACCCGGCGGCACCCTGGCCACCGCCGACACACATCGTGACGAGCCCGTAGCGCCCGCCTGTGCGGCGAAGGTGACGGAGGATCTGCCCGACCATCCGGGCACCGGTCATGCCGTAGGGGTGACCGATCGAGATCGATCCACCCATCGGATTCAGCTTCTCGTCGGGGATCTCGAGGATCCGCTGGCAGTACAGCACCTGGGAGGCGAATGCCTCGTTCAGTTCGACGATGTCGATGTCGTCGAGGGTGAGTCCGACCTTGTCGAGTAGCTTCGGGACGGCTTCCACCGGGCCGATTCCCATCTCGTCGGGATCGACGCCGGCAACCTGGAAGGCCCGGAAGTAGCCGAGCGGTGCGAGGCCGAGGGCATCGGCTCGTTCCTTCGACATGATCACGGCGGCAGAGGCGCCGTCGGCGAATTGCGACGAGTTGCCTGCCGTCACGCTTCCATTCTCCGGATCGAACACGGGCTTCAACGCAGCAAGGCCTTCGAGTGTGGTGGTCGGGCGATTGCATTCGTCATGATCGGCGAGGTAACCCTCTTCGGTCTCGAACGACCCGTCGGGTTGCTTCACTGCTCGATTCACCTTGAGCGGTGCGATGTCATCGGCATACCAGCCCTGCTCCTGGGCATGGGCGGTGCGTTGCTGCGACATGAGCGAGTAAGCGTCCTGGTCCTCCCGGCTGATGTCGTAGCGTTTGGCGACGACTTCGGCGGTCTCGCCCATCGACAGGTAGATGCCCGGCCAGTCTTCCATCAAGGGCTGGTTGTAGAGGTCGACGCTGCGGAAGTTGTTGTTCTGGACGAGGGTGATCGACTCGACGCCGCCGGCGACGATGGTGTCGACTTCGCCGACCATGACCCGATGAGCCGCCATGGCGATGGTGTTGAGACCCGATGAGCAGAACCGGTTCACCGTCGTTCCCGGTACCGACGACGGCAGTCCCGACCGGAGGGCGACGATACGGCCGACGTTCTGGCCTGAGGGACCTTCGGGCAAGCCGCAGCCGAGAATGAGGTCCTCGATGTCGGCGTCGGAGACGGCAGGGACATCGTTGAGGGCGGCACGCACCGCATGCGCAGCGAGGTCGTCCGGTCGGGTCATGTTGAAGGACCCGCGGTAGCCCTTGGTCAGGGCGGTCCGCTTGCTGGCAACGATCACTGCCTCGTGCACGATTGCTCCACTTCTCCGGGGATCACAGGTTACCGGCCGCTCGGCTCCCGATTCCCTACGATCGGGCGCATGGTGATCCGTTCCTTCCTGCGCAACGCTGCCGGCTACCGAGGACCTTGGTCGTGAGGGCTGTGCAACTGGCCGGAGCCAACGAACCCTTGCATGACGTCGAGTTGCCCGATCCGCGTCCGGGACCCGGTGAGGTCGTCGTGCGAGTGGCGGCCGCCGGTGTCTGCCGTTCAGATGTGCACTACCGGGCCGGGGACCCCCGGCTGCCGCCCTTGCCACGGGTGTTGGGACACGAAGTCGCCGGTCGGATCGAGAGCGTTGGTGTCGGTACCTCGCTCGAGCCGGGGGCCCCGGTGGCGCTGCATTACCAGGTCGGGTGCGACAGGTGCGAAGCCTGCACACAGGGCAACGATCGGTTCTGCCCCGACGGGGCCATGATCGGCAATCACCGCGATGGGGGGTACGCCGAGCTCATCGTCGTTCCCGAGCGCAATGCCGTCCCGGTTCCGCCCGGTATCGACCTGGCACACGCCGCCGTCATGATGTGCTCGTCCGTGACGTCGCTCCATGCCCTGCATCAGGCTCGATTCGCGCCGGGTGAGCGCGTCGCCGTGTTCGGCGCCGGTGGTCTGGGCATGTCGGCCGTACAGCTCGCCAACGCACTCGGGGCTGCTGTGGTCTACGCCGTCGACCTCGATGAGCATCGACTCGAGATCGCTGCGTCGTACGGTGCGATCCCGGTCAACCCACGGACGATCGACCCCGTCGATCATCTGCAGCGTCAAGGCGGCGTGGACGTTGCGCTGGAACTGATCGGGCTGGCGCAAACGACGCGCCAGGCCCTGCAGTCCCTTCGGTTCCGTGGTCGAGCGGCGGTTGCCGGGCTGACCGGCGAGACGACGGAGGTTGCTGCGTACGACGACCTCATGGCAAGGGAAGCCGAGCTGATCGGGGTGATGGACCACACGCTGTCCGAGGTTCACCAGGTCCTCGACTACGCGGCCCAAGGAGCGCTCCTGCTGGACTCCGTCGTCACGAGCCGGATCCCCCTCGAAGCAGCAGCCGTCAACCAGGCTTTGGACGCCCTCGAGCGTTTTGGGCCCGGGGTGCGCACGGTGATCGTTCCGTAGCCTGGACCATCCGGTGGGTCGGCCAGTACCGTAGATCCCACGATGAACAGCACAGCAGCAACCACAGACTCCAAGGCTTCGATGTCGCGCAGCGAACGATTCGCCAATCTGCGCCGATGGAACATCGCCATGGGAATCCTGCACGCCGTGCAGGGCTTTCTCGTGCTGTTCCTTGCCAACGACTTTGCGCTTCCCGTCACGGCCACGTTCCTCGAAGATGCCCCGGGACTCGCTCCGCCGGTGCTCACCGAGATCTTCGAGATCCGGATTGCGTGGGGTGTTGCGGCCTTCCTCTTCCTCTCCGCCATCGCCCACTTCTACCTCATCTCACCGTTCGGATACCGGCGCTACATCGATGATCTCGAGAAGAACCGCAACTACGCCCGCTGGGTCGAGTACTCGCTGAGCTCGTCGATCATGGTGGTGCTGATCGCAATGCTTCCGGGTATCACCGACGTCGCCGCCCTCGGTGCGATCTTCGGGGTCAATGCCACGATGATTCTCTTCGGCTGGCTCTTCGAGAAGTACGAGGAGCCCGGCAAGCCAAACTGGCTCTCGTACTGGTTCGGCGTGTTCGCCGGAGCCGTGCCGTGGATCGTGATCGGTGTCTACATCTGGGGCCCGGGCGCAGCAGGTGAGCCCCCTGCGTTTGTCTACGGGATCTTCTTCTCGCTCTTCGTGTTCTTCAACACGTTCGCCATCAATCAGGTGCTGCAGTACCGCAAGGTCGGCAAGTGGGCCGACTATCTCTACGGCGAGAAGGTCTACGTGGTGTTGAGCCTCACGGCCAAATCGGCGCTGGCATGGCAGGTCTTCGGCGGCACCCTCGCTACCTGAGTGTGCGGCGCCGACAGCGCACGCCCCAGGTCAATCGTCGCCGTTGAAGATACGGTCGATCAGGTCATCCGCCGCACGGCGTCCGACCGTCTCGCCGTAACGGTCATCGAGGATGTCCCGAATCTTCCCGAGCACCTCGTCGCGTTGCTCGTCGATCGATTTCAGCGATCGGTCGTAGGTCTCGGTGCCATCGATCCACGGCTTGCCGTCGGTCTCCGCCCCCGGGACCAACACGAGCCACGACCACACGGTGGTCGATCGGATCGTCGCTCGTCGGATCAGAGCGGCGCAGCCGTAGGGAAGCGCCTCCCAGCCCATTGAGCGGATGAGCTCGCGTCCGTCGGGGATGTTGCTGGGATCGGGCATGTCCTGATGTCCTGGTCGCTGTCGGAAGTCGCAACGGTACCGGGCACGGCGGCCTATTCGAACGGATGGGCGCGGGCCTCTTCGGAACCGGAGAAGAGCACCGCGACGGTGTACGGATGGAGTTCGTACGTACCGTTGTCGACGAGCGGTGCGTCGGCGGGCAGGACGATGTCGTCCGGCGCCGCCAGGCTCGTGTCGACCACCCGCCGCCAGCCGTCGCCATCCTCGGGCTCCGGCGGGAGCTCGA
>JAAUXZ010052529.1_pt1 | contig 10490 bp, 7 predicted proteins | sample 7278131 | NCBI WGS metagenome assembly JAAUXZ01 (sample SAMN14350119, study PRJNA611818) | marine sediment metagenome | isolation source: surface marine sediment (3m) | place: French Polynesia: Moorea | collected 2018-08
CTCCCTACTGATGGATACGAACATGAGCGGACTACAGTTAAGCGTCGATATGGTTGAAGATGTCATTCGAGCCATAATGCAGCATGACCCCCAGGCAGAAGATCATGGTGTTGCCATGCAATACCTCGCTGCGATTAACGGTTTCCTGCTGGGTCACCAGGATTTCAATGATCAGCAACGTACTGAGTTTCTGAATACCCTGCACCAGTTCAGCGGCAAGGTCTGCAACGATATCGCCAGCCAGCGTAGCCAGCAGCCCCCGACTCCACCTGCCCAGGATGCCTTTGGTGTCTGGAAGCCAGGCAGCTAGTGATTAGCCGGAACTTTCATTCCGGACTAGACTCCATGTTCCAGTAACATAAATCAGGCTGAGCCGTGAGAATACTGGCGGGTACATTAATCATGATCCTGACACTGCTGATGCCCTTGCAGGCATCGGCAGGCATCGCCGCATGCCTGAACCAGCATTCCGATACCATGATGAACAGCAGTATGGATGAGTCCATGGATCACAGCTGCTGCCAGAACACTGCCAGTGACACGCAATGTCAGTGTGATCAGATCTCGGCGCCATCGCTCATCGGCGCTGACAAAATCTCTGGTCTGATGGATCAGAATCTCAGGCCTGCACATCACCTGACCTACTTCCATCCCTCCCTGAATTACCAGCCAGAAAGACCCCCCCAGATTTCATAGCCCCTTGCCGGTTGTCTCCGGCTGTACCCGATTATTTTTAGACGATAGCCCCTTAAGGCTATGCATTATCTGGAACAGGCTATGAAAAACTTTATCTACCTCGGGATAATCCTTATCTCCATCTTCCTGATCACTGCGTGTGATCAGGGCCCCCAGCCCAGCGAATCTCTTGCATCCGCGATGGACGACACGGCCTATGAGCATGCCAGGAAGCATGCCGATCCTAAGTACATATGTCCCATGCACTCCGAGATCATCCGCGACAAACCGGCCAGCTGTCCGATCTGCGGCATGGACCTGGTCCCCATAGAAGTCAGTGAGCCTGAACCGGTCCCCAGCGAATCCCTTGCATCGGCGATGGACGACACGGCCTATGAACATGTCAGGAAGCATGCTGATCCTAACTATATCTGCCCGATGCATAGCCAGATTGTAAAAGACAAGCCTGGCACCTGCCCGATCTGCGGCATGGACCTGGTGGCTGTAGAGACCGAAGAAAAAGAACTGGGCGCCACCGTTAAAATCAGACCCGAGGTTGAACAGCATCTGGGCATACGCACCGCGGACGTGGTTCGGGACACGCTGTGGAAATACATCGAGACAGTAGGTGTGGTAACCAGCGACGAAGAGTCACTGAGCCACGTCCACCCACGTGCCAGCGGCTGGATAGAAAAGATCCAGGTCAGTGCCCTGGGTGACCGGGTAAAAAAAGGTGACGTACTGTTTGAATACTACGCCCCTGAAGTCGTCCAGGCCCAGGATGAATACCTGGTGGCAAAACGCAGCTCATCCAACCTGGTCAGCAGCGGCAAAGACAGCCTCATGGAGTCAGCCCGGGTAAGACTTGAATTACTCAAGATTCCGCCCTCGGTGATACGCAAACTGGAAAAGCAGAGCAAGGTCAGCCGTATTGTCCCGGTTCTGGCACCGAGGGACGGTTTTGTCACCCGCATCGATGTCCGCGAGGGCATGTATGTGACGCCTGAACTGGAGACCTACACCATAGCTGACCTGTCCAGTATCTGGGTTCGTGTCGACGTCTTCGAGCATCAGCTCGACTGGGTAGAACCCGGGAAACCAGCCGATGTGAGTGTCGAAGCGATCCCCGGCAGGAGCTGGGAAGGCAAGATCGATTACATCTATCCGGAACTGAGTCAGAGTACACGCACCCTCAACGTGCGTCTGCGATTCGATAATCCCGAAGGCCTGCTCAAACCCAATATGTTTGCCGACGTGGTGATTTATGGCGGACCCAAACGTAATGCCCTGGTTGTGCCACGCGAGGCGCTGATCCGCGGATCAGAAGATACGCGGGTCATCAAACGCAGGGCCGATGGTAGCTTTGAGCCGGCCATAGTGACCACCGGTATTCGCAGCGGCGACCTGGTCGAGATCCTTGACGGCCTGGAGGAAGGTGAACAGATCGTCACCTCGGGCCAGTTCCTGATCGACTCCGAGAGTAATCTCAAGGCCAGCCTGATGCGCATGCTCAGCCAGTAAAGGAAGACCATGATGCTTAAGCAAATCATTAACTGGTCGATCAACAACCGTTTCCTGGTGCTGATACTGACCCTGATGGTCACCATCGGCGGGCTGGTCTCAATACAGCGCACACCGCTTGATGCCATACCCGACCTGTCCGATGTACAGGTGATCATACGCACCCCCTTCCCCGGCCAGGCACCCCAGGTCGTCGAGGACCAGGTCACCTACCCCATTACGACCACCATGTTATCGGTTCCGGGCTCTACCACCGTGCGCGGTTATTCCTTCTTCGGAGATTCTTATGTCTATGTCCTGTTCGAGGATGGTACCGATATCTACTGGGCACGATCCCGGGTACTCGAATACCTGAACCAGGCGGCTGAAGAGCTTCCGGAGGGCGTTTCACCCAAGCTCGGACCTGACGCTACCGGGGTTGGCTGGGTATACCAGTACGCCCTGGTGGATCGTACAGGCAGCTATGACCTCTCACAGCTCAGATCTTTGCAGGACTGGTTCCTCAAATTCGAACTTCAGACGGTCGAAGGCGTGGCAGAGGTCGCCACGGTAGGCGGCATGGTCAAGCAATACCAGGTGGTCGCAGATCCCAACCGGCTGCGCGCCTTTGATATCCCCCTGTCCCAGGTACGCATGGCGATCGAGAACGCCAACCAGGAGGTTGGTGGCTCAGTCATCGAGCTGGCTGAAGCCGAGTACATGGTCAGGGGAATGGGTTACCTGGAGTCCATCAGTGATATCGAATCGATTCCGGTCAAGGTCTCGCCAGATGGTACACCTGTGCTGGTCAAGGATATTGCCGAGGTACGTATTGGACCCGAGATGCGGCGAGGCATCGCAGAACTGGACGGTGAAGGCGAGGTCGTTGGCGGCATAGTCGTCATGCGTTACGGTGAGAACGCCCTGGAGGTCATCAGAAAGGTCAAGGAACGTATCGAGGAACTCAAGCCCGGCCTGCCGGAAGGTGTGGAACTGGTCGAGACCTACGACCGATCAGACCTGATAAAACGATCCGTCAGCAACCTTGCTGAAAAACTCATCGAGGAATTCATCGTCGTTGCCCTGGTCTGCCTGGTGTTCCTGTTCCATGTGCGCTCTTCCCTGGTCGCCGTGATCAGCCTGCCACTGGGCGTCATCATGGCCTTTATCGTCATGAACCAGCAGGGCATCAACGCCAATATCATGTCCCTGGGGGGCATCGCCATTGCCATCGGGGCCATGGTTGATGCGGCCATTGTCATGATCGAAAACGCCCACAAACATCTGGAGCAATGGAGTGCAAAGAACGGAGGCAATCAGCCCGACGCGGCAACACGTTGGGAGATCATGCGGGAGTCCTCGACTGAGGTCGGCCCCGCCCTGTTCTTCTCGCTGCTGATTATCACCCTGAGCTTCATTCCTGTCTTCACGCTCGAAGCGCAGGAGGGCCGTCTGTTCTCCCCGCTGGCCTACACCAAGACCTATGCGATGGCCGCAGCCGCGGGACTCTCCGTGACCCTGGTACCCGTTCTCATGGGCTACTTCATCCGAGGTCGCATTCCTGATGAGAAGAAGAATCCCATCAGCCGATTCCTGATCATGATTTATCAGCCAACCCTGCGGGTGATGTTACGGTACCCATGGGTCGTGATCGCGGGGGCGCTGATCATCATGGCCTCCATACTCTATCCACTACAGCGACTGGGTTCAGAGTTCATGCCGGAACTCGACGAGGGAGACCTGCTCTATATGCCCACCACCCTGCCAGCCATCTCGATCGGCAAGGCCCAGGAACTCCTGCAACAGACAGATAAGCTGATCGCGACGATTCCCGAGGTACGTCGTGTCTTCGGCAAGATTGGCCGTGCTGAAACCGCTACCGATCCTGCCCCACTGACCATGATCGAGACCACCATCCTGCTGAAGCCCCGTGATGAATGGCGCGAGGGCATGACCCTGGATAAGCTTATTGATGAATTGCAGACCACGGTTAAGCTACCCGGTGTCACCAATGCCTGGGTGCAACCCATCAAGACCCGCATAGATATGCTGGCTACGGGCATCAAGACGCCGGTGGGTATCAAGGTGGCCGGTCCGGACCTCACTGTCATCGAGGACATAGGCAGGCAGCTTGAAAAGATACTGGCCGATGTCCCGGGTACTGCCTCGGCCTATTCGGAGCGTGTCAGTGGGGGTCGCTATATCGAGGTTGTACCTGACCGGGCCCGCGCAGCACGATTCGGACTCAACATCAGTGACATCAACGGCATCATTGGTGCTGCCGTTGGTGGCATGAATGTCACCAGCACCGTGGAAGGCCTGGAGCGCTATCCAATCAACCTGCGTTATCCCCAGTCGGTACGAGATGACATCGACAAACTGGCTGACCTGCCCATCGTCACCCCGACGGGGGCCCAGATACCACTTTCGCATGTGGCAGATATTCGCATCGTCGATGGCCCCCCGATGCTAAAAAGCGAGAATGCACGCCTGAATGGCTGGACCTTTGTCGATATCGAAGACATGGCCCTGGGTGAATATGTGGAACAGGCCCGAGCCGCAGTACAACAGGACTTAACATTACCCGCGGGTTATTCCATTACCTGGTCAGGACAGTATGAGTACATGCTCCGGGTCGAAGAGCGGATGAAGCTGCTCATCCCCTTTACCCTGTTAATCATATTCATCCTGCTCTACCTGAACTTCAGGAACCTGATGGAACCTGCCATTGTCATGGTGTCCCTGCCCTTTGCCCTGATCGGTGGCTTCTGGTACCTGCTGTTGCTCGACTTCAATCTTTCGGTTGCCGTCTCTGTCGGTTTCATTGCCCTGGCCGGTGTTGCCGCGGAGTTCGGTATCGTCATGCTGGTCTATCTAGATCAGGCGGTAAAAAGGGCGCAGGAGAATAATGCCTTCACCAGCCTGGAAGACCTGGACAGGGCCATTCTTTACGGTGCGGTTCAGCGTGTAAGGCCCAAGGCGATGACGGTTGCTACCATCCTGGCAGGGCTGTTACCGATCATGATCGGATCAGGGACGGGCTCTGAAGTCATGCAACGTATAGCCGCCCCAATGATCGGTGGCATGATCACGGCACCTTTACTGTCACTATTTGTTATTCCTGTCTTGTATAGCCTCTGGAAACGCAGAACAATGAAACAAACAGAGTCTTAACAAGGAAAAGACAGGATGAAGATCGGTATTGCACTGGGAAGTGGCTCCGCCAGGGGCTGGGCACATATCGGCATTCTACGTGCGCTGGATGAAATGGGCATCAGGCCCGATATCGTAGCCGGAAGCTCAATTGGCTCCCTGGTTGGTGCTGCGTATGCAAGCAACAACCTCGATTCCTTCCAGCAATGGGTGCTGGGGCTTGATAGTGCGGGTGTCGCTAAATTCCTGGATATCAGCTGGACCGGTGGCGGCCTCATCGAAGGCGAAAAACTTATCGAGTTCCTGGAAGATACCTACCAGCCTCAGAACATCGAGGACCTCCCTATCCCCTATGGGGCTGTCAGCACGGACCTTGCCACCGGCCGCGAGGTCTGGTTTCAGGAAGGCGACCTTGGCGATGCCGTCAGGGCCTCAATCGCCCTGCCCGGACTCTTTACCCCCGCCTTCAGGGATGATCGCTGGTATATAGACGGGGGCATCGTCAACCCGGTACCCGTTTCACTATGTAAGGCCATGGGGGCTGACATGGTCATCGCCGTGAATCTCAATGGGGACATCGTTGGCAAGCATCTGCGGGAAGAAGAAAACAAACCGCAGAAGAGAGACGAACCCGACAGCATGTTCAAGAGCGATCTTTGGAATCAGGCTATTGAAACCATCAGTAACAAGCTGAATACCAACGGCAGCCTCGCTGACATGTTTGCACCCAAGAAGAAAGAACTGGGTATGTTCGAGGTGATTTCCAGCAGCATCAATATCATGCAGGACCGCATCACCCGTAGCCGCATGGCAGGCGACCCTCCCGATATCATTCTCTCCCCCAGGCTGGCCCATTTTGGCCTGATGGACTTTGACAAGGCCGAGATTGCGATTAATGAAGGGCGTAGATGTGTAGAGGCCAACAGGGAGGCCCTGCTTTATTACACGGGTAGTTAGATCACGCTTTTATCAGGCAAAAAAAGCCCCGCTATAAAGCGGGGCTAACAGTTGCAATACTTTTAGTTAAGAAAGCTTACTTGATAGAAGCCAGTGCCTTATCAGCAACCTTCTTAGGTACAGGTACGTAGCCGTCTTTAACAACAACTTCCTGACCCTCTTTAGACAGAACCATGGTGATGAACTCACGATCGAGAGGAGCCAGAGGCTTGTTAGGCGCCTTGTTCACGTAGACGTACAGGAAGCGAGCCAGCGGGTAGGTTCCATTGATTGAGTTCTCAGGAGTAGGCTCAACGAAGTTGCTACCTTTCTTGGCCAGAGGAACCGCCTTGACGCTGGCAGTCTTGTAACCCATGCCTGAGTAACCGATGGCGTTCAGAGAAGTAGAAACAGACTGAACCACTGAAGCAGAACCAGGCTGCTCGTTTACGTTAGCCTTGTAGTCACCTTTACACAGGGCTTTCTTCTTGAAGTAACCGTAGGTACCAGATACTGAGTTACGACCGTACAGCTGGATATCCTGACCAGACAGTGAACCTGACACACCAACGTCGCCCCACTTGGCAGCGTTCTTGGCGTCTTTACACTTCTGGGTAGTAGAGAAGATACCGTCGAGCTGGGCGATGGTCAGACCTTTAACAGGGTTGTCCTTGTGTACGAATACAGCCAGGGCATCGATTGCTACAGGAATAGCAGTTGGCTTATAGCCAAATTTCTTTTCGAAGCTTTCGATTTCCTTAGACTTCATCTTGCGGCTCATTGGGCCGACGTTTGAAGTACCTTCAGTCAGTGCAGGTGGTGCTGTAGAAGAACCCGCAGCCTGAATCTGAATGTTTACGTTAGGGTACTGACGCTTGAACTCTTCAGCCCACAGGGTCATCAGGTTGGCAAGGGTGTCAGAACCTACAGAAGACAGGTTACCAGATACGCCGCTAGCCTTGGTGTATGAAGGCAGGGCAGGATCGACCTTGGCACCAGCCTGTACAGCAGTAGCGCTTACAGAAGCAGCAACAAGGCCAGCGATAGCAAGAGACTTAAAGTTCATTGCGGAAAGCTCCAGTTAAGAGGATTAAGAATTACCTGGGCTATTGTAAGAATCCAGATGACAGCAGGATTACTGATTTATGAAGTTTTTATTACAGGCTGCTGCTGAGCCCTGAGAATTGTCCTGTCTTCAGGAAAATCACACCTGAAAACACTGCCTCTATCAGCCTGACTGGAAATATGCAGGCTGGCGCCATGCCGTTGTAGCACGTGCTTAACGATTGCAAGACCCAGACCTGTTCCACCATTCATGCGCGAGCGGTCCTTATCCACCCGATAGAAGCGCTCTGTCAGACGCTGTAGATGCTGAGGTTCGATGCCGATGCCATTATCTTCAACCTCGTAGTGTGCACCCAGATGATCGGCATACCAGCGCATAACTATGTGGCCACCTTCAGGGGTGTAACGCACAGCATTAAATACGAGGTTGGAAAATGCACTATGCAGTTCCTGCGCATCACCAATCAGCCAGGCATCTTCATCAATTTCAAATTCTACAGTCTGGTCCTTGTCATTCGCGAGCGCAAAGGCATCTTCGTAAACCGCGGTAAGAATGGCCGGAACAGAGGTTTCCACATGGTCCTGAGTATCTCGATCACTTTCGAGGCGTGAGAGCTGCAGGAGATCTTCCACCAGTCGCTGCATGCGATTCGACTGGCCATGCATCTGCTTTAAGGAACTGAACACGGGCCCTGGAATTTCTGATTCGTATTCAGGCTCGGTCAGGCTTTCCAGGTAGCCGGAGATGACCGTCAACGGTGTACGTAATTCATGAGAGACATTAGCAATGAAATCACGACGCATCCGCTCAAGCTGATAGACATGTGTCACATCTCTTGCCAGGAACAAATATTGTTTTTTCCCAAACGGGACGATACGAAGATTAAGCTCTATTGCCTCTGCTTTCGGAGACTGTATTTCCAGATCAGAATCAAACCTGCCCTGTTCCAGGTAATCAATGAATTCAGGATGCCTGATCAGATTACTAATGCGTCGATCCGTATCATCGGATTTAAGCCCAAGCAAGGATCGCGCAGAAGCATTAAACCATTCAATCTGGAAACTATCATTAAGCATAATCGCTGCATCAGGCAATGCTGACAATGAGTCGTAAAAGGATTTCAGATGTCTTGCGAGCTTTTTTTTACGCTTTCTATCTCTGCGGTGAATGCTATACGTTATGTCGACCAGATCCGCCCAGTACCCGCTTGTTACAAGTGGCTGATCTCGTCGTCCACTTAGCATCCATTTCTCTACCCGGCGAGCCTGTAAGAATTGCCAGAAAAGGTAAGCAAGCAGACCGCCAACCAATCCCCATGATGCGGACCCCAGCATCAGACCGATTAAAAGGCCGGAAACGACAAATGCGACAAAGCGCCAGTATTCGAAAAACCAGGATCTCATGACAATGCCGATTGTACCGCCAATCGAGCTGGAGACGGGAGTTTATTACTGTGCGGAGAATCGATAACCCGCACCACGAACAGTCTGCACCAGGCGGTCCCGGCCATACTGACCAAGGGCCTTACGCAGGCGCAGTATATGGACATCGACGGTTCGCTCTTCGACGAAGCTGTTACGGCCCCAGACGGCATCAAGGAGCTGACCGCGGCTGAAGACGCGTTCCGCGTTGGACATGAAGTGTTTGAGCAGACGGTATTCTGTGGGCCCCATATCCAGGGCTGAACCATCAATACTGACACGGTGACTCAGGGTATCCAGCTGCAATCCATCTGCTTCGAGGAGATCGCCATCACCCTCGGGGCTGGAACGCCTGAGCACCGCCTTGATCCTGGCCACCAGTTCACGAGGTGAAAACGGCTTGGTGACATAGTCATCTGCCCCGGCATCGAGACCGCCAACGCGATCATCTTCTTCGCTGCGGGCGGTCAGCATGATAATCGGGACTGAACGCGTATACTCATCGCGCTTGAGACGTCGGGCGAGGTCAATACCGCTCATACCCGGAAGCATCCAGTCCAGGAGGATCAGATCGGGAAGATCATCAGCAAGGCGCTCCTGCGCCTCATCTGTGTCAGATGCCTCGATCAGGTTAAAACCGGATTTACCCAGCGCGAAACGCACCATTTCACGGATAGCTGCTTCATCTTCAACGATCAGAATGTTCTTTCTGCTCATCACACTTTTCTCAGACAGAATTTTCTGCGCAGATTAAATCTACCCCATGTTACAGGCTTATGACAAAACCCCGCTCCTGTAGAAAAGTCTGATAAGCGGCTCAGGAAATAGGCGGTTTGCTCACCAGGATCAGGGAATACCAGTTATTGTCTGGTTCGAAGTGCTCAAGGAGCTCAAGACCACAGCTCGTTACCAGGGCCTCGATATCCTCGAGTGTGAACTTGCGACTGATTTCGGTGAGTATGGGTTCACCGGCTGCAATATTCAGCTGCCTGCCAAGCTTGCCAAAAAAGACTTCATGCCCCTGTTCTGCGATGAGATACATCTCGATCTGTTGCTGCTCTGGATTGTAAATGGCTTCATGCCTGAACCCCGAGGGATCAAAGTTCGCATCCAGCTCGCGGTTCAGTACATTGAGAACATTCAGATTAAAGGCTGCTGTGAGTCCCTGATCATCGTTATAGGCGGCATGCAGTACTTCATGTGATTTCACCCTGTCGACACCAAGAAGCAATGCATCGCCTGGCAACATATGGCTGGCGATATCCCCGATAAACGCCTCTGCATGCCTGGGCCCGAAGTTGCCCAGGGTGCCCCCCAGAAACAGGTACAGGCAGCCACCCTGGGGCCTGTCCAGATGACTGATACCCGCAGTGAAATCACCACAACGGGCATTGATCTCCAGGCCCGGGTAATCCCTGAGCAGATCGCGTGCGACATCGTGTAGCAGACCGGAACAGATATCGAATGGCCAGTACCGGCGCTCATGTTCCGAGCGATGGAATACCTCGAGGAGGTGACGTGTTTTTCGCGATGTGCCACTACCAAGTTCGAGGATATGGGCAGGATTCACCTGATTGAGAATTTCGCTGGCATAGCGCTGCAGCAACGCGTCCTCGGTCCTGGTTGGGTAGTACTCCCGGGTTTCACAGATCTGATCGAATAACCTTGAACCATGCTCATCGTAGAAATACTTTGGGGGCAGCTGCATGGGCCGGGTAAATAGTCCGTTCTGTACATCC
>JAAUXZ010170177.1_pt1 | contig 10487 bp, 8 predicted proteins | sample 7278131 | NCBI WGS metagenome assembly JAAUXZ01 (sample SAMN14350119, study PRJNA611818) | marine sediment metagenome | isolation source: surface marine sediment (3m) | place: French Polynesia: Moorea | collected 2018-08
ACAAAGACTTACGAACAGCTAATAAATGAAGGTATCTTTGGCCCTGTAATCGCTGAAATGGCTATACAAGAAGGCGTAGAAAAGGGAATATTAGCAATGCCGAAAGTAAACTTAGTTAGCGTACCTTATGACGTGAACATTAACAAAAGAAGTAAAAATAAATACGCCAATTTCTACGAATACGGAATAGTAAAGAATAGGCAACGAAATCAAGTATTGGTAAATGAAGTAAAGAACGGCGAAGTAACATTAATCATAATTGAACGTACAGACCACGGCGAAATACTGCGCCGCATGTTTAAGAAGGCGGGTAAGAACGTGCCTTTTGTACATGGCGGTACAGGGCGTGAAACCCGCTTTAAGATTCGTGACCGTATGAAAAAGGGCCGCGTTAAAATCGCTATATGTAGTAAAGTATGGAAGGAAGGCATAAACATACCTGCGTTGAATCACATTATAATAGCGCATGGTATGCGTGAAGAAAAAATGGTATTACAGGCCGCAGGGCGCGGGCTACGTACTGCAAAGGGCAAAGACACAATCAAGATTACCGATTTTCTTGACCCCTACCGCTACCTTGCCGAACATACAATAGCACGTATTCAAGTGTACAAAAGTAAAGGTTGGCTATAATGTCATTTCCTACTAAGATCGTAGAAGACGAAGAAACAGGCGAATTAAAAGTATACATTGATGATATGATTTTTGTAGCTTTTGATAACCCTATTGACGCTAACGGCTTTAAAAACATTATTGACCCTTACCTAAAAGAAGCCGTAGGTATTGGGTTTGCAGGTACGTTAGGTGAAACAGGTAATTAAATGGATTTAATAGAATGGTTCGAAGACAATGACTTAGAATATTGGTCTTCGGGTAAAAATGTATCCGTAGGTTGGGTAAATATACAATGCGTATTTTGCGATGACCTAAGTAACCATTTAGGAATACGGTTAAGTGACTACCGCGTACATTGTTGGAAGTGCGGCGGTAACACTATGGCAAATGTGATAATGGCGGTTACTTCTTGCAACTACGGCGAAGCAAGGCGGGTGCTTAAATCTCTTGCGGTAGGTGTAGACCTTCCGAAAATAGAAAAAACCTTGTCAGTTATTTCTAAAGTGCGCCTACCGCAAGAGTTCACAAAAAAATTGCCACGGCTACACAGGCAATATTTACGTAGCCGTGGCTTCCTTCCTAAAAAGATATTGCGCAAGTACAAATTAATGGCTTGCCATACGATTGGTAAATATAAATTCCGTTTGGTAATCCCTATTATAATGAATCGTAAGGTTGTCAGTTTTACTACTCGCGCGGTTGTTGACGATATGACCCCAAAATATCTACACGCTAAACAATCCGAAAGTATTATAGACCCCGCCCACGCCATTTATAATTACGATAATTTAGAAAAGAACCATGACGCTTTTTTAGTCGAAGGGCCGTTAGACGTATGGAAATTAGGCAACGGCGCGGTTTCTATCTTTGGCGTAGAACATACAATAGAACAATTAAAACACCTGTCACGCAAACGCATTAGAAACCTTTATGTACTCTTTGACGCAGACGCGGCGGGTACAAAATCGGCTAAAAAATTGGCCCCGATTATGGCCCCAATTTGTAGAAGTGTTGAAATTCTCACGTTAGAAAATCGGTCTGACCCTGGGGAATTATCAACGCAAGAAGTGACCGAAATCAAGACGGCACTTGGCTTTAATATTTGATATTTTTGAAGAAAAAATTTTGTTCAAATTTGGGCTTGATTTCCAAAAATTTTACGTGTAACTTTCTATTCTGTTCCTAAAAAATCCGTTCGGATTGGGTTGACAAAAGCAACAAAAATTTAGGTTTTTCGTGATCTTTGATAAGCAGTTTTTACTATGCAGTTTTATACTTTTGTGCATTTTGGGTAGGCTTGCTTTGGCCTACACAGAAACGTTAGTTTCTGCTTTCCGAAACCCGCGCACCCTGCGCGGTAAGATTGCGAAAACTTGTTTCTGCTTTTGTCAAAAGGTCACCAATGCCTTTCTTGGTGTTGGTGGCCTACCCAAAGTGTACAAGTGATAAAAGTTTTAATTCTCATAAACAAAGTTAGCAAGAAGCAATTAGCAAGGCGGGCCAAATAAACTTATTTGCATGTTGGTTAAATATGTTAAATTCTCTTAAAAAAACTAAGCACAGGTTATTAGGGGATAAAACCCCCTGTAAGGGGTTTTTCCCTATAACCTGCTTTTTGGAAAGTATGAAAACCTTTTTACCAGGGTGTTACAAATGAAACCTTTAATTCAATTACTACCTAAAGACACAGATACCTTTAAGCTACCTAACAGGGTTATAGGGTCAGGTAGAATAACAAGGCGCATAATTGTAACCCCTGCTTACAAATCAAACAATGGCTTTAAGCAAATGAAGCCAAAAACAAATAACAAACGTAATAGAAAACAAACACCCCCGCCGCCCATTAAGCAAACTTCCCAAACTAAACGTATTTGGTTACATTACAAAACTAAAGGCTTCCCGCTTACTAAGCATGGTGACGCGCATACCTGGGCTAAATATCGGGCTGTAGAAGCAATTAAGAAAGCCTTAAAAGACTATTCGCCCAAACAGATAGTAGCCGCAATTGATTTAGCGCATACCTGCTTTAACTCCAAATGGTTTAAAATCAAGTTCGCACCTAATCGCCCTTTGGATTGCCAAAAATTTTTTAATTACAATGAATGGGAAATGAAAAACCGTACCGCGCCCCTTAATGGTACTTCGTGGTTTAAAGAATTTGTACAGGGGCAAAATTACATTGAAGAAAACTATTCATACGTAGTCAAAGATCAAAACCCCGATATTACCGCAATGGTTGAAAAGGTTTATAGAAAAAATCAACGCTACGATACAGACGATAACTTAACACCAAATGAAACAAACGCACTTATTAAATGCGCGGCACGCGTAAGGGAATTCACAACCGCAAACGGCCTTGAAAGTGATTGGACGGCGGTAGACGCTATTGACCGCGTAATTAATGACTATGAAAAGCCCTTTAAAATTAAATATCCTGCTTTTTTGTTCGGTAAGGAACTTTGGCAACGTCTAATACCCAACGAATTAGTACGCTACGGCACCTTTGAACGCAGAAGCAGAATAACAATAGTCTGAAACCGAACAGGAAATGATTAGACGTACTAAAGTAAAAATAGACGATGAATACGCCGTTTTATCACATATGATTATGGATAAAGCCGCGTTACGCTTCGCCTACGATAGATATAAACGCGGTGAATTGAAAACAAGACACTTTACCGCGCATTATCGGCCTGTATTTCGTTGGTTGGTCAAATACTATAAAGATTATGAGAAAGCCCCAAAGCGAACAATACAGCGGATTTACAAAAAGAAGGAAAAGTACTTAGGCGAACAGGCCGAACTAATAGCAGACTATTTAGACCGCCTTTCTAATGAGTATAAAAGCCTTCAAGAAGAAAGTAGCGATTTTGTTATACACGAACTGATACTTGATTTTATTAAGCGTCAGACCTTAACCGCTACAATGGATAGCATACAGGCAAGCCTTGACAAAGGCGAAACGGATAAGGCCGAAGAAATAGCACTAAGCCTTACCAAGATAGAAGCCGAAGACGAAGACCTTGATACAATCGCACCCGCCACTTTAGAAGACCTACAAGCCTACCATAACGAAGATACGCACCGTGATATAGTCTATATGATGCAACCGCCTGTAGGCGGGCTATTAGGGCCATTAGAACGCGGTTGGTTAGTAGCCATAACAGGAATAGAGAAAAGCGGCAAAAGCTATTTGCTTCAAGAAGTAGGGCTTAATGCCGCCGTATACCAAAAGCGTAAAGTTCTAACAATCAATTTGGAATTGAACAAAAAGCAACAACGTACCAGGGTGCAAAGGCGGCTAAGTGAGTGCGGTAAAACAGAAGAAAGGGTAGTAATACCTGTCTTCGATTGTAAAAATAATCAATTCAATACTTGCGAAGTTCTAAAGACCCCTAAGAATAAATCCAACCTGTTCAATAGCCCAAATGAAGACGTAAATTTTTATGTTCGCCGCCGTTGGAAGCCTTGCACTAAATGCAGGGGCCAAAAGGTAGACCGAAACACGCCTTTAACCAAACGCTTTTTGCCTAAGATATGGTTTAGAACCAAGAAGGTATACGAAGCTACTGAAATACGCGTACGCAAGGCATATAAGCAATTACAGGCTATGCGGCTAAACAACTATAGGGTTAAGTGCTTCCCGCGTTTCTCTAAATCGTTTGACGAAGTTTATGATTACATAAAACGCTATGTAGAAGAAACCAATTGGCACCCCGATATTGTCATATTCGATTACCTTGACATTTTGGCACCCGAAGCAGGTAACCTACAGGAACGAATTGACATAGATAGGAAATGGAAAAAAGCAAGTCAATTAGCGGGTGAAATGAATTGTTTAGTATTCACCGCAGACCAAGCAAACAAAGCAAGTAGACAACAACGTAGCCTTAACCAAATGAGTACAAGCGAATCTAAAACAAAAGATAGCCATTTAGACGTACGGTTAGCCATTAATCAAACGTCAGATGAATTAAGTTTAGGTTTAGTACGTTTGTCTATTCTATTTCACCGTCACGCGTCTTTTGACCCGCGTAACGAAGTTATGGTAACACAAAATCTATCTGTAGCTAACCCGCTTACTGATAGCGTTTGGTGGCCTTCCAAAGAAGAAAGGTACAAAGTTTTCGCAGAAAAGTTACGATGACAAAAAGATAAATTCTAAAACATGGTATAATGGTATTGTGTAGGCGTGGCAATAACGCCACTTAATCAACAACCCTAAATTTAGGAAAGGAAATTGAACTATGGCAAAAATTAACAAAAGGGTATTGGTCAAGCACGCCAAAGCGTTAAATGATCTTGACCTACTTGACGAACCTGTAGAAACCAAAGGTGACGTTGAAACCATTAAAGGCGATTTCATGGACGCGGTAGAAGAAATTGACGATAACGGACAACTTGACGAAATAGATGACGATATAATTGACTATTTCGAATCTTTGGTAAAAGCAGACGAAGACGGCGGCGAAGACGATGACGGCGGCAAAGATGACGATGACGATAAGGGCAAAGGCAAAGCCCGCCGCCGTAGGCGCAGTAAGGATAAGGATAAAGGCGAAGACGATGACCCTTTAGCCGATATGCCTGACCTTGAAGACCTTGAAGACGAATTGAATGATATGGATTATGACGGCCTTTGCGATTACGCCGATGATAATGAAATTGAATTCAATGACCAAGACGAAGACGAAGACATTATAGCGGATATTCTTAAACATTGGAAAAAGAAAATTCGCGCCGCCAAACGTGCCGCCAAGAAGGATAAGCCCAAAGACAAAGGCCGCAGACGTAGGCGTAGCCGTGGCAAAGATAAAGATGACGATGACGGCAAAGGCCGCAGACGCAGACGCAGTAGCAGACGCGGACGCGGTAAAGATAAGCCTGACTTGCCTACAGGCTTACGTAACGGCACCTTACCCGCTATTCTTTATCTGCAAATTGCAGACGGCGGGGCTACCTGGGGCGAATTGGCTAAAACCTGTGCAAAGGAAAAGGATAAAGACGTTAAAGCCGTTATGGGCCTTGCTATGCGCACAGTATCACGCAACATTTCAAAACGTGCGCCTATTCAGGCTATCTTTACAGGCGAAGACGAAACCGCAGTATTTACCGTTGTAAATGCCGATAGCGGTGACGATGATTAAAACCCCTTATACTAATCTGCGCAGATTGGTCTAACATGAACTAAAAGCCTACACATACAAAGACCCCGCAAACGTGCTAATAAAGGCGTTTGCGGGTTTCTTGTTTTAAGACGGTGAAAAATGAAATTACTTGATTGGATTGACAGTATAGACCTAACGCTATGGGAAGGTATCTTAGTTGTAACTACTATTCTTACCCTGCTATTTATTCCCGATATGCTTAAAGCCTGGAAGCACTACAAGAAAAACAAACACGAAATACAGCGTAAAATTAACACTTTCGTACAGAAGTATAGGCGAAAATAAGAATTCTAAAGCGTGGTATAATATGAATATGAGTAATAGAAGATTCGCACACTTGCACGTACACAATGAATTTAGCCAACTTGACGGCCTGGGCAACGCCGATAGCTACATACGTAAGGCCAAACTGTTAGGCTTTAAATACCTGGGCCTTACCAACCACGGCAACATAGACGGCCTAATTAAATTTCAGAAGGCCGCGCTAAAGGAAGGCATTAAACCTGTACTTGGTTGCGAAGCCTACATAGTGCCGAAGTTAGAAGCAGAAGACGAAAAGAAGTCAAGGCGGCGGGGTCATATCCTGCTACTGATTAAAAACCAAGAAGGCTTTGAAAATGTTTGTACGTTGCTATCGTACGCCAACTTAGAAGGCTTTTACTACAAGCCGCGCATTACCTACGATATGCTTTTAAAACATTGCAAAGGCTTAATTGTATCTACCGCTTGCCCGCAGACCTTCCTAACTATGGACGGCGGGCCGCTACTGCTTAAAAAGCTGAAACGTAGGCTACGCGGTGACGTGTATTGTGAAGTAATGCCGCACAATTCCAAGATACAACGCAAAACCAACGAATTGCAGTTAGAAGTAGCTGATAGATTCGGCGTTAAGGTGATCGCTACCAATGACGTACACTACGTAGGCATTTGTGATTTCATAGCGCAGGAAGTCTTATTAGCTATTCAACGTAAAGCAAAGTGGGGCGATAAAGACCGCTTCAAGTTCGATATAAAAGGGCTTCATTTACGTAGTGCAAAAGAAATGCGGCGGGCCTTTGAAAAGCAGGGCCAATTTAGAAAAGAATGGTTGACCAATACTATTGAAGTTGCGCGAAAGTGCGCAGGGTTTCAAATAAAAGAACAAGATATTAACCTACCACGCGTACAGGAAGTGGTAGGTAAAGAACATAGCTTTTTATATGACTTGTGCGATAAAAGGCTTACCGAAATGGAATTAGACGAACAAACCTATTCAGATTACAAATGGCGGTTTGTCAATGAATACAAGTTAATCACAAGTAAGAAGTTTGAACGCTACTTTTTAATCGTTTGGGAATTAATCAAATGGTGTAAGGCTAATAAAATACTTGTTGGGCCTGGGCGCGGTAGCGTGGGCGGTTCACTAATAGCCTATCTGTTAGGTATTACCGCCGTTGACCCTATGCAACATAACCTTATCTTTGACCGTTTCATTAATGAAGACCGCATAGACTACCCTGACATAGATATTGATTTTGAACACACTAAGCGGCACTTGGTTAAGGAACACCTTGAAACGCTATACGGTGACAACAACGTAGCGGGGGTTAGTTCCTTCAATCGAATGAAGGCCAGGGCCGTTATTAGAGACGTTAGCCGCGTCTTTGGCGTACCCTACGGCGAAGTAGACCGCTTTGCGAAGCTGATTGAAGACGTAGACGAAGGTAGCGCAATTGACGAAGTAATTAACACCTACCAAGAAGGCCAAGAGTTCTTAAACGATTACCCGCAGGTTGTTAAATTGGCTAAAAAGTTAGAAGGTCAGGTACGCGGATACAGCCAACATGCCGCCGCCCTGGTAGTGAGTAATGAACCTATTGATAACTGCGGACGGTGTAACCTTTTAGAACGTGACGGCATAACGCTTATCAATTGGGAAAAAGAAGATACTGAATACGTGGGCCTAATGAAGTTAGACGCGTTGGGCCTTAAACAACTTAGCATTTTAGGCGAATGTAAAAGGCTTATTTGGGAAGCGCATAAAAAGAATATCAAACTTGAAGCCCTTAATTTAGATGACAAGGCCGTATTAAAAGAAATCAATGCAGGTAATACCGTAGGCGTGTTTCAATTGAATACGTGGGCCATGACGAACCTTATTAAAGAAATGGGCATAGAACGCTTTGACCATATCGTAGCGGCTACCGCCCTGGTTCGGCCTGGGCCTTATAATAGTGGCATGACCGCAGAATACATAAGGCGTAAGAAAGGTGAAAGTTGGGGCGGGGCCAAAGAGTATGTAGAAATCACCAAAGATACCTACGGCCTGTTAGTTTACCAAGAGCAAGTAATGGACGTTATTTATAAGATAGCGGGCCTACCCTATTCTACCGCTGATAAAATCCGTAAAATCATTGGTAAGAAGCGTGACGTTACTGAATTTGAAAAGTACCGCAGAAAGTTTATACGCGGGTGCAAAAAGGTAGGGGTTTTTGATCGTAGGGAAGCCGTACGCTTTTGGGATGGATTGCAGGAATGGGCCAAGTACGGATTTAATAAAGCCCATAGTGTAGAATACGCCATGTTGGGCTATTGGTGCGCATGGCTTAAAAAACATTTTCCTACAGAATTCATTTGCGCAAGCCTGACCTTTTGCGCAAAAGACAAAAAGGCGCAATTGGTAGAAGAAAGTTACCGCCTGGGCCTGACCCTGGTTTTACCAAAGGTTGGTATTAGTAGCCCTGACAAGTGGACGGCTAAAGCCAATAAGCTATATATACCGTTCATTGAAGTAAAGGGTATTGGCAAGGTTAAAGCCTTCGAAGCCGCTGTAGAACCTAAAACAGAAGCGTCAAAGTTCTTTACCAAAGAAGAGTTAGAAGGCGAACCAATACCGTGGCATAAAGGTAAATTTGGCGAAATGCTAAATTCTATTGGTGCTTATGACCCCGCAGACAACATAGAAATAACCGAAGAAATAAAAGAGAAATTCGACTTTAGAATAGTCACCAACCCGCGCGACAACTACGCCCGCCTGTATGAACTATTTGACGATAACATACGGCTAACCGATTTAGACGCTATCTTAAACGGTGAATACAAGTTTTTAAAGAGACTTTCGAAACGCCGCAGGTTAGTTAGAACGCCACGCTTCAAAAAGCATAGAAAATTGCACCTGTGCAAAAAGTGTAGCCTTCGTAAAGAATGTCAACTACCTGTACCGCCGTCTATAGGCCAATACAACATTATGATAGTTGGTGAAGCCCCTGGTTATGACGAAGACCAAGAAGGCGAAGGCTTTGTAGGGGCAAGCGGGCGGTTGGTTTGGAAGTACCTAAACACCCGCAAGTACTACCGTGATATGTTCCATATAACCAACGTTAATAAGTGCTACCCTTCCATTAGCAAAAAGCCAAGCAACGAACAGATAAAGACCTGTAGCCCTTTTATCAATAGAGAAATACGCAGGGTTAAACCAATCCTAATCTTGGCCTTCGGTAATACTTCCCTTAATTATTTCACAGGCAAGAAAAGCGGTATTATAGCAATGTCAGGCCGTACGATATGGCACGAAGAAATAGGGGCTTTCGTGGCGTATTCAGTACACCCCGCCGCAATGCTACATAACGCAGATAATGAACAGTATTACAAGGCGGGCATGAAAAATTTTACCCGCCTTCTTAATGCTATCGCCCCTGGAATAAAAGGCACGTAGAAAATGGCTAAAAAAAATAGGTGGCCCTATGCTAAACGGAAGGAACTATTAAGGGTGCTTTCAAGTACTCACTTTCAAAATACCCTAACGTCTGAAAAGATACATGCCCTTGTTATACCCGAAGTAGAAGACGATGATAAATCACAATGGGTAAATACCCGCAATTTAATATACGAAACGCGGGAAGTGCATAACGTGCCTATTATCTCATATAATAAGGGCTTCTTTATCGCGCGGGTAATTGAAGATATTGAACGGTATACAGCGTCAAAACAAAAAACAGCATTTACCATAATAAATAACGTTAGGCATATAGAAAACATTTTTACCAAATATCATAAGCCCAAAAGAGTATTAAGAAGGCGTAAAAAATGAGTTATCAAAAAGACCTAAAGATAGATCGCTATAAATTAGATAGCGAATTAGTAAGGCAACCACAATTATATATGCAATGGGCCTTGAAAGCCGTTGACGCTTCTATAGAACGCGAAGAGGCCAAAAACCGTTTAGAAATAGTTAAATCTGAAATGGATAGCCGCATAAGGGCTAATCCTGAAAGGTACAATATAGAAGGGAACATTACCGAAGCCGCAGTAAAAGCCGCCATAGCCAAAAGTGCAAAAGTAAAACGCTACACGCGTATGTATCTTAAAGCCCTGCGCAATGACAAAATACTACGTAAAGCCGAAATTGCATTTAATCACCGTAAGAAAATGCTTGAAGGTTTGGTAAGCCTTAACGTTCAATTGAATTTCGCAGACGTTAAAGTACCTACCACGGTTAAAGAAATGCAATACCAAAGCCGCAGGAATGAAGTAAACGCGCACTTAAAACGGAAGTTAGATATAAGGCGCAGAAGGAAAAGGAAATAACCAAATGACTATTACCATTAATTCTAACCCAATCGTTATATTAGCCGTGGGTACAGGCATTATATTTTTTGCCTACGTGCTATTCAGGGCTATTAGTAGTGCTTTATTCAAATCTTACTTTTATGAAAAGCTAAGGTA
>JAAUXZ010079732.1_pt1 | contig 10477 bp, 8 predicted proteins | sample 7278131 | NCBI WGS metagenome assembly JAAUXZ01 (sample SAMN14350119, study PRJNA611818) | marine sediment metagenome | isolation source: surface marine sediment (3m) | place: French Polynesia: Moorea | collected 2018-08
CTGCTGGATGCGATTCAACTGGTACTCGGCGACCGCGCCGACAGCAACAGCGTCAAATCCGGCAGCGACCGGGCCGATATCAGCGTCTGTTTCGATACCTCTACAATCGCCGAAGCCAGAGCCTGGCTGGAGCAGCATGAACTGGCCGATGATGAAACCTGCCTGCTGCGCCGGGTGATCCACAGCAATGGTCGCAGCAAGGCTTTTATCAACGGTTCACCGGTACCCCTGGGTCAGCTCAGGGAACTCGGCGAGATGCTGGTGGACTTGCATGGACAGCATGAACATCAGTCCCTGCAGAAATCTTCGGTGCAGCGTCAATTGGTGGATGCCTCCCTGCCCCAGCCACAACTGTTGGCGGCGACGCGAGATAGTTTTAAGGGCTGGCAGGAACTCCAGGAGCGTCAGCGCCTGATGCTGGATCAATCCCAGACCAAACAGCAACGCATCGATCTACTGCAGTTGTACACCCGGGAATTTGCCGAGTTATCCCTGCAGCCCGGTGAGTACGAGGCGCTGCAGGATGAGTATGCTCGACTGTCGCATGCCGGTCAGATTCTGCAGATAAGTGACGAGGTCAACGGTCGCCTGTATGACAATGAACCTTTTAACATCCAGGCCGAGTTATCCCTGTGCGTCGAGCAACTGCAGCAACTGGCCGAGATCGACCACAGTCTCGCCGATACCCATCAACTGTTGCAGGAAGCATTGATCCAGACCCAGGAGGCCGCAACCTTCCTGCGCGGCTATCAACAGGATATAGATCTCGATCCGGCGCGCCTGGACTGGATCAACCAGCGCTTGAGTCAGGCCCAGAACCTGGCACGCAAGCACCATATCGAAGAAACCAAACTGGTCGAGTATGCCGAAAGCCTGCAACAGGAACTGCAACAAATGCAGGTGGATGAGGCGGATATCGAAAAAATCCAGCAGCAGCTGGAGACGGCGCAACAGGAATATTTCACCCAGGCCAGCGCCTTATCCGAATCGCGTCAACAAACTGCCGAGACCCTGTCCCGGCAAATTAGCGAGGAAATGCAAAACCTGGGCATGCAGGGTGGCCGCTTTGAGATCAGCGTGAGTCAAGTCGAGCAGCCGGCAAGCCATACCGCGCATGGCATCGACCAGGTTCAATTTCTGGTCAGTGCCAACCCCGGGCAGCCGCCCAAACCACTGACCCGGGTAGCCTCCGGTGGTGAACTGTCACGGATCAGTCTCGCCATCCAGGTTATCCTCAGCAGCTCCAGCCAGATTCCCACCCTGATTTTTGACGAGGTGGATAGCGGGATCGGCGGCGGCATCGCCGAAATTGTCGGCAGTAAATTACGCGAGATTGCAGGCAACCGGCAGGTTTTCTGCGTGACCCATCTGCCCCAGGTTGCATCCCAGGCCAATCACCATTACCAGGTACAGAAAACTAACCGGGATGACAGCGTCAGTACCGAGGTCAGGGAACTGGATGCGCAACAGCGACTGGAAGAAATCGCCCGCATGCTGGGGGGGATGACGATAACCGAGCAGACCCGCGCGCATGCCCAGGAGATGATCAGCAAGGCTGGCTAGAAAAACCGCGTGGCAGCCTAATCCTGCTCCTCGAAGTGTCCATACAACACCATCGTATGCTCGGTGATGGTGAAGCCATACTTTTTCGCGATCTCTTTCTGGCGCTTTTCGATGGCCTCGTCATAGAATTCCACGACCTTGCCGGTTTTGACGTCGACCAGGTGATCATGATGTTCACCGTCATTGAGTTCGAACACGGCATGGCCACCCTCGAAATGATGCCGGGTTACCAGTCCCGCGGCCTCGAATTGGGTCAGCACCCGGTACACGGTGGCGAGCGCGATCTCTTCTCCGGCATCCAGCAGCATCTTGTAGATATCCTCGGCCTTCATGTGTCGCTTGGAATTATGCTCCATCAGGTCGAGGATTTTCATTCTAGGCAGGGTGATTTTCAGCCCGGCTTTTTTCAGATCTGCGGATTCCATAATTTCTCCAGGCTCTAAGTTAAACTTCGCAACCGTTCATGGTTTGCTGTTTACGCAGCGGCGAAGTATCATCTTCCACCGATTTCTGAGTAATCTAATATCCGCGTTCATGCAAATCAGAACTATTTTCATTTTCGTACTGGCCATTGTAACATTACAATCCTGTGTTTACCGCATGGATATTCACCAGGGCAACCGCATTGAGGCGGACAAGCTGGAGCAATTGAAAACCGGCATGACCCGAGATCAGGTGGAATTTTTACTGGGTCAGGCCGCGATCAAGGATTTGTATCATGCCAACCAGTCGCATTACATCTACTACCTGTACGATGGCGACAAGCAACAGGCCAAGCAGAAAACCATGGTGTTGACGTTCGACCAGGACATCCTGGTCTCGATCGAGGGCTCACTTTAGCATCAGCGGTACTTTAGCCTGCTTTCGGTTCTTCCTTACCCCCGCCTTTCTTCGTTCTCAATCCCTGCGCCGCGCGTTGCTTGCGCACCTGCTTGGGATCGGCAATCAACGGCCGGTAGATTTCGATACGATCACCGTTTTCCAGCACATGGTCAGGTTTCACTATCTTGCCAAAGATACCGATATCACAGGATTGTTTATCGATTTCAGGAAAATAATCATCGATGTCCGAATCGATGACCGCCTGGCGCGGGGAAGTGTCCGGATCCACCTCCAGTTCCAGGATGATCTGCCTGTCCGGCGTCGCGTAGGCGATTTCAATATAGGTTTTAGCGTCTGCCATGGGCTGCTTCAGGATTGGCCGTAAAGTTTATGCGCGCGCTGGCAGAAGGCATCCACCAGCGAATTGGCGATCTGGGTGAAGACCGGCCCGATCAACATCGATATCACCCGATTGGAGAAAGCATAGTCCAACTGCAATTCTATCTTGCATGAGCTATCGGACAACGCGGTAAACTTCCAGTCGCCGGACAGGGTCTTGAACGGACCCTCGACCAGTTGCATATGAATACTGGTGCCGGGTACCAGCGAGTTGCGGGTGGTGAAACTCTGATTCAGTTTGCCTTTTTGCATGTGGATACGGGCTTCCATACTGGATTCATCCTCGGTCAACACTTTACTGCTGGCACACCAGGGCAGATAGGTCGCGTAAGCATCGACATCATTGACGACTTGATACATCTGTTGCGCACTGTAGGGCATCAGCGCGTGGCGATGGATCACAGCCATCAGCTATTGATCACACCCAGGGTCGATAACAACACGATCAGTACCAGTACCGGGGTGATGTAGCGAATCAGGAAATTCCAGACCTCGTATAGTTTACGGTTGGGCAGATTCAGCGCTTCAAAACTGACACTGCGCGGAATGATCCAGGCCACGAACAAGCTGACTGATAGTGCCACCAATGGCTGCACCAGATGGCTCGACAGGTAAATGATCATGTCATGTAAACCGGCCTGGTTGATCACGCGATAAGCTTCTTCACCGAAATTGATGGTCATGGTGAAGCCAGAATCCTGCCACAGGCCATAGGAAAAAATGGTACCCAGGCCCAATATCCATAGCGCCAGTCCCAACTGGATCGCCGCCTTGACGCGGGATTTGTTAAATTTCAGCTGGTAATAACTGAGTACGGCCTCGAGGATCGCGACCGCGGTGGTCACCGCAGCCAGGGTCAGCAACAGGTAGAACAACGCGCCGAACAGCCAGCCAAATTCAAGCGAGCCAAACATCGCGGGGAGGAAACGAAAGGCCAGCTCATCGTCGAGCAATGGCTGCAGGTCGACCGAGAACACCAGGGCATTGATCGCCAGCCCGGTAAATACCGAGAACAGTAAATCGATAACGATGATCTGGCCCGCCACATAGGCAACAGGGATATCCTGATCCAGATAGGCGCCAAAAATCACCATCACCCCGAGCCCCAGGGCCAGGGTAAAAAAGGCGCGCTGCAACGCGAGCAGTGGCGTGCTCGAATCCACCCGCGACCAATCCGGGTAAAGTATGTAGCGGATACTGTCGAGAATACCGCTGGAATAGGCCGAATAAAGGATGCCAATGATCAACAAAACCGCCATGACTGGCACTATGCCGATGAAAATTCGCTCCAGCCCCTGCTTCAGCGGTTGGGAGGCGATAGCCACGATTAAGATCACGAACAGCGTATGCCACAACATCATGGCTTCAGGATCTGCCTGAAAGCGCCCGAATAGCGCCTGCACGCCATCCACCGTGGCGCCCTGATAAACCCCGAGGCCGGTCTTGAAGAAATAGGCCAGCGACCACCCGGAGACAGCACTGTAAGAGGACAGGATCAGGAAGCCGGCAAACAGGGCCAATACCGCAATAAACCGCCAGACCGAGGAAACCTGGTATTCATCAACCAGTTGCCCCATCGCATCGACGATGTTGCTCCGGGTCATACGACCGAGCATGATCTCACTCATCAGCAGGGGTAACCCGAGCACGGTTAGAAAAAAGATGTAGAACAACAGGAAGGCACCACCACCATTTTCACCTGCCATGACCGGGAAAGTCAGAAAATCTTTCAGACTGAGGGTGGCGCCGACCGAAATCACGACAAAAGTGGTTTGCCCACGCCACAGGAACTTCGCTTTATTATTTTTCGCTGCCATCACAACCACTTTTTACAACAGGGGGCATATTATCCCGATCATGCCAAGTAGAGTAAACCCGCATCCATCGAATCTCCGCAGCGCTGGTTAGGCTAATTGCATGGTCACTAGCCTTTAACGGCAATAGCGGCGGTGGCCGGGGCTATTGTGCGGCCAACACTGCCGGCCAAGGCTTGGGTTATTTGACTGGAATCGAGCTTGCAAATGACTCCGACAAGTCATCCTTGACCGCCAGTGCCGGAACATCAACGGCGCTCAGTGGCGGACTGAAAAATCCGCCGAGGAATAATTCACAACCGTAGGCTTCGAGAGTTTTGACCCGGTGCAGGTCTTCCACACCCTCGGCAATCACCGAAAATCCCATTGCATTACCGATACCGATAATGGCCCACAACAAACTGGCATTTTCGGTTTGGCTGAGGATTTCTGAGACGAATGCCTGGTCGATTTTCAGGTAGTCTACCGGCAGGTTTTTAATCGCGGCCAGGGAGGTATGGCCACTGCCGAAATCTGACAAAATGAGGCTAACGCCCAGTGATCTCAATTGTTGCAGTTGACTGCTTATCGTCTCATTCTCCCTGATCGCATCACTGCTGATCTCAAAGGCCAATGACTCCGCGGGTAAATCGGCATCATCCAGTCGCTCACGAATAGTCTGCAGCAGAACATCGTCATCGAATTGGCTGGGGTGCAACTTAATTGCCACCTGGATTTCCGTACCCTGACTGCTCCACTGCCTGAGATCATCGATCACGTTATCCAGCATCCATTCGAACAATACATTAAGCTTGCCCGTCCGTTCCAGCAATGGTATCGACTCATGATCCTGGACCAATCCGCGTCCGGGGTGATACCACAAAGGCATTACTTCAACCGCAACCAGTTTGTTGCCATCGCGTGCCGAGACGATGGGCTGGTAATAAAGTTGAAACTGCTGTTGCTGCAGGGCTTCATGCAAATCCTGCTGATAGGCCAGATTTTCCGTAACCTGGTGGATGTGTTCATTATCATGAAATGCGAACATCTGTTGGCTGTCGCTGCGGGCAGCCTTGCTGGCACCGATCGCCGCTTTCAATAACTGGTGTTTGGACTCGCCATCATCCGGGTATAGGGCAATCCCGATCCGCGCCATGACCGCAATATCATGATCTTCCAACGCTAGCGGCGAATTCAATACATTCAGGCAATTCTCTGCGATTTTCGCTGCACTCTCCTGGTTCTTGATGCCACTGGCTAAAATGCAAAACTGATCCTGATCGATCCGCGCGATAAAATCCGACTCCCTGAGGGTCTGCTGCAATCGGCCGACTAAGGTTTTAAGTAAATTGGACGCATGCTTTTCCCTCAGTTCCTGGCTGAGTAACTTCAATCCATCGAGTTCAATGTAAAGCAGTGCCAATTGGCTGCCCTGGCGTCTTGCGATCTTTATCCATTTTCCCATGTACTCGAGTAAGTGGCGGTGGGTGGCTACACCGGTCAGGTCGTCATAGTAGGCCTGCTGCCAGATCTTATCCTCCAGTGAACTTTGACGGGTCACATCCTGGACCGCGCCAACGATAGAATCCACATGCAAACCACCATGCAGGATTTCGATGAATTGTTCGACCACGATTTCGTTACCATCCTGTTGATACAGGCGATAACGTATCGATTCACCCCTCTGTCCTGACAGTGCCTCACCGATAGCATCGAGCAGAGGGGCTCGATCATCCCTGTGCACCAGCCTGAGAAAGTTGGCAAAACTGCCGCATATCAGGTCGCTTTCGCCACCGCATAACTCGACCAGATGCCGGGAGCACTCAAAATATCCGCTTTGAGGATTCAAACGCCAATGGCCGAGGCGGGCCAGGTTCTGTGCCACCTGCAGTTTGCCCTCACTGTCTCGCAGTTGTTGTTCAATCAGTTTGGCACGCAGGATAAAACGCAACTGATTGCTCAGGATCAGGGCATTGACCGGCTTGGTGATAAAGTTAGTCGCCCCGGCGTCGAAAGAGCGCCGGATCGAGTCAGAATCCTCCAATGCGGTGACCATGATTACCGGAATCTTGGATAAGCGTTGATCGGCCTTCAGGTGTTGGCAAACTTCGAATCCATCCATCCCATCCATGACCGCATCCAGTAACACCAGGTCTGGCAACCAATCACCGGCGGTTTCCAGACCCTCGATCCCCGAACCTACCTCGATGGTTTGATAGCCCTCATTCTGCAGGATAGTACTCAGCATCTCTCGGTAGAACAGGTCATCGTCTATGATCAGGATCTTGGCAGGAGCCTGATGGTTTGGTTCAGCGGTTGTTGTAATCGGCCTGGCCGTATGCTCACCACTGGCAAAGTTAATGGTATTGAGCAGATTCATTAATTTAAGATAACCATGTTCAATACGGGCAAATATTTCGACAGTCCCGGCCTCGAATTTGTCGACAAAGGCGAGCTCCAATCTCTCACATTCGGCAGATAGCTCGTATGCCCCGACAACGAGACAGCTTTGCTTCATCCTCAACAGAGCATGGTTAACCGCTTCATTATTTTGCGCATTGATGCCTTCAGCTAATTCGTCGATCAGGATGGTGAGCTCTTGGAGAAATTTCTCGATCTCGGCAATGACAGTCGTATTGTCAGCCTCGTCATTGCCGTTGATAAGGCGATCGATAAGCTCTGGATCGATGAAACTAACCGCTTTATTCACTGTTTCCCCTCACTGCCCAGTCAGTACTGGTTATTGTTTTACTCAGACTAAACACAAACCTGCTTGCCAAGAGCGGTATTCGCCTCAGCGCTAAATACCCTGCCCCACTCAATCCTCTCCATCACAGCGATGGTTGCAGCGTTTTATCTGGAATCGCAATCAAGTTCGGGTTGTTGACTGTTATTCGTGACTCAGCTGGTAACCAACAGCCACGGGGAGAAGGTGGTCAGGATAGCTATGCTCTCGGGGAAAAGGAGAGTTGAATATCACCCACCCACCTGATGACCAGGGTGATGGATGGAATTTACTAGGCTACTTAATCTTATTCTAGATCTTAATTTCTAAATGTAAACTTCGGAATCTAAAAAAAATTCGAAGAAAAATTAATGTTTAACAGTCACATACAGTCTGTTTTTAAACTAAATATCATTAATTTTATTCCATGCTTCCAAAATCTCAATCGCCACTTCCTTGACCTTGCGTTGCTCGGAACGGGCTTTACCGCGGATAAGCTCATAGGCCGACTGGCGGTCGAGTTTGTTGCGTTCCATCATGATACCAACAGCCACATTAACCTGATTGCCCGTTTGTAACGCATTATCCAGACGTTGCGTTTCCTCTCGTAACTGAGATAAGTCGCGCGCCCTTTCCAGGGCTGCCTCAATCATTGGTATTGCCTTGTCGACATCGATGGGTTTGACCAGGTAACCCATCGCATCCTCTGCCAGCGCCTGCTTGACATACTCATCGTCATTGTAGGCCGACAGAAATATCGCCGGTATTCCCATCTTTTTCAGGGCCTGGGCAGCTTCGAAGCCCGACATCTCGGGCATCCGCACATCCAGAATTACGAGATCCGGTTCATCTTCCTCGGCGAGTTCCAGTGCCTGTTTACCGTTATTCGCCAAGGCCACTTGATATCCGGCTTGCTCCAGTCCCTTACCCATGGTTGATAAGACCAGTCCATCGTCGTCAACTAGTAATAATTTTGTACTATCGATCATGATACTGCCCCCATAACGTTAACTTAATACGTAAATCGATGATCTGTCCTGGCTTGAGTTCGAACTTCATAGAGATTCAATTCCCTATCTGTGATCAGTCGGAAATGGTCGCCGTGATCTGCCCTGCAGCATAGTGAGAGATGTTTAACCAGGTCTTGAAGACTTTGCGCAATTGGGTACCTATCTGCAATCAATCGAGCTCGATGGCAAATGTTAGCTATGGCTTGATCAGTAACCGACCGCAGTGAAAGCGGGATAATCGGTATAGACACCAGTATCCAAAGAAACCTACCGGAATGAGGAAGTGTAATCATCATCGTGGCCTAGTAAAACATCATCACTATTCACAAAAACAGGGCGACAAAATAGATGGATCGTATACTAGAATAGCATACTTGAATCATTGAGAGCCATGCCAAACTTGGCTGACAAGAACATAAAAATCGACAACGGCAGGCAGTTGTGAGGATGTGATGCAGTGGATAAAAAAGCCCCGAGCAGTGACGTCTCAGGGCCTGATTATGGCGGAGAGCGAGGGATTCGAACCCCCGGACGGTTTCCCGTCAACGGTTTTCAAGACCGCCGCTTTCGACCACTCAGCCAGCTCTCCAGATATTCGATTGTAATTGATTCAACAGGGAATTTTGACTAATTTTCCGCAACCGCAGCAATCAGTAAACCTCCACTTGAGCGGATTTCAGATGGGCATTCCCGAAGGCGCGATATTATAATCATTTCCTGCCCGGAGTCATCCGCTTTTTATTGCTGACCATAAATTTGAAATATGTCCCTACGACCACATATTAACCCTTGAGCATAAGGCACCGTTATGGCTAAACACATACAACTAGTAAGTGTTTGTTTTTTAATACAGTTTTAATACTTGATATGCTAGTTTATGGAACCTAGAATAGGCCTAAGCTGTCAAATGGCCAGTTAAATTTATTGGAGATAAATATGCAACCAAATACTGCAATCGCTCGTTCACAAACCGCGATTTTCGAGACCAACAAGGTAATACGTAATACCTACATCCTGCTGTCGATGACCCTGTTATTCAGCGCTGTCACCGCGTTTGTCGGTGTAGTAACCGGTGCGTCCTTTGGCATGGCTCTGGTCGCGAATATTGTCGCTATCGTCGTATTGTGGTTCGTGTTACCGCGCACTGCCAATTCGGCCACCGGCATCCCGGTCATATTCGCGATTACCGGCCTGCTCGGTTACGGTCTGGGTCCGGTGCTAAGTCATTACCTGGCAATGAATCCATCGATTGTAATGACCGCACTCGGCGGAACCGGTGCTATCTTCCTTGCCCTGTCAGGTTATGCCCTGACTACCCGTAAGGATTTCAGTTTCATGGGCGGCTTCCTGATGGTTGGCCTGTTCGTGGTACTGGGTGCTGCACTGCTGAACATCTTCCTGGCCTGGCCAGCGCTGTTCCTGGCCGTCAACGCCGGCATCATCCTGGTTATGAGTGGTCTGATCCTGTGGGAAACCTCTCAGGTAATCCACGGTGGCGAAACCAACTACATCATGGCGACTGCCAGCCTGTTCCTGTCCATCATCAACCTGTTCCAGGCCCTGCTGCATCTGCTTGGAGCTTTTTCAGGCAACGATTGATCACCCAACAGGATCATCAACCGAGGCCGCTTTTCTAGCGAAAAGCGGCTTTTTTTTGCATTCAACTTAAGCAATACGGTGAATATATGGATTGGTTAAAGATTGGGTCCGCGTTGTTGCTAGCCGCGATGATGGTGATGCTCTATCCCAGATTGAAACACGCCACGAAAAACTCGCCGAAAGGCTCCAGGGAAGACTGGATGTCGGCTATCAAGCCATTGATATTCGTGGTGATTTTTGTGATTGCGTTGATAGTGCTGGTGAGTTGATTTCCAGCTCAGCAGCACTGAGATCACAGCAATTGAAATTTGACTTAGATCTGCTGCTTGACCGTTTCCGGTGCTGACTGCGGTTCCTCGGCAACTTCCGGCGGCACTGTTGTGTCGGCGGGTTCAGCCTGAGTCAACTCCCCAACCATTGGCTCGGCACCGGAAGGATTGGCAAAACTGTCATTGAGTTTCTGCACGAATGAGCCTGAATTTTCTATCACCGAGCGGATCTTACGCTTGATCCTGCGATTCCAGCCCAGTGGTGAAGTATGGAAGATACTGCGCCAGATCGAGGTA
>JAAUXZ010032624.1_pt1 | contig 10468 bp, 5 predicted proteins | sample 7278131 | NCBI WGS metagenome assembly JAAUXZ01 (sample SAMN14350119, study PRJNA611818) | marine sediment metagenome | isolation source: surface marine sediment (3m) | place: French Polynesia: Moorea | collected 2018-08
CCAATATAAAGCCTTAACTTTCAACTAGTTAAGGCTTTTTTATTGGCTGTTATACGGTGCTAACCCGGATTGAACTTAATCGATATTACTTCCTGCAGTATCGACGAAAACTTACGGTTGTTACCTCATTAATCGTTCGCCATCCCACGGCGGTGGAAAAGCAGTCAACCAGATAATAATAAAATATAGATGCATTAACATTTTATTATATGCTTATCATGCTTTTTACAATAGAATGTTCACAACTATGCGTGCCAGAAATTCTGTTGGAGAAACAACGGTTGAATAAGCTTGGTTCCCGGCTTTTCATTCATTTAGCCTATGGAGATTTCATGCGCTCATTATGATCGCAGCGCGATGACTTTATCTCGATTAAACATATGAACAATCTGCTTGTCTCAATCTTGCCCTTTATCCGCTGGTTCCCACTGACCAAAGAGAAAATTCGCTCTGATCTCGTCGCCGGTATCACCGTGGCATTAATCCTGGTACCACAAAGCATGGCCTATGCCCAATTGGCCGGCTTGCCGGTTGTCTACGGTTTATATGCGTCATTTATCCCGGTCATTATCGCTTCTCTGTGGGGATCGTCCAGCCAGTTACATACCGGCCCGGTGGCGATGCTGTCGTTAATGTCTGCGGCCGCGCTGATTCCATTCGCCACCCCCGGTAGTGCCACCTTTATTGAATTATCCATCATGCTCGCATTGATGGTCGGTGTGCTCAGGCTGGTGCTGGGCGTGTTCCGCCTGGGTGCGATTGTCAATTTGCTGTCAAGCCCGGTGATTGTTGGCTTCACCAATGCTGCCGCGTTAATCATTGGCCTGTCCCAGCTGAGCAAGATTATTGGTGTGCCATTCCCGCGGACCGATTCCTATCTGGCTGATTTATGGCGTGTTATCACCCAGATACCGGATATGCATGTGTTGACCCTGGCGTTTGCCATCAGCGCCTGGCTAATCATCGCCGGGTTACGACGTATTAAGCCGAACTGGCCGGGCATTTTAATTGTGGTGATGTTGACAACCTTAATCAGTAGCCTTGTCGGCTATGAAGAAAAAATCTCGGTTGTACCCAGTCAATTTCATGACCAGGAAACCGCCGCATTACTGGATACTTATGCCACCACCCAATCGAAAATTGGGCAACTGATTACCGAGATCGCCGAATTACGCCGTGAATCCAAGCAATTAAAGCAAGCGGGTGAAATCAAAGAATCTTACGACCTGATGGCAGATGCATCGGTGTTAGACCATCAGCTCTCGCGTTTGAAGGCTGAGAATACCCGCCGCATCATCGATATTCACCGTATCGGCTTTAAAATGGCACAGGACCCGGCCGGCCAAATGGTCATGGTGAGCGGTAACCAGGTACCCGCAGGATTTACCCTGGATGATGATATCTGGCGTTTCAGACAGGCTGCAAATGGCGAAATCATTCTATCTGCCGGTGGTGATGTGGTAGGTGTTGTACCCGAGGGTCTTCCCAGCTTTAGCGTCCCCCATGTTGATTTGACCTTGTTGCTGGCGTTATTGCCAGCCGCCCTGGTCATGGCCCTGATCGGCTTTATGGAAGCCACATCCATCTCGAAGGCAATAGCCAGTTCTACCGGCGAGCGCGTGGACGCAAGCAAAGAGTTGATTGGTCAGGGTCTGGCGAATATAGGCGGAAGTTTTTTTGGTTCCTTTACTGTCAGCGGGTCATTCTCACGCTCAGCGGTGGCGGCTCGTTCCGGGGCCAAAACCGGTGTCTTTGCGATCATATCCGCGGCCACCGTCGTGATCGTTCTGTTGTTTTTTACCTCCTACCTTTATCACTTACCCCAGGCCGTGCTCGCGGTGATTGTGATGATGGCGGTTTTCGGCCTGATTCGGATAAAACCATTAACCCAGGCCTGGAAGGTTGATCGTGTTGGCGCCGTGATCGGTATCATTACTTTCTTCGCCACCCTGATCATGGCACCGTCTATTGCCAATGGCATCTTACTCGGTGTCGTATTGACGGTAGTCCACTTCCTGATCAAAACCATGCAACCACGCGCCGATATTGTTAGCCGTAAACCCGATGGAACCCTGGGTGGTATCAAAGCTCATAAACTCGAACCGATCAGCGACAAGTTCGTGCCGGTTCGATTTGATGGGCCCTTGACCTTTACCAATGTGGCCTATTTCGAGGATATCATTCTCGAAGCTCAGCGGGAGTTCCCGGAGGCGAAAGTCATCTTAATCATCGGCAGCAGCATCAATGAAATCGATGCTTCAGGCGAGGAAAAAGTCCGTGAACTGAACAAGCGCCTGGACCAGCTCGGGGTCAAACTGATGTTCAGCGGGCTCAAGTTCCAGGTCATCAAACTGTTTATCCGCAGCAACCTGGTCGAAGAACTGGGTCGCGACCGCTTCTACACCAGCAAGGAAACCGCGTTAAAGGCATTGACCGAAGAATTTCATCCGGATGCTGACCCGGCGCTTAAATTATACGCAGCCAAAGCCTAAAACGGTGTTAACTGTAGCGCCCGGATTCTGCTAGAATAGCGCCGCCTTTGACATAACGGCTACTCGGAGTGTAGCTCAGCCTGGTAGAGCACTGCCTTCGGGAGGCAGGGGCCGGAGGTTCGAATCCTCTCACTCCGACCAATCCATCATCTCTCTACAGCCGTTGATCGTGAACTGAAACAGCCCTGATAATCCTGAGGTTGGCTCTAAGCTGGCTGCCTCGAGCGACAGGAACTCATATGACAGGTCGCGTTTTTGTCTGTGCTCGAGACCGAGCCAGTCATCAGCAAATGGGGCCAAAGCTCTTTGATCCGATCATGGCACACTTCTGTATTAGTTAAATATATTATTCCGTCTCACAGGCCGCAGAATGCAAGCATTTAAATCAATAATCCGGGCTTACTGGCAACTAGGTTGGTTAAGAATCTCGCTGATCACCAGCATGGTTTTTGGCCTGATCCTGTTGTTGATGCCCCTGTTGCTGCAATGGAGTCTTGGCCAGTTGTTGAAGGACCGGGGCGCCAGCGAAGTGGCCATGGAGAACGTCGATTTTAATCCCTTTGCCGGCACCCTGCTGCTGGAACAGTTGCAAATAAGTGGTGCCGACGGACCACCCGCCTCGATTGAAGCCCTGGCACTGGATATGGATATGCTCGATCTGTTCAGCGGTCGCCTGGTGTTGGATAAAATTATCCTCAGTGGTGTCACGGCCGTGGTAACCCGAGATGCAGAGGATCAAATCGATATCAATGGCATTCCGCTATATCCAGCGCCAACCAGTGAGCCAGCCCAAGCTACTGAGGAGACAACGGGTCCAATAGCCTTCGGCGTCAATCGATTACAGTTCGAAAAGCTGCAATTTTCCTATCAAGAACCCGAGTTTGCCCAACAGGCAAATATCCACTCACTACAGCTGCAGAACCTGCAATCCTGGAACCCGGCACAGCCAGCACTCGTGGCTGTCGAGATGACCCTGAACCAGGCACCACTGGCTCTAACCAGCGAAATGACGCTATTTGCCGAGGCACCGCGAATTAGCGGTCAATTGAGCTTAAAGGCATTGAGCTTTGCGCCTTATGCCAAGTTTTATCAGGCTTATCTCGATGGATTACAGGGTGAGATCAATCTGGACACACAGTTCGATATTACCATCGGTAATGGCATTGCAGCCGATATCGAGCACAATATCAGCATCAAGCATCTACAAGTTGATTATCAACACATCACCCATCAAACCCAGAGCCTGGATTGGCAGGGCCGTGGCCGTTACTCCGCCGATGGTAAGATCGATGTGCGCGGCAATCTGGAAATTCACGACAGCATCGCCCTCGATCGCAAGCTGGATTATCAACTCTACGCGGTCGAGCGATTAGCGGTAACCGATTTCAACCAGGATCAACAACAGTCCAGCTTTGACCAACTCGCTATCGATCAACTAAGTATGATCAGGCAAAGCGAGGACAAAACATTTGTCGAGATCAAACAACTTGAACTGGACGAGCTTAGCTACTCAATCGACACCGCATCCCTGCACTTACAACGCATCGACATCAAGCGGCCGAGTGTCGCGCTCACTATCGATAAGCAGAAAAGATTAGCCCAGCTTGAGCCGCTGTTATCGACCCTGAACGGGTTAACAGCGATTTCAGAAAAACCGGATGCAGCCGCGGTCGAGGAACCATCGGCAACAGCAAACCAACCTGTTTCGATAGTTATCAGTGAATTAAACCTGGTCGAACCCGGAAGCCTGGCTATAACCGACAACAGCGTAACTCCCAGCTATCAATCTCGCATCGATTTAGCCAGGATTGAGCTGACGAATATTTCGTCCGCTGAGCGGGCGCAGTTTTCCCTCGCCTTTAACCAGGGCGAATACACCCGCTTGACTATCGACGGCGAGGGATTGTTGCTTGAGCCAAGCCAAGACCTTGCCCTGACCGCAGAAATCACTCAACTGGACCTGCCACCAGTGACTGCTTATACCAGTCACAGCATGGGTTATGGGATGAAAAGTGGGACCATAGATTCCAGGATCGACTTCAAAATCAACCAGCGCGAGATCGATTCACAAATCGATTTAACCATCGATTCGATCGAGGTGATCGAAACGGAAAAGGCTACCGCTGAAGAGATTACCAGCGCTGCCGGAATGTCGATTGACCTGGCCCTCTCCACCCTTAAGGACAAGAATAATGTCATCGAACTGAGACTGCCGATCAAGGGCAATATCGATGAGCCTGATTTCGATTTGAGCCACATTCTGCGCAAGGCCACGGGCAAAGCCATGCAATCCGCATCCCTGGCCTACCTGAAACACACTCTGCAACCCTTCGGTTCGCTGGTTACCCTGTTCAAGCTGGCCAAGGCAGCGGCCGATCAAATCGCTTTACCGCCGGTAACCTTCGCCGCCAACAGCACAGAGCTGCAGGCGCAACAGCAAGAGCTTCTGGATAAAGTGGTCAACCTGTTGCAGGAGCGTCCTGGTCTGAAAATAAAAGCCTGTGCTGTCAGCGCACTGGAAGACCAGCAAGCCATCAAAGCCATGCTGCTCGAGCAACAACAGGAAGCGTTGAAACAACAAGGTAAGGAAGCGGGAGATATCCAGCTTGACGAAACCCGGATTCAGACGCAGATGCGGGAACTGGCCAACGCCCGCTCCGCAGGCGTCAAAGCCTATATTCTGCAACAGGGTCAGCTGGAGCCGGGCCGCGTTTTGAATTGCCTTAGTGCTACCGATACCGACGGTGATGCAAGCCCATCGGTACAGTTACTGATCTGACCGTTAGCAGCCTGGCTAATGAGGAGGAGATATAGCCCCAATCCACTGGGTGCTTTGCTCGCAGGAGAGGCCCAATATGACCTCGTCAATTTCGGAAATCTTGCTGGTTTCGATACTGACACCCGGATAGGTATCCACCTCGACAAATTCGCTGGATAGAATTTCATCAGGGATATGGGAGACCAGAATGTTGCGCACCTCTGCGGTCTCGGGTTCCAGCACGAAGCGGCTGGTGGTATGGGAGAAGCCGTTGCGACTGTCGAAAATCGAAAACACGATCCGCGATACCGGTTCGACATCTCCGGAACGGGCATAGACATCTTCTTTCTGGATGTACTGCGCCTCGCTGATCCACATACACAATGACATTTCGGAGATGGAGAAACCATACTTGTGCGTCATCATGTAGCGCCATAGATTGAACACTTCGTACTCTATGAAACGCACCGTTGCCACATTGTCCTGATTGAGCAATACGCAACGAATCAACTTTTGTGAATGTTTGGCCTTGTCACTGATCATCGTAATTCCCTTCCTTGATTAATAAAGCTCATAATTGCATCCATGTAACTATCTTAAACGACCTCGGATATAGTTCATGTGAATCCCCTCACAGTCTAAAATATCCACAAATCATCGGGGTTTGGCTATTGCCGGTTGTTATCTTGATATCCAGTCCTTACTCGAAAAGCGCAGATCATCACGCTTTATCTGCAATAGCACAATGTACTATATATAGCATAAAATCAATAAGTTAAAGAAATTTTTTAAGCCTGAATCTGGCTTTTACCTGAAAATGAGGGTGAATCCGGGCCGTCGTCAATCAAGCTCCCGACATTGCCATGGCATCGGGGTTTATGCTGAATTTATTGGTTTATCGGTGGTATGAATCGTTCATGGGCCAGATCAGGCTCATGACAATGCTGCAATATCTCGCTACGTGCTTGATCGCGTAAACCCACTGCAGCCTCGAAATCATCGCCATCAGCCGTGATAACCCGACCAATGTGCAGATTAATTTCGCCTCGATGAGGAAACCATTGACCACTCCTCAAGATAGAACGGGTACCGCGGATGGTTACCGTTTGTATCGGCATGGATGCACGTGCCGCAACGACAAAAGCCCCCATGTGAAATCCCAGCAAACCAGGCATTCGACTGAAGGTACCCTCCGGAAAGCTGACGATACGTTGTCCCTTGGCGGCAGCCTGTAAGATGCCGGTGGTGTCTTCAATCCCGCCACTGGTATCCCAACGGCGGACGAACAACGTGCCGATGCGTTTTAAAAACAGGCCGGCAACCCATTGCTGTTTTAGTTCATGTTTGGCCACGAAGCTCAGCTGGCCGGGAATGGCCGCCGTTAACACCAGCCCATCCAGATAACTGGCATGATTGACCACCAGCATGACCTGTTCGATTGCCAGCGAGTCGGCGTTTTCAACGCTGAGTTTATGCCCAGCCAGTTTGAGAAACAGCCGCGCGGCCCTGTGGTTCAGGGCCTGGCGCAGACTGCGCCGGGGCAATAACATGGCGGTAATCCAGGTTGGCACCGCCAACAACAGTAACAGTGACCACCAGTAACCCGCGTACAGATAAGCGCCCAGCTTTCTGCTCGCCCGCAGCAAATGTTGTCTGCTGCCGATCAAACCCAGTCGAGTCAGTTGCCACCAAAGCGACCTGCCCTTTTCGCCGATTTCACCGGATTCGTATATCGCGCGCGCGGATGAACGCCGTATCTTGCCGCTAGATGTTTTGGGCACGCTGCGTGGTGGGGCCAGCAGGATATCATCCGGTGGCATTTCCAAAAGGGCTGAAGATTCATGCATGATGCGCTGACGTAAGTCGGTCAATTGCTGGTCATCGGTCAGGCGCGTTTCCGCCATCACGATCAAACGTTCACTGCCGCTGCGTTGATCCGTGCTGGGGAATACAGCGACACAGCCCTTGCGCACACCGTCGATATTACCGATCAATTCTTCCAGTTCATGCGGATAGATGTTGCGCCCGGCACGGATGATGATGTCCTTGATGCGGCCGGTGATGAAAATCTCACCAGCGACGATATAGGCCAGATCGCCACTGTCCAGCCAATCACCGTTGCGCAGTTCACGGGTCTTCTGCTGATTTCTGAAATATCCCGCGGTTGCCGATGGCCCCTTGAATGCCAGCCTGCCCTGTTGTCGATCGGGCAATTCGCGACCACTGTCATCGAGGATCTTAACCTCATGCCCCGGCAGTGGCTGGCCACAGGCGACAAATTCCAGCCGATGCGGATGCGACTCATCGACCGGCAGCGCGCGACCATGTTGCGCCAACTGATCACGATCGATATGGTCGACGATCGGGGTCCGCTCGGCCGGTGGAAACGCCAGGCCAACCGAATTCTCTGCCAATCCATAGACCGGGATCAGGGCGGTTTCGGCCAGGCCGAAAGCCTGGAACCTGTGACTGAAGCGACTAATGGTGTTGGGGCTAACCGGCTCAGCCCCGTTCAACATCAACCGCAGGCTACTCAGGTCCAGACCCTGGATATCCTCATCACGTATATTCTTCAGGCAGAGTTCATAGGCAAAGTTAGGGGCCGCGGTCAGGGTCGCGCGAAAGTGATGAATCGCCCACAACCAGCGCGAGGGATCAGCGAGAAAAGTCAGCGGCGACATGATCAGCACCGGCACCGCGAAATACATCGAGCCAAACCAGGCACCAATCAGCCCCATGTCGTGATACAGCGGTAACCAGCTGACGAATACATCGTTGGAAGTGACGCGCAACATTTTCCCCATCGCACGGATATTGGCCAGCAGGTTGGCATGAGTTAGTACCACGCCCTTGGGATCACCGGTACTGCCCGAGGTGTACTGGATCAATGCCGGGTCCTCGGCATTCAGTTGCAGAGGGTTGATAGTCAGGTTTTGTTGACTGAGTCCGGCCACCGTCTGCACCTGGCGCAGGTGTTTGCTCAGACCGTATAACAAGGTGCCTACCTGGCGTAATTCGGCCACCGTAATCAGCATTTTGGCCTGGGCATTATTCAGGATCCCGGCCTGGCGGCGGAGATGTTCCTCCACCTGGGAGCGACGCAGAGGTGGATATATCGGTACGGCCACGCCACCGGCATAGATCACGCCGAGAAAGGCCTTAAAGAAATCCGCCTCGGTCGGCAGCATGATTGCGATCCGCTGCCCCGGGCTCAGCCCGGCCTGCAACAGGCCTGCGGCGACCTTGCAGGCAGCTTCATGCAGTTGGCGGTAACTCATGCAATCGGCAGCGTCAAAAGATTGCCACAGGCACAGATGCTTACGCTCACCGTGCATCTCGACATGGGCTTGCATGACTTCACTGAGGGTATTGGCATGGGCCGGCAGTTCGCTGTCATCAATCTGCTCGACCTCTATCGCGAGTTGCTGCAGGTTGTCGATTTTTTCGTGCGTCGCAGCCAGCAGCGCCTGCAACAGATCGCCGGGTGTCTCTGCCTCGGCGATCAGGGCTTCCGGCAGATGCACCTTGAATGCCTTGTCTACCCTGAGCAGCAATTCCGCCCGGCCGAGACTGTCGAAACTCAAATCCCGATCCAGGTGGCTGTCGAGACGGACCATGACCGAGTCTTGTAAATGCGGATGTAACTCGATTACCAGTTCACGCACCAGCATCAGCAGTTGCTGGGCTTTCTGTTCATGGAGTTGATTAAGCTGTGGATCGGTCATGCCAGGCTGCCGGCTTGTAGTCCCGCTTGCAGCGGATGGTTGATTCCCGCGGGCAGACCAGGGTCAATCGGCGCCATTGCCAGCACATGCTGGTGAATGGACAAGGCCGGATCCGGGAATGATGGCTTCGTGATCATCGATATAGGCAGAGCTGCTCCCGCTCAGTCTATCATCAACACCCGGCGAGAAGATAGCCAACCGCGGCTATTTACGATACCGGCAATCTCAATTATGCATGCGATCGAGTAAATCCGACCAGCGCGCCAGTCGATTTTCCCGACCTTTCTTGCCCTGCCCCCTTTCCCGCGCCAGCCACAATCCGTCGCCATTGAAACTGTAGATCGGGCGCAGATCCTCTCTCTGCGAAGCGGGCTTGATCTTGCCGATCAAGTTGTCCAGCACCAACGGTACCTCGCCCGCCTTGTCGGTGTAGGTCAGAACCATATGCGCCTGGTTTAACTCTTTGGCCTTGACGTAGGTAATGCGCAGCTTGTTCTCGTCAACGCCCATCGCCTTCAGGGTAAAGAATTTGGCGATGGAATAATCCTCGCAGTCACCCGCATCCTTGGCGAGGAATTCAAGCGGCGTAGCCCAGTAGTCTGCATGGTTCCAGTTTTGATCATCGCTGATGAAGCGACGTTGATTGAAGAAACGGTTGACCAGTTCAAGTTTCTCCCGGTCGTCCAGCTGAGCCTGGGTTTGCATCAGATTCTGCCAGTTGGCGATACGTTGCAGCGCAGCTGCACCATATTGATGCTCGATGACCATGGATTGCTTGCGGTTCAGCGGAAACAGGTCGGCATCAGCCAAATTGATCAACGATAAAATCAACAACCAGGGTGCAACCCAGCGCTGCAATAGGTTTCTGCTTGGTATCGCGATCATCAGATTTCCGTAACTTTCCTCGTCCAAACTGGCCAGGAAATCAGATCGCCCGGTTAAAAACGGATCTTGCCCTAGCTTGGCTTGAGATTCTGCCTAATAGGGGTTATCGGCTGCTTTACGGAAAAATTGACTGACTGGCGATCGCTGATTGTGCTGACCAAGCCCGCTTAGCCGGGTGAACGGGTTGGCTGTTCAGGGATATGCTTGCTGGCGCCACCCTGTCGATTGGCATGGCAACCTATCCAGGCCAGGGCCAGTAGCAGCATGAACATCAGGGCATTGGCCGGTATCTGCAGATTGAAGTCGGTACTGCTGTGGATCATCAGCGCCATGATGCCCATGAAAGCAGCAAAACCCAGCCCCCGATACAACGGGTCATGACGCGAACGCATCGCCCGGTAAGCCATCAGCAGCGAAAGCATCACTATCGCCAGCAATAACATCGCCCCTGCCCCGGCTTCCAGCACAAATTGCAGATAGTCATTATGCGCATACAGGAAAGAAGCCGAAATCTGCTCGTCTTTGTAGGCGGGAAAAATGCTTTTGAAGGTACCAAGACCACTGCCGGACCAGGCATAATCCGGGATCGCCTGGTTCGCCAGTGATCG
>JAAUXZ010018796.1_pt1 | contig 10460 bp, 9 predicted proteins | sample 7278131 | NCBI WGS metagenome assembly JAAUXZ01 (sample SAMN14350119, study PRJNA611818) | marine sediment metagenome | isolation source: surface marine sediment (3m) | place: French Polynesia: Moorea | collected 2018-08
ACCGGGCGAAATCGAACGCGGCAAGATTCACGACTCCTTTGAGATCGAAGAGCCAGGCGGTACGGTTCTGCTATTCAACTCCAGCCACGTAGGTGATCTGCCGGTCTGATTACGGACCATTGGCTAAATTTCACGGAGAGCCAGCTATCTCTGCCCCAGGCTATCCTCGTCGCATCGTCTGCTTGACCGAGGAGACCACCGAAACGCTGTATTTACTGGGCGAAGCAGATCGCATCGCCGGCATATCGGGATTCACCGTCAGACCGCCCGAGGCGCGCAGGGAAAAACCAAAAGTCTCGGCATTTACCTCTGCCAGGATAAACAAGATTCTCGACCTCAATCCCGACCTGGTACTGGGGTTTTCAGACCTGCAGGCAGATATTGCTGCGACATTGATTCGTCATGGCATCGCAGTGCATGTGTTTAACCAGCGCAGTGTCGATGGAATTTTATCGATGATTGGTACGCTTGCAGGACTCATCGGTCAGCAACAAAAAGGTGAACAACTGGTGCGAGAGCTGCAGGCAAATCTGCAGCGAATCAAGCAGGATGCGGCAGCTTTTCCGAGACGTCCTCGAGTGTATTTCGAGGAATGGGATGATCCACCTATTAGTGGCATTCAGTGGGTGTCGGAATTGATTTCAATCGCCGGTGGCGACGATATATTTCCCGAACTGGCGGCACAGGGACTGGGAAAAGACCGCATCATCGCGGATCAAAAGACGATCATTGAACGCCAGCCGGATATCATTATCGGATCCTGGTGCGGCAAGAAATTCCGGCCAGAGCGAGTTGCCGAGCGAGCCGGTTTCGAGAGCATACCCGCGGTTAGCAACAATGACCTCTACGAGGTTAAATCACCACTGATTCTGCAACCGGGACCAGCCGCGCTGACCGATGGTATCAACGCGCTCAGAAAAATCATTCACGACTGGCAGGTTAAACAGGCAGCTCTAGCCAGCTAGCACAAACCGTCAGGTCGAGTGCACGGTCTGTTCATCGTCATCAAAAAAGTGTGAACGTGTTTCGTCGAAAGCCAAGCCAACTTCCTGCCCACGGAGATTACCCTCGCTGCCGTCACTGCGAACGGTCAGGGTTCCGAGGCCTTCACAGCTGACGTAGGAAAAGGTATCAGCTCCCAGGTATTCTGCCACTTCGAGTGTGCCGTTACAGTGTCCCTCACCCTTGCCGACAATTTGAATATGTTCGGGCCGCACGCCAATCTGCGTAGCGGGGTGATCACCCGAATAGGGACCGTCACCGTGGCCTTGCAGATGAAAGCGCCCGTCACTGGTTGAACAGGGCATCACATTCATTTTTGGACTGCCAATAAACTGTGCGACAAACAGATTGTCCGGCTTTTCATAAAGTTGCCGTGGCGAACCAACCTGCATGATTTCTCCGTCGCGTAATACGACGATCTTGTCAGCCAGCGTCATCGCTTCAACCTGGTCATGGGTAACATAAATCATGGTGGTTTTCAGATCGCCATGCAGCCGGGCAATTTCGAAACGCATCTCGACGCGCAGTGCGGCATCCAGATTAGACAGCGGTTCGTCGAACAGGAAACCTACCGGCTCACGAACAATCGCGCGACCGATGGCAACCCGTTGGCGCTGACCACCGGAGAGGTCCTTGGGTCGGCGATCAAGATAGTCATCCAGTTTTAATATGCGAGCCGCCTCGGCAACCGCCGCATCGATTTCCGGTTTCGGTCTTCTCGCGGTCTTCAGTGCGAATCCGACATTCTCGCGAACACTCATGTGCGGATACAGTGCATAAGACTGAAACACCATCGACAGTTTACGTTCCGAGGGCGGATTATCGGTCACATCGCGATCATCAATCATTATGCGGCCGCGACTGGTTTCCTCGAGACCGGCAATCATACGTAACAGGGTCGATTTACCGCAGCCCGATGGACCGACGAAAATAACAAACTCTCCGTCACCGATTTGCAGGTCAACGCCCTTGATCACCTGGACGTCGCCGAACCATTTTTCAACCTTGTCGAGTCGTATCGCACCCATGGTTTGTCTCCAAAAACCTATTGCCAGACCAGCCGAATTGCGGCGGTCCAGGTAAAATCACCACCGCCACAACCGGTGCCGGTCAGCGGATCGAAATATTCAAAAAAGTCGTAGTTATCCACCAGTCGCTGGCTGTCATCACGCAAGCGGCTGGCCAGGTCATCTCTTCCATAGTTGGCAAAACCGTCGGCGATCATGTAATTCATCATCAGCCAGACCGGCCCACGCCAGTAACGTTTAGCCTCGAAAGCCGGATGTCGCGGATCCCAGCTGGGAAATCCAAATTCAACCCGAGCCAATATGGCATCCGCGTGTTCAAACAGTTGTTCCTGTTGTCTCCTATCCCCGGCACCGGCATAAAACGCCAGCATGCCAGCGTTGGTAATACCGTCACTGAATTCACCGGTTTTCAGATCACGAGCGCAATAACAATTCACCTCGGGATTCCATAGCGCGTCACAACCTTGCATCGCCAATTCAATCCAGCTATCAAGCTTTGCTGCAGCCGTGTTTTCGCCAAAGCTAATAGCGAGTTCCCGCAGATCCCGATCGGCACGCATTAAAATAAATTGCATTCCCGGATCAGCGACAAAAAAAGGGCCATTGTGTACCAGTTCATTTTGATCCCAGCCATGCTCTCGCCCAAATTTGACGATGGTCAGGTAACGATCGTACTCGGACTGCGTAGGCCTCTCGCTGGCATCGATATGACCAGTGTCGCGGCGATGATATTCGCCGAGGTCATTGGCAACATTGACTCCGCGCATGCCTCCGTCCCAGTCCGGGCAGTTGTCTCGTCCGGACTCCCAGGGATGCACCACCCCGATCACGCCATTACCATCACGATCACGAAACGCATGAAACCACTGATGCCAGGCAAACAGCTTGGGAAATCTTGCAATCGCTTTGTCACGATCAGTGGCATCACCGGTGTCAACAAGATAACGGACGACACTGGCTAAAACCGGTGGCTGACTAATACCGGTACTGGGTGGATTATGCCCCGCCGCCCACACCGTGGGCCCGGGAAAATAGTCAGGGTCATCGCGACGAAAAATAATATGCGGTACCATGCCGTCATCCCACTGTCCTTCCAGCAAGGTATCAATTTCCAGCCAGGCACGTTCACGGTCAAAACAGGCAAATCCCAACACTGCGAAGGCCGAATCCCAGTTCCATTGATAGGGATAAAGTCCCGCTGTTGGCACCGTGTAACCACCGCGATCGTTCTCTACCATGATCTGGCGAGCACGAGCCAGGATTGACTCATTGTTGTCATCCAGCGGTGTCATCCTTTTACACTGCCCGCGGTCAAACCCGACACCAGGAATCGTTCAAACCATAAGAAAATCACCAGTATCGGCACCGTCGCAATCACTGCACCCGCCATCAGGTGCTGCCTCGGTACCTCGGAGGAATTGAGGGACACAACACCTCGTGACAAGGTGAAGATATCGACATTGTCGAGGAACATGAAAGCAAACAGGAATTCGTTCCAGGCAATCATAAAGACATACAGAGCCACCGATGCCAATGCTGGCAGAGAGAGTGGCAAAGTGATCTTGAAGATTACCCCAATCCTCGTCAGACCATCCATCAGACCGGCTTCCTCGAGTTCGGCTGGCAAGCCGCGGAAATAACCCTGCAACATATAAAGCGCCACCGGAATCGTGGTCGCCGGATAAACCACAATGAGTCCTATCAGTGAATTACGCAGATTGAGCTGTGAAAAAACCGCGTAAAGCGGAATCACCAAAACAATGGCCGGCACCATATAAATCAACAGGATGGAATTCGATAAAAATTCTCGCCCGGGAAAACGCAAACGTGCCACCGCATAGGCACCGGGTACCGCGAAAGCCAGCGTCAACAGCACCGTGATCACCGACACAATGGCGGAATTCATCAGAAAAGTGCCAAAGTTGTACTGCGTAAACAATTCGATGTAAGAGCGCAACAACTCGTCGCTGCCCTGGGAAAAATCCAGCGAAAAGTCGAGCGGATTAGCCAGCAGCGACTGCTGACTTTTCAGGCTGGTCATGACCATGACGTAAAAGGGCAGCACCACCATCACGGTAAAAACGACGAAACCGAAACCCTTGATAATTCGTATCAGCAGGACTTCCATTTGATATCGGGAGAGACCGTTGCCCTGTAAACCAGAAAGGCAAAGTCGATTGGCACTCCATATCGCGGCCAGCAGCAAAACCAGGGTTATCACCTGCCAGAAACCGGCGTTGCCAAGCGGAACGCCGAAAGGTTGACCGCCGGAGAAAGCACCCAGAATCGCAATCATGAATCCAACACTGGCGATGTGCACACCGGTACTGCGCTGATGGATCGGAAACATCGCAATCAGACCAGCACCGATGGCCCCCGCCAGGGTCGCCGCACCGACTGAAGGTAAGCCAATAACGCCGGTAACCAGCATAAAGACGATCGATAAACACAGCATTCCGAGAAAACCCCAGAGCGCGCCGCCTGCTGTTGCCAGGAAAAAACCATTGCCGAGTTTAATCTGCATGGCTATTAACCCTCATCCTTCGGTGCAAATTTAAAGAACACCAGAGAAAAACTTAAAAGCACGACTAACACCACCACCGCGACCGCAGCACCAGCACCAAGATTGGAAATCGCGAAGGCCTGTTCGTAAACGTCGACAGTCAGCGTCCTGGTACCTGCGGCGCCACCGGTGAGCAGGAAGATGTCGTCAAACTTGTTAAAGGTCCAGATAAACCGCAACAGGAATAATACGGCCAATATGCCAAGTAACTGCGGCAATGAGATATACCAGAACTGTTGCAACGGAGTGGCCCCGTCAATCTCGGCAGCCTCATAAACATCAGTTGATAGCGCCTGCATACGCGCCAGGATAAACAGGAACGACAATGGAAAATAACGCCAGGCCTCAAATACGATGACCGTCGTTAGTGCCACTGGAAAATCAAAGGTAAGGCCCAGAAAGTTAAGCTCTACCGAGCGCTGACCAAAGAAGTTGATCGGCCCGTCTGTGACCCCCATTTGCTGCAGAATGGAATTCAAGGTTCCGGAAAAGGGATCGAGCAAGACTACCCAGGTGAAGGCCACGGCAATCACCGGCGCCACATAGGGAAACAGAAACAGTCCGCGCAGTATGCTGCGTCCCTTGAATGAAACTGATAACAGCTGCGCGGCCCAAAGCCCCAGCACCAGTGCCCCAACCGTGCCAAAAATGGTGTAGTAGAGCGTTACCCGTAAAACGTGCCAAAACTCATCTGCCGAAAATATGCGACTGAAATTATCGGCGGTGAATTCGAAATTGGTTAACACGTTGTCTGCGTCACCGAAGGCTTCCGCCTTGCTGTCACGCGGATTCACCGGATTGGCAAGATAAGTTGCCGTGGCGGTTACCTCGAGGCGAATGCGATCGCGTTTGCCGCCTTCCAGATCACCAATAGAACAGGACAACAGCGAGCCGTCCAGCGTACATCGCTCGTCACCACGTTTAATTTCCAGGCCCTCGGGCCAGCTATCCTGGAAACCGGCATCTTCAATGATTCGTTCCCGGGACGAATTGCGATATCGGTATTCTAGCGTGGCTTCGTCACCGGGAGTTTGTAGAGAACCGCGAAGGCGTTCATTGACGAATACCTGTGGCGCTCGCAAGTCTCCCAGGCCAACGGGTTTGATCGATATCCAGAAATTGGCCAGCAGCGGAGTAAGCACAATAGCCAATACGATCGCAAAGGTAGGCAACAGCATGGCGTAGGCCAGCCGAACTTCGCGGCGCGCAATTGGACCCAGTCCTGCAGGCGGTTGATTATTACTCACGAGATTAGCCCTGGAAATCAGCCGTGACCACAGAACGTGGTCACGGCTAGTCCCTTTCTAGTTAACGTTAGCCAGTTCGGCGTTCATTTTATCGACCGCGTCATCAGTCGAAATCTCACCATCGATGAACTGTCTGACAATACGGTTAATCGCCTGACCATTGATCATCTTTGAAGCAAGGCTCAGCTGGCCTTCCTTGACACCCCAGCGATCGGCGGTTTCAAGGCCGGTAACGATTCTGTTAACCGTGGCCGCTGGATACAGATCTGACAAAGGTGCCTTGCGATCCACACCGACAGGCAACTTGGACCAGGCCTGCACAAACTTGTCCGGATCATTACCGGTACCGCGACGAACCGGGAACTTACCCTCAGGTGCCATCGACAAAGTCTGGGTGTAGCCAGCGTCCATTGAGTACTTGACGAAGTCAGCCGCAACGTCGGTATTGGCATCGGTAGTAACACCAAAGTAACGTACGTCAGCCCAGGCAGCACCACTAGGATTGGAAGGACCAGAGAATGAAGTCACGACATCGGTCTTGCCGGCCAGCTCTCGCGAGGTGGGATCATTGTTGATAGTCGGCGGTGCAGAATCACGCAGACCGGCGAGTTCATCAAGGATGAACGGTGACCAGATGATCATTGCAGCCTTGCCCGCAAAATACAGTTCACGAGACTGCTTCCAGAACAGTTCACCAGGAGGTGACGCCTTGGCTATGGTCCGATAAAACTCGAGTACCTGCTTGGTAGCCCAGCGATCCAGATCACGGGCGCCATTGGTATCGACCGGTGACACACCATTGGCCAGGAAAACATGCTCCAGCACCTGGCTCATGAAGTTTTCGTCGACCTTGGTGGCCGCGACGAAACCATACATGTTGGGCGGACTGTGCAGTTTGTCGATTGCCGCGGTAATGTCAGCATAGGAATCAGGTGCCGAGAGGCCGGCGGCATCAAATAAATCCTTACGATAGACAATCATCTGCGTCCAGCCGTCGACCGGTACTGCGGCGGTCAGACCATCGAACTGCGCCATCCCGACAGCGCCGGGAGCAAAGGTGCCTACGCCGAGATCTTCAACAATTTCATCATTGGTATCGACGTCCAGAATACCGGCTTCTGACCAGGGCAATACGTACTGCAGGGTATGGTAAATAACATCGGGCAAATCATTAGCCGCAAACGCTGCGGTGGCACGTGTACCCAGTTCCGATTCGGTAACCGGAATAACTTCAACCGTGTGGCCGGTTTGCGCTTTAAAGTCAGCTGCCATTGCTTGCTGTTTTTCGAGACGCTCCGGCTGTTCTTCGGTAGTCCAGAAGCGGATGGTATCCGCGCTGGCGGCTCCGGCGAACATTCCGATCACCAGGCTGCTTGCTACCAGCCGTGGTAATCCTGTCGAACGCTTGTTACTAAACATAACTTATCCTCCTTTCAGGTTGTTGTGTCATGACTATTTTTTTCGCCAGTTCCGCTGACGAGACGGTGGGTGGCCCGTCCGAGTTTCGCCGGATGAGTACCGCGGATTCAAGATGCTGCAAAGAGCCAGGTTCAGCCCCATTGATAACTTCCATCATCATGGTTGCTACCTGACTGCCACTCTCGCGAATGGATTGTGAATAGGTGGTTAGTGAGGGATCAATATAGGCGCCTACCGAGATGCCGTCATAACCGATGACGGAAACGTCGGTACCGACCTGCAAACCCAAACTGTGGATGGCCGCTATCGCGCCGATTGCGACGCTGTCGGTGGTCGCCAGCAACGCGGTTGGCGGATTGCGCTGCGACATCATCTCGAAGGTGGCATCCATACCGGCTGACTCCTCCGGTTCAACTTCGCACTCCAATAGCGGATCGAATTCGATAGCGCATTGCTGCAGTCCTACCCGGTACCCCTGGCGACGCTGAAAGGCGTAGTTGAGATGAGCCATGCCGCCGAGCAGACCGATTCGCTGGTGCCCCAGAGAGACGACATGTTGCACGGCTTCGATAAATACCTGCTCATTATCGGTATCCCACCAGGCATAATCGTTATGCTCAGCGGTTCGCCCATGGGCGACAAACGGAATGTTGTGTTCAAGCAGGTATTGAATACGCGGATCTGTTACCTCGGTTCGCGCCACAATGAAACCGTCAACCTTGTGCTCGGTAAGCAAGCGCTCAAACACTTCGACCGAATGTTCGGGATCCAATGCATTGGCGAGCAACAGGTCGTGATTTTCCATTTCCAGCGTGCGTGACAGTGAGTCAAGAAAGGTAGCCAGAAAAGGATCGGAGGCGCGGCTGTCTTTAATCGAGGTAACAAAACCAATGGTTTCAGCTCGCGCACGCTTGAGCTTGCGCGCATGGCTGGAGGGTCGATAGCCGAGGCTTTCAGCAGCATGCTGGATACGCTGTCGGGTGGATTTGGAAATGTCCTGATAATCGTTTAACGCCCGCGAGACCGTGCTCTTGGAAACTCCAAGATGGTTGGCGACATCCGATATGGAAGCCTTACGGCGTCCTTTGGACACTGGGCTGTTCCTCCTATTTATATACCCCGACTCAACTTTAAAAGCGGTGAGGCTTATTTTTTCTTGCTAAACCGAAACCGGTTTCGGATCGACTATAACGAAACCGGTTTCGTCAGTCAACGCAAAAACTGCGTCAAACAGGTAGTGCTGTTTGCCTACCTGAGAAAATTCGGCCGGAAACTGAATTTCGCCGTTTTTTCTGTAGCCAGATGCCGGGTCAGATATTTATAAACCAGACTGGAGAGGTAAAAGATCACCAGCGACAGCACCAGGAAATAAAGACCCGCCACCGAAAAATGCAGGAAGACGTTGTAGTCTTTTTCAAATAATTCGCCGGCTTTATTCATTAAATCTTTTTGCTCGTCGATGACCGGCAGGGTGAAGTACACCAGTGCGGTGGAATGAAACAGGAACACCACCTCATTGGTATAGGCAGGCCAGGCGAGTCGCATCATATTGGGCCAGGTTACCGAGCGAAATATTTGCCATCGACTCATGCCCATTGCCCTGCCCGCTTCAAGCTCTCCCCTCGGCACTGCACGCAGCGCGCCATAAAAAATCTCCGCGGTGTAGGCGCTGGTGTTCAACATCAGGATTACCGGACCCAGGAATAGCGGATGCAAAACGATATGATCGATACCCATCGGTTTCCAGTAATCCAGATTAAACGCCAGCATGAAGGAATAAATCATGAAAAACTGGATAAACAGTGGCGAACCCCGAAAAGCATAGATGTAACCGCGGCTCAGGCGATTGATGATCCAGTTGGCGTGGTTTTTACCCAGCGCGAGGGCGATAGCAAACGGAAAACCCAGTGGAATCGATGCCAGCGCGAAATAAACATTGAACATCGCCGGCTTGGCCAGAATGACGACGTCCTGCACAAACGGATTGTCGATGAGCCAGCTCACGACGCGCCCTCGATCGCCATGCCCCGGGAAGCGCGCACCTGCAAACGCTCGAACACGCGCTCGGAGAGCATGGTCATGAGGATATAAAAGATGAATAAAACGAGGTAATACTTCCAGCGCCAGTCGCCATGAATCATGCCGGCCATCGGAAAGTAATTAGCCGCACCGAGTCGACCAGCCAACTGCACCATGTCCGATATTTGCAACAGCGACAATAACGAGGTTGCTTTCAACAGCAACATCCAGACATTGGATAGTCCTGGCAATGCGTATACCCACATCTGCCGTACATGAATCTTCCAGAAAACCTGTCTAGGGCTGAAACCATAGGCGCGGGCTGCTTCGAGCTGGCCTTTTGGCACGGCACGCATGGCACCGTGGATGACATTGGCGGCAAAGGCTCCGTAGACCAGTCCAAGAGACACGCAGGCCAGGATTAAATAATCGGTAGTGGTCAGAAACCACTGCGCCTCCTGACAGGGTGGCCAGGCCTGATAACTATCAAGCTGCTCAGGAGTACAGGCATTTAACGCGGCGAAATATTCGACGGTTTGTTCAAATGCCAAAGGAAAAAACAGGAAGAACAATACGTCCGGAACGCCACGAACGATCGATGTATAAATCAGGCCAATCCAGCGAAATGGGGCGAAGTGCGACATTTTCGCGGCAGCGCCAATCAAACCAAACAGGACCGCACAGGCGGCACCGGCAACCGCAGCGATCAGAGTGAAGCGAACGCTGGCATACCAGGCTAAATGTTTGCCGTTGGTGAGGTATTCATACATCTCCTGCCCGTCTTCACTGAACAGACCTAACAACGAGATGAGCAGGGATTCAATCAATGGAGGGATGAATACCGCGGGACTCCATCCCGCGGTATTTGCTGTCAGTGTTTACTGAAAAAATGGACCCTGATCAAAGTACTTCTTGATCAGTCGATCAACGGTGCCGTCTTTCTTGGCAGCTTCCAGTGCCTTGCCCATTTTCATGGCCAGGTCTTTATCGGTTTTACGCATGCCGATGCCGACGCCACCACCAATAATTACATCAGGTCCGATAAATTCGACGGCCCCTCCAGCAGAGTCAACCAAAGGCTGCAGAAATGAACCATCCGCCAATAAGATGTCGATATTGCCGGCCATCAAATCAGCCACCGACTGATCAGGCGTTGAAAAAGCTACGATAGTATTTTTACCC
>JAAUXZ010058207.1_pt1 | contig 10451 bp, 9 predicted proteins | sample 7278131 | NCBI WGS metagenome assembly JAAUXZ01 (sample SAMN14350119, study PRJNA611818) | marine sediment metagenome | isolation source: surface marine sediment (3m) | place: French Polynesia: Moorea | collected 2018-08
AGTCCGTCGAAATGAAGCCTGGTGGATTTACGCTCATCGAAGTTATGGTCGTAGTAGTGATCCTGAGCATCCTGGCCGCCATTGTCGTCCCCAAAATCATGGACCGGCCGGAACAAGCCAGAATCACCAAAGCAAAAAATGATATCCGAGCCCTAGAGGCCGCTCTCAACCTCTACCGATTGGACAATATGGTTTATCCCACAACGGATCAAGGTCTTGAGGCCCTGGTAACCAAACCCACCGGATCACCGGAACCCAAGAACTGGAAAGACGGAGGTTATCTAGACCGGCTGCCGACAGACCCCTGGGGCAATCAGTATCTCTATCTGAACCCCGGCTCGCATAGCAATATTGACATCTATTCAACCGGTCTGGACCCCTTATCCGGAGACGACGACCTCGGCAACTGGAACCTGGAGTAGTCCTCGCCGATGCCACCAGCCCCAAAAACCCCGATGCCAATACGTCGCATCGCGGCTTTTACCATGATTGAAGTCCTGGTGGTCATTCTCATCATTGGCATCATCATCAACTTTGCGGTTATCTCCCTGGATATCCATAAGCCCTCAGATACGCTCAAGACCGAGGCAAGAAGGCTGACCAGCCTGATCGAACTGGCATCGGAAGAGGCTCTACTCAGATCGCAGTTGATAGGCATTGCGATCGATGAAAACAGTTACGAGTTTCTCACTTTCGATGAGGATCAATGGCGTCCCGTTGATGATGCGGTCTTCCGCACGCGTACCCTACCCGACGATATTCGCCTGGAGTTGCTGACCGAGCAGTCGACCGAAGACGCCAATCAGACAGAAACGAAAAAACCGGGCATCGTGTTAATGACGAGTGGTGAATCAACCGCATTCGAGCTCAAGATCTCATCCGATCTCATCGATAACTATTATCGAATCAGCGGAGCAGAAACCGGAACACTGGAACTGGATCATGTCGAAAATTACTGACCAACAGCGTCAGCAGCGGGGGTTCACTTTGTTGGAAGTACTGGTGGCCTTGTCCGTGCTTGCCATAGCCCTGGCCTCCATCATAAAAGTATCCGCCAATCAGGCGGTCAACACAGAACACCTGAGAGACAAGACTCTCGCCCATTGGGTCGCGATGAATCAGATCGCCCAGTTACAACTCACTCGACAGTGGCCACCCGCCGGAAAGAAACGCGGCACCGAAGAAATGGGACTGCATGAATGGCACTGGCAGCGTATCGTCTCGAATACACCGGACAGCCGTGTCAGGCGGATCCAATTCAATGTATTTCGTCATCGAGACGATGAATCGCCAGTCACCCAGCTCAGCAGTTTCCTAACCCAGCCCAAATAGAGGCCTCCCAATATGCCGAGTTCTAGATGCAGGCCAGGAGATGAGGGGGGATTTACCCTTCTGGAGCTCCTGGTCGCCATCACGGTTTTTTCGATCCTTTCCACCATCACCTACGGGGGTCTCAAGACAGTATTGGATGCCGAACAGCAGACCCGCAAGCATCTCGATCGGCTGTCGCAGGTTCAGATTGGTCTGAATCTCGTGCAGCGCGATATCGAACAGGCCTCCGCTCGGCCGATTCGCGATGAGTTTGGCGATACGCTACCTGCCATGCGCAGCGGCAGTCTCACCGGCATGCTGCTGGAACTCACGCATGGCGGATATGTCAATCCTCTGGATCGTAAACGCAGCAACCTCCAGCGGGTCGCCTATCTATTGGAGGACAACATACTCTACCGGCTGGTCTGGCCGGCCCTGGACCGGGCCCAGGACACCAGCCCCAGAAAAAGCATTCTGCTCGAAGAGGTAGATTCTATGGAAATCACCTACTTTGACCAGCTGATGGAACCACAAAAGGAATGGCCTAAACCGAACATCAGGAATGACCAAACCACCCCCTATCCTCTCCCCAAAGCCATCGAGGTCACCCTTGAATTGGCCGGTATGGGAAAGATCAGGCGCCTGTACCGCGGCGCAGAACTGGCTGCCAAATAAGTATGTCCATCTTCACTGGCAGTCCAAGAAACGAGACCGGCGTCGCACTAATATCAGCGGTGCTGGTGGTGGCCATCACCTCGATTTCCGCCGTAGCCATGACCCACTCTATGCAGTTGAGCATTCATCGCACCACCAACGTCCTACTCGCGGATCAGCGATTCTTGTACACCTTGGGCAGCGAAGCCTGGTCTCGCGGCCAACTGATTCGAGATCAGATCTCAGGTGAATCCTATGATGCGCTGAACGAAGACTGGGCCAAGGAATTACCTTTGACGGTTCTTGAAGAGGGACGGGTCCACGCGAAAACCTTTGATCTGCAGGGACGTTTCAATCTCAACAACCTCTATCTGCCCGACAATCCCTCTGCAGAGATCAGACAAAGGGCGACTGATCAAATCAAGCTATTTAAAGGCCTGCTGAAGCTGTTGGAATTAGATGAGGCGATTGCCCAAGCCACCTCAGACTGGCTCGACCAGGATACCCAACCACAATATCCGGATGGCGCCGAAGACAACGAATACCTGGGTCAGACACCACCCAGCCGCACCGCCAACACTATGATGGCACATCCATCCGAATTGAGGCTGATAAAAGGTGTTACATCAGAGACTTATCAAAAACTATCCCCCTATGTAACCGCGCTTCCCGAGTTTACTCAAATCAATGTCAACACTGCGGACGCCATAATCCTCAGAGCCATGATCCAAACACTGGATGAATCCTTGGCTGAATCCCTGTTGCTTGAGCGTGATGAGAACCCGTACCGGGATACAGCCGCTTTTCTGGATAGACTCAAAGAAATTATCAGCGATAATGAAGAAGTTAGTAAAGCCGAATTGGAAACACTGATCACCGTTTCCAGCAGCTATTTCCAACTGGAGACAACTGTCCGCACGGATGAAGCAAACCAGCGACTCCGCAGCCTGCTCCATCGCACAGATCAGGGTATTGATGTCCTGAGCAGAACACTTGGCGATTATTGATGAGTGATACGATTGTAATACATTTCAAAGACCTAGAGACAGATCAGGTCAGTTGGCAGCCACTGGGCAAAAAACCTTCCCCATTGGCACCCCACGGCCGAGGCAGCCTCGAAGAAGCTGCGGAACAAATCAAAGGATGGCGCCATCTGGCGGTAGTCTCTTCGAATGAGCTTATGTTGACTCATGTGGATATTCCCGCCAAGCACCGGCAAAGGCTGATCCAGGCCATCCCCTATACCCTGGAAAACGATTTGACAGAGGAGATAGACGCCCTCCACTTTGCCCATCAGGTTTCACCAACGGACGGTACCGCAGTGGCCGTTGTCTCCCGGCAACGGGTCTCCGCCTGGCTGGAGCGCATGGAAAAACATCATCTCAGCCCGCGCGGACTCTATCCCGGCGTCTTCTGTCTCCCCTACATGCCCACTAGTTGGTCCGTGTATCTGAACGAAGATTTCGCACTGGTGCGCACAGCCTCCAATGCAGGCTTCGTCACTGATGCAGAAAATCTACCGCTGTTTCTCAACAAAGCGCTTGACGAAGTCGATTTTCTCCCCGATCAACTGGATCTGTATCTCGCACCGCAATTGCATGATGAGACTGCGATCTTGCCCTTGGCAGACCTGGATGTTCCCTACCATCTTGTAAACCCCGATGTCGAGGCTACCCGACTATTTTCTGAAAACCTGGATGAAAAGCACGGCGTCAACCTGCTGCAAGGGGACTTCAAACAGATTGATCAAACCTCCCTGCAATGGCGAAAATGGCTGCCGGCCGCGGTGATATTCTGCGTTCTCCTCGGCATACACATCGTTTCCACCGTACTGGATTACTCAGCTTTCAACAAGCAGAGCCGGCTGCTGGCCGAACAGACCCGGCAGGTGTTCCGGGATGCCTTCCCGGATATCAAACGTATTGTCGATCCCAAGGTCCAGATGGAACAGCAATTGAAACTGCTCAGGAAGGGAGGAAACGTCGACCATGGGGACTTTCTCTCACTGTTGTCCCCCCCGGCAAGCACCGTTGGCGAGGAAAGGGACAGCCGCATCGAGAGCATCAGTTACCGGGACGGCAAGCTGGACCTGAAAATGCTCCTCAAGGACCTGCAGTCACTTGACGACATTAAGAGGCAGATCGAGGCACAGAATCTTTCAGTGGAGATCAGATCAGCAAATGCCAGTGGAAAACAGATCACCTCTCATCTGAGAATTATACGGAGTGGTGCATGAAACAGTGGTGGCTCTCCCGCACACCTCAAGACAAGTTAGCACTCATTGTGACCGCAGCAGCGGTCACGGTGCTTTTGCTCTATCTCCTTATCTGGCTTCCTTTTGAAAAGAGTGTCGATAAAAAAGCCGACTTGGTCGAAAGCCAACGCGCCACCCTGCTATGGATGCGGGAGAGCGCTGCCGAGATCAATCTGCTGAAAGAACGAGCCAAGGTGAACCGTCGATCCGGCAGCAATGAAGCGCTACTGACCCTGGTCGATAGAACGGCGAAGAAGAACCAGTTGAGACAGTTTATCCAACGCCTGAAACCAGATGGCGCTCGGACGGTGCAAATCTGGGTTGAGCAAGCGCCTTTTGACAGTTTGATTCAATGGTTGGGAATATTGGTGAATCAATATGGAATTCTGCTCGAATCGGTAAGTATCGAACGTCAGGACAAACCGGGGATCATCAATGCCAAATTAAACCTGCAGCGGGTGACCCCCTGATGCGCTGGTGGATCTATCTTGTTACGGGGGCGATCAGCTATCTGGTATTCATGCTCGCCTACCTGCCGGCAAGACATGCCCTGTTCTGGTTGATTCCGGATGATTTACCGGTCGCTGTCGACGATGCACGAGGAACCCTCTGGAAAGGCTCAGCCAATCAGGTCTTTTACAGAGACATCGCGGTAGGTGCATCTACCTGGATCTTCAAACCGTTTGCCCTGCTCTTGGGGCAGGTTGGTTACACCATTGATCTGGCGAGTGATGGACAGATGCGTCATGGCGATGCCGCATTCAGCCTGCTGACCGGCGATACTGTCCTCAGCGGCTTGCAAGGCTCGATTGGCGCGGCGTACCTGCCATCTATACTGGATCAGCCGTATATCCAACTGGCTGGAGATCTGAAGTTTGACATCCAACACCTCAGGGTCTCTGATCATCAGGTCTCTGAGGCTCTGGGTAGTCTGCATTGGCAGGATGCGGTCATCCTAAAACCTGTCAAAACAGAACTGGGCAGCCTGCAATTCGACCTGTCGGGTGATGAAACCTTACTGACGACCCGAGTCAAAGACTTGGATGGTCCTGTGAAAATAGACGGTATCGTGGAACTCTTCCCGGATGGCCGCTATCGAATCAACGGCAAAGTCAATCAGACCGGGAGCACTGAGCAGGGACTCATCGGCTTGTTGAAAAATATCGGCCGGCCACAAGCCGACGGGAGTACGCGGATCGAATATTCGGGACAACTCTAAAGTCCGCTTGAGGTCGTTCCGTTATGATCCTTTGAATATACCACTGAAAAATATTCTGCTAATATCAAAAAAGATTACATTTTCTACATAACCAGCTGATGATTAAAGAATTTAAACGAAAAATACTGGAATTTGGGAGCGTTGATGGAGAGATGTCTGCCCCGTCCAGGAACCATCTTTTTCACGCTGTAGCTGCCAAACCAATGGTTTATGACTTTCAGAAATCACTCCGCGAATGAATCCACATGAATCTGTCCGCCAAACAAATCTCGTCACTCTCAAGGCCTATGCACGATAACCATAGCGATTCCTTTGTCTTGAGGATCAGAGCGTCGAACCCATTCAAACCGTGGCACGGATTGTTCTGCTGCCTGCTATGTCTGTTGCTGAACACCCAGGTGTTGGCCGAGCAGATCACCCTCAATCTGAATAATGCAGATATCAGCGCCTTAATCAAAACGGTCTCCGAACACACCGGCAAAAACTTCGTTATCGACCCCCGGGTGAAGGGTCAAGTCACTGTCATCTCAGCGCATCCCATGGAGCGTGACGAGTTTTACGAGGTCTTCCTTTCGATCCTGGAGGTGCATGGATTCTCCACCGTTCCGTCCGGTGATGTGATCAAAATCGTCCCGAATGTCAAGGCAAAGCAGGTGGGCATTCCGACAATCCTGAGGGATCGGCAACTACCCGGCGATCAGGTCGTTACCCGAATCATTCAGGTCAAGAACATAAACGCCGCCCAGTTGGTGCCGATTCTGCGACCTTTGATACCTCAAGAAGGGCACTTGGCTGCCTACCCAGACACCAATGTGTTGATCATCTCGGACCGTAGGCAGAATGTCGATCGACTGCTCAAGATCATCTCGCAAATCGACCAGGTCAGCGACAGTTCCATCGAGGTCATCACTTTACAGCACGCCTCCGCCAGTGAGGTGGTGCGGATTCTCAATGGGCTACAGGAGAAAAAGGCCAAAGGTGCCGATTCACCGGTCAAGTTGGTAGCGGATGAACGGACCAACAGTGTCCTGGTCAGCGGTGATCCTACCGCACGGCTTAAGGCCCGGATCGTGATCGAACACCTTGACACCCCCTTCGACAATGAAGGCAATGCCCAGGTCATCTATCTCAAGTATGCCAATGCCAAGGACTTGGTGACGGTCCTGACCGGGGTCACCGAGAACCTGGACAAAGGTAAGGCGGGGGCCAAAGGCGCCCCCGCCAAGACCAACATGCCAATCTACATCCAGGCGGATGAGGCTGCCAATGCCCTGATCGTTTCAGCACCACCGGATGTCTTGCGTTCCCTGCAGGGCATCATCCGCAAGTTGGATATCCGCCGGGCGCAGGTCCTGGTGGAGGCCATCATTGCCGAGGTGCGCACCGACAAGGTCAAGGAATTGGGTGTCCAGTGGATCGTCGATGGCACGCCGGGTGACAGCGGCCCGGTGGGTGTCATCAACCTCGGCACGCCCAAGATCAGCGACATCGCAACAGCGGCCGCAACCGGTACGGCGTTTTCCATTCCCTCGGGAACCATGCTGGGATTTGGTGAATTCAACAGCAACTCAGTCAATTTTGCCGCACTGATCCGTGCCCTGGAAAGTGATTCTTCGACCAACATCCTCTCGACCCCCAGCATCCTGACCCTGGACAATCAGGAGGCCGAGATCGTTATCGGACAGAATGTACCCTTTGTTACCGGCTCCTACACCTCTACCGGGGCCTCGAGCTCCTCGGTCAACCCCTTTCAAACCGTGCAGCGACAAGATGTGGGCCTGACCCTCAAGGTGACCCCCCAGATCAACGAAGGCAGCGCCATCCACCTCTCGATCGAAAACGAGATTTCCAGTATCAACATTACCGCCAGCACAGGGGCAGCTGACCTTGTCACCAACAAACGGGTCATCAAGACCGCGGTGATGGTGGAGGACGGCAAAACCATCGTGCTGGGCGGACTGTTGGAGGAAGATCTGCAACAGGTGGAGGAGAAGGTCCCGTTATTGGGTGATATCCCTATACTGGGGGGACTGTTCCGTGCCAACTCCACCACCAAGAACAAAAAGAACCTGATGGTCTTTCTACGTCCGGTGATCCTGCGGGATGCCGCCACCCATGCCCAGGTCTCTAGCGACAAGTACAACTATTTCCGTGCCCAACAGCTCGAACTGAAGCAACAGGGTGTGAATCTGATGTCCGACGATGTGGTACCCATCCTACCACCGCGCTTCAATACCCTGCCTCCGCCGTTCGATGAGGAAACCACCCGCCTGCAAGAGTAGCGCTGGGAAACGCATGTCTGAAGAACTGAGAAATTCACCCACAGATCAGGATGAGCTAGATCCCGAAGAGACCGATTCCTTTCTGGTCTCATTGAAGATCAAGAACATCCCCTACGCCTTTGCCAGAAGACACGGGGTGTTGGTGACCGATGATGAGCTGGATGAGCGTCCCACGCTGTTGTACAAATCGGACGCCTCAGTCTCCATCTTCTCCGAGGTTCGACGTTACATCGGACAACCCATGACCATGCGGGAGATCAGCGAGGACGATTTCGATCGCCACCTGTCACGGATTTATGAATCCGGGGCCAAGCAGTCAACCCAGATCATGGAAACCATGGGCAATGACCTGGATCTGGACAATGTGGCCAAGGCCCTCAACCAACCTGAAGACCTGTTGGAGAGCGAAGACGATGCACCGATCATCCGCCTGATCAACGCCCTGTTTACCGAAGCCATCAAGGAGCAGGCCTCGGATATCCATATCGAGCCATATGAAAACCGCCTGGTGGTGAGGTTTCGGGTCGATGGCCTGCTGCGCGAAGTTCTCAATCCGCCGCGCACCGTCGCACCCTTTCTGGTTTCCCGCATCAAGGTCATGGCACATCTCGATATCGCCGAAAAGCGCATCCCCCAAGATGGCCGGATCTCCCTCAAGGTCGGCCGCAGGCCCGTCGACGTCCGCGTCTCCACCCTGCCTTCCAGTTATGGTGAACGGGTTGTCCTGCGACTGCTGGACAAGCAGGCAGGACGCCTGGACCTGGAACAGCTGGGCATGAACAAGACGCTGTTGGAGCAAGTAGATCCGGGGATTATCCAGCGACCGCACGGGATCTTTCTGGTAACCGGCCCGACCGGTTCGGGTAAGACCACGACCCTGTATGCAGCCTTGAGCCGACTCAATACCCAGAGCCGCAACATCGTCACCGTTGAAGATCCTATCGAATACTACCTAGACGGCATTGGTCAAACCCAGGTGAATCCCAAGGTCGACCTGACCTTCGCCCGAGGCTTACGCGCCATCCTGCGCCAGGATCCGGACGTGGTGATGGTTGGCGAGATCCGGGACCTGGAGACCGCGCAGATTGCCGTACAAGCCAGCCTGACCGGCCACTTAGTGATGTCCAGCCTGCACACCAATACCGCCATAGGCAGCATCACCCGGCTACGGGACATGGGTATCGAGCCTTTTTTGCTGTCCTCCAGCCTGGTGGGCGTGCTCGCTCAGCGGCTGGTGAGAACCCTCTGCCACCACTGTAAAAAGCCCTATCAGGCCAGTCAGAACGAACTGGAGCTGATGGACCAACCAACCGACCGCAAACTGACTCTCTACACCCCCACCGGCTGTAATGAATGCCACCATCATGGCTATCTGGGCCGCACCGGGATTTACGAACTGATCATCATCGACGAAACCCTGCGCTCGCTGATTCATAAGGGCGCAGACGAACTCGAGATGCTGAAACATGCCAGGACCAACAGTGAGAGCATCCGTACGGACGGTATCTACCGGGTACTCGCCGGTGACACCACGATTGACGAGATCATTCGTGTGACTCAAGACGGTTAACCGCGATTCGTCATGGACGCCTACGAATTTGTAGCACTCACCCCCGAGGGCAAGGAAAAACGCGGGGTTTTAGAGGGCGACAGCCCCCGCCAGATCCGCCAGCAACTGCGGGAATCGGGTCTCACTCCCCTGTCGGTCGACTCCGCCAGCGAGCAGAGCACCGATAGACGGCGCTTCAGCCTGCAGCGTCGGGTGAATGCCATGGAATTGGCCCTGATCACCCGGCAGATGGCAACCCTGCTGCGATCCGGTCTGCCCCTCGAACATGTGCTGAAGACCACGGCCAGGCAAACCGACAAGCGCCACGTCGAACGAACTCTATTGGCAGTCCGCGCCAAGGTCCTGGAAGGCCGCAGTCTGGCGGATGGTCTGAGCCAGTTCCCAAGGGTCTTCCCCGAACTCTACATCAGAACGGTTTCCTCCGGCGAGGAATCCGGACACCTGGAAGTGGTGCTCGAACGCCTTGCAGATTACACCGAGCAACGTCAACAGATGCGCCAGAAAACCCTCTTGGCCCTGTTTTACCCCGCCCTGCTGACCATCGTGTCCATCCTGATCGTGGGTGGTCTGTTGACCTACATCGTGCCTCAGGTGACCCGGGTCTTCGACAGCGTGGCCCAGGAACTACCCTGGATCACCCAGGTATTGATCGCGACCAGCGACACGTTCAGGTCGCACGGCATGGTATTTTTCATCTTACTGGCGGTTGGCGGATTACTCTTCAGCTATCTGATCAAACAACCGGGACCTAAACTGGTCTGGCATCGTCTGGTCTTGAAACTCCCACTGATCGGCAGGCTCATCCGCACTTCGAATGCCGCGCGCTTCTCCCGTACCTTGAGTATCATGGCGGCCAGTAGCGTGCCGATTCTGGATTCCCTGCGTATCGCTGCCCAGGTCCTGACAAACCTGCCCATGCAAACGGCTGTGGAAGAGGCCGCAACTCTGGTTCGCGAGGGCAGCAGCTTGCACAGCGCCTTGGAGAAAACAGGTTATTTTCCCCCCATGACCCTCAGCCTGCTGGCCAGCGGGGAATCGAGCGGAAATCTTGAAGGTATGCTCGACCGCTCTGCCGAGATCCAGGATCGGGAGATCGAGGCCTTGGTTTCAACCATCCTCGGGCTCTTCGAACCGCTCTTGATTTTGTTCATGGGTGGTGTG
>JAAUXZ010083741.1_pt1 | contig 10447 bp, 11 predicted proteins | sample 7278131 | NCBI WGS metagenome assembly JAAUXZ01 (sample SAMN14350119, study PRJNA611818) | marine sediment metagenome | isolation source: surface marine sediment (3m) | place: French Polynesia: Moorea | collected 2018-08
AAAAGCATAGCCAGTGCTTTGATCATCTACAGTGTAAAGTTTTATTCCATCGGCGGGGCTGTTCTCTGATGACTCGGAAACCGTTATTGAATCTGCACCAGTATCCCAATCAGGATTGGTAAGTAATAGATCAAACGGATCAGTCAACAGGTTCTTGCCGCCCGAATCGATACCGGTCAGCAACCCAAGAATTGTCCGCGCCGCTTGCGATTGTAGATAAATAACCTCGTCTACTTTCTTTTTCTGTTCATCCTCGATCGCTGTGACTTCATGCGCGACCGAACGCGTGTTAAATGCACCACGCTTGACTACTTGTAACGAGGTATAGGTTAAGTCTGTCCAACCACTATGCGCAATATACTCATCATCTATTTTTATATAACCCACTACCTCGTTGGGGCGACTATCGTATAAATCATCATGATAAATGGTTTTAAATTTGTTTTCGGCACCCGATATAGTCACCGGTATAGTTTGCGGCAGGGCAGTATCGGCAGTTATGCTCGAAGTCAAAACGCCTTGATTGATTGTGAATATTTTATCCTTCGATTGACGTTTGATATCAGGCGCAGTGAACCTATAAACACCATCTTTATATTCGATAGGATCGTCGATAATATGGGTGAGCACTTTTTCATAATCAGCCCACGCGGTTAAACTGCTTTCGCCCTGATAAAACACGACTTTACGATGCCTCAACCCAGCGCCCGCATCGTTTTTTGTTTTAATTTTTGTCGAGAGTGTGTTGTTATAATCCTGTATTTTTACACTGAAAGTACCGACAGAATGTTGCGCGCGCTCTGGCACTATTCTTTGTGTTTGCTCTGACAGCCCGTCAACCAAAAGCATTCCTAGCATTTTATCCTCGGTGGCCAGGCCAGCGGGCAATTGGCTGTCGCTGTGGCTTGTAATATAGGTTACATCGGTTCCGTCGTCGTCAAACTCTATTGCTAACACATAGCGCGGTTCGATTTCATTTTTATCGTATGCCGCCTGATAATTTTCGTTTGTTATTCTCACAGCTCGCGAACCCTGAATTTATATTGACGATATCGGTTGCCGACTCTGGTTTCGGTATAGCCACCGTCAAGCACATAATTAACTAAAGTTCCTTTTCTAAATACTTTGGGATGCGCGGCAAGCATGTATCCGGTTCCTGTGAAATATAATTTCGGTTTAATATATGCGGTGCCGCTTGCGACCACATAAGAACCTTGACCGTGTTGCAAGCCTGAGCCGGTAAATTCAAATATTGTATTGCTTGCGATATACGCAAAACCGGAATCATATCTGTCTACTTGAAAAAATAATGACCCCCCAGAAATGCCGCTTTCTTCACCCCACGCTTCCGCGTAAATTGTTTCACCTGCAACCACGGGGATATGTACGTTATAACTCGATGCTGATGTTGTTCCCTGTAGCACTTTTGAAGCTTGAGGCCAATTTGCGGACACCACTGATACACCGCCGACCCAATTGCCAAGATTTCCGTCTTCAAACGTCGGCTTACCGATCAAGTTTTCGCCCGCATTCCTTGTGATGCTAAAAGTTTCACCACCCGAAACACTGTCCAGAAATTCGCGCCAATCAAGCACATCAGCGACATCATAGGGCGCATGCATATCGGTTATGATATCGAATAGCTCATCCATTCGATGTGTAATGGTTACCTGATTCCCAGACGTGGAAATTGACGGCGGCGGGCCAATCCTTTTTGATTGACGCTGGTCTTTTTGCTCCTCGGTGTAAAGCGTGTAAACCTCGCCGCTATTATGCCCCGTTTGAATGCTGCGCTTGGCGGTATATTCGATTAGCATTTTTTAATCCTTGATAAACGTCACATTAGCTGGAAGCGCGTCATTGTCGCCCATCACCTCAATCGACTCATAAACCGCGTCGGCAAACGCGCCATCACCGACAACCCGGACTACCATTTCGATCGGGGTCGGGCCGCCGGAAGACGGAACAGGCTCGACGGCCTGATCGTTAATGGTCGGCACCGAACCGGCGGCGCTTGGCGTGGTCCCGGTGCCGCCGCCGGAGAACGAGGTCGAACGGATCGCGTCAACATGCGCGATGCCAGCCGTCCAAGACAATCCCGCCATAATGCCGCCAAGCGGCCACGGGTATTTTGCCAGCGATTTATTAGCGCCTTCGTGCGCACTGATTAAAGCGTTTGCAATTCCGGCCGCCTTGTTAAGTTCGAAAGCGGTCCGGCTATGCTGCGCAATCCCCGCCGTCATGTTTGCCAGTTCGGTTAATACGGTTTTCGACTGGTTTTTAAAACTCATGCGCTGAAACTTTTCGCGGTCACTCATGCCCTTTTGCATTAGCGTGGTTATTTTGTCTTCGTATTCGCTTTGTATTTCAAACATCAAGTCCATGTGTTCACGTTCGCCGATTTCGTTGGTTTGCCGCCCGATCGCGAGGATCTCCATTTTCGCCGTCATTCCCTCGAATAACACTTGTTCTTCGCTTGCCATCTGCAAACGAAGGCGCTCGATCGCGCGAAGTTGCGCAGCGGTGGCCGATGGGGTTCCCTCTTCGACTTCGATCACGGCGGGCCGCCGTGATTCTACCAAATCATTCCGCCAGTTTTGTTGATAGCGTTCGGCCGCCGCTTTTTGTTGCGCACGAACTTCCGGGTCCTCGATCGCGCCCAAGATACCCGGGCCGCCAAACAGCAACTCGGCAAACAAGCCGCCCTCTTCGGCTTGCTCGTTTATTGATTCTTGCAATGAATCCAGCGCCGCCGGTATGCCGACGTTTAATTTGTTGATAATGGTCGTTAAAACGCCGGACAATTCGACCGCTAGGGTTTGTTTCAAACCTTCCGCTGCGGCACCGATATTCCGAAAAGCCTCGTCGGCCTCGCGTAGTTGTTCGACCTCTTCCGGCGTAAAGGTCCGGCCGGTTTCGTCGGCCAGATCAGAAAGGCGTTTTAATTCTTTGGCGTTTTCGTCCAGCAACGGCAAAAGCAACGACGCGTCGCTGGCCAGGCTTTCGAGGATCTGAACTTTTTCGCCTTGCGTCCCGACGTTATTCAAGGCGTTAGCGATTGCTAGTAATTGCTGATCTGGAGAGAGCCGATTCATTTCGGCCGCGTTAAGATTTAGATTTTCCAGCGCTTCGGCGGCTTCGCCTGCATTGTTCGCGTAAGCGTCCGCGATTTTCTCGGAAACATCCTTGAGAATATCGGACATTTTTTCGTTTTCGATGTTGACCGATTCCGCCGCGAATTGGAACCGGCTCATGTTCTCGACCGATACCCCGAGCGCGTTCGAATAAGCGGAAACCGATCGGGCGGCTTCGGCTTGCTGTTTGACGATCAGACCGAGGCCACCAACACCGGCCAGGCCGCCAAGCGATAACGCAAGTTTGCCCGCAATGCCGTCGAGTTGTTTCATTCCCGACATAGCCGAACGCATCGCGCCTTTGGTTCGGTCGGTCGCCTTGAGTTCGAAACGTGTCGTATATTTATTTTCTGGCATTGATCAGGCTCATGGCTTGATAGTATCTATACGGCTGGTCGAGTAGACCGCCCCCGCGAATTAAAACCCCGTTTTTGTAATGCCCGAACAGTTTCAGACATTCCCGGGAAAACTCGCTAACCATCGGCAAAAGACAAACCCGCGAACGGATAACGCCTTTAACCTCGAAGCGGCCATCAAACGAGGCCGGTCCGATGCTATCGGGTAACTTGCGGTCGTGGTCGCAATTCTTTTGCGCGCAACTTTGGCAATCAAACGATTTAGGGTTGTTTGATACCTCGACCGCAATAATCAGTTTTTTACTTCATCCCCGCTAAGTTGAGAAATTTTCATAATACGGGTCACGATAAGGCCGCGAATTTTCGTCGGAATGTATCGCTTGTTTTCTTCGCTGAATTCAATCGGCCCTTTTGAATTGGCGAAATTCTCCCAATCTTCCAGACCATACCGCAGCGCGACTTCGCGACCTTTTGCGCTGATAAAAAAGCGCGTACCCTCAACACTGAGATGGTCGGCGACTTCGCCGTATTCCGCGCCGTCTAGCGGCCGGATTTTGAACCGTGTCGGGTTTTGTTGCTCTTGCCCTTCCGGGGTCCACCATTCCGGCGCGAAGCCTTCTAGTGCCTTGATCATATCGGCACCGATCAGGTAAACGCAAGGCTGAAATCATCGACCCCGAAACCGATCGCCAGCGTTCGAACGCCGTCACGATCCCCGGGACCGACATCCCGATAGGCCGCGTTCGTTCCCTGCAGGCGGAATTGGTTTCCAGCGCTGCCGATAACGCCAGTGTCTAGCGCTTGAGTCGTTCCGGCGCGCCACTTTGCAAGATGGTCATTCGTGGCAACCAGCGCGTCCTCGGGATCGATGGTCCCGGCCAGGTCCCGGCCGGTGATGCGAACTTGCCCGAAACCATCGGAAGCGACCGCGCTCGGTGGCGTGGCGATCGTGTTATTAAGCCCGAATTCCAGCGTGGTAAATTCGAGGCTAACACCGCCTAGCGCGAAACTGGTCAGGCCAACGATCGCCGCCGGTAAAGTGCTGTCGAACGATGCCGACGGGAACGTCTGATCGCTTTCGGTGCCGACATGGCCGGTAAATGTAAACGAGGCCTTGCCGACTTCCCCGGCAGTCAGGTTAAACGAGACATTGCCCCGACAACCGGTGAGAATTTTCCGCTTGCCATCCTGATAGTAATAGATAGTGCCAGATTCGAGGCCGGTATCGACCGGGGCATAAGTGACCGAGGTCGAGGCGACGACGGTTTCGGATAAACCGCAAGCGCGTAGCATCGCGCCAAGTTCCGGGGCGGTGCCAGCCGCGCCGCTGCCCTTGATTTCCACATCGAAGGCGACCGTTTGAAGGCTTCCGCCGTAAATCTTGCGGCTGGTATCCAGCGCGCCGGAGCCGACATTATTGCGATCGATCATCCGAGCGCCTTCGTTCGACCAGCTTGGGTTCTCGACATAAACCGCGTCGGTGCCAATGACCGGAACCGCGTCGGTGTTGTAGGTCGATTCAATTTTAAACAGGATTAATTCGCGTTTGATAAGCATGGCCTATTCCCCTTTCTGTTTTTGCTTGCCGCCCTTTTTCGGGCCGGTTTCGTGTCGCCCGCCAGTGCGGGCCGGATGCGTTTCTTTACTCATTGGTTAAGACTCCGTACTGGTGGCGCTATGTCGATAATAAACCCGCCATTGCTGCGCCATTCTGGCAATCGGCTGGTTTTGTTCCGATTCGATTTCCGGTTCGCTATCCTCGACCAGCTCGGTATCGATCACCGTTCCGGTTTGCGTCGGGTTCGCCATAAGCGCCGCGAACACTTCGGTCTTGATTTGATTAAGCGTGGTTTCGACTCCGGTGGTATCGCGGACATGCGCAACAATTTCGAAATTTAAAACACGATTAATTAAACCACTGGTTTGATCGTCGAGAGCCTGATCCGCCCCCATGTTAATCGTTAACGCCGGAAGCGCCGCTTCGTCGATCGGCCAGGCCCGACCGCGTTCGACTTTTGTCCCGGTTGTGACCAAGCCGGTTAAACTGGTCTTGATATTTTCCAGAATGGTTTCGGCTTTGTGCGTCACGTTGTCGCCTCAAGAATTAACAAAACAGTGTGGTCCCCTTGCTGTTTATCCCGAACGGTCCAGGTGGTCCCGGAAATTGTCAAGGTCGAACCAATTGCAACCGACACGACATCGGCATTCAAACAGCGAAGGCCGGTCCGTTGTCCGCTGATTCCGAGCGCCTCGACGGCGACGTTATCAATGATCCCGAATATATCGGTACCGGTGCCAATATCGACAGCGGTTCGGAAATCGCTTCCGTTCATCATGCCTTGCCGGTCGGTTGCAGTTTCTACGGTCATGCTCGATCAGTCTTCCGACTTTTTGGCGGGGCGCTTTGCCTTACCGCGAACGAGCAAAAAATTTGCGTCGCTTTCGTCAAGCGTCACAAGTTTTTTATCATCGGCCGGATAATGCACACCGCCAACCGCAACCGGTTGAGTGATGAACACTTTTGCTTTGGTTTCTTTTGCCATGTCTTCGATTCCTGTTGGTAATCCCGCCCGCAGCGTGTATTGCTGCAGGCGGGGTTTAGTTAAAGCCATTCCAGTTTCCCGGGTCGGCCGTTTAGGTAGTCAGCGCGTCAACCATTGCCGCGAACGACTCGGGATGGCGGACCGCAATATCAGCCATGACAAAGCTTGTAACCTCGACGAGGCCCTGCTTTTTCTTGGTGTACGGGTCGGTGATGATTTCCAGCGCGCCCCACTCTCCTATCATGAGGTCGTTCCAGTTGCCGAAAATGATCGCCGAACAGATACCGCTTGCGGTTCCTTTGGTCAGGTTCGAAGGAACCTGATTCGAAACCCCGGCGCGATAGCCGTTCATTTCACCGAAGCCATTCTGCAACGCGCCTTCGCCCCAAACGAATTGCGCCGTGTTGGCCGCTTTCTCGGTTTGCTTGAGCTTGCCGCGAACCTTCGAATTCGTCAGATACCCGAGGGTTCCAATGTCGGCATTGTCGACGGCGACCTCGCTTTCGAGGTTTACAATGTCCGCCCAATCCGGGGCCGCGCCGTTGGCTCCACCGACAACCGAACCAATGCCGGTCACGTTCAGAATGCCTTCCGGCTGGTTGCTTGCGCCCGAACCATTGATCGCGGCCAGATCGATGCCCAAAGCGGCGGCGGCGGCCAGATCATCGCGGACCAGCATTTCCACATCGACCGACGATTGCGCCAGCAATTGACGGCTGTAGGCGGTAGTGCTTTGTCCCGTTTTCGGGGTCATGGCGACTTGCTCGAAAGTCGCATCGCTGTCGCCCAGGTCCGAGCCGGGATTTTCCGCGACCCATGAGAACGCCGAACCGCTGGCTTGGCGCGGGAAGGTCAGGTCGCCGGTCAGGCCGGACAGGACGCGCGCGCCCATTGCCCGGGTCATCATCCGGTTGCGTAGCAGGTCGATCAACGACATGACGTCGGTTTGTACACCATAACCGCCAGCGGCATCGGTGCCAGCCACCAGAGCACGTTGCGCGATTTCGCGTTGGCGTTGCAACATTTCCGGGGTATGCCGCAAACTGGTCGGAACGAAAACGCCGTTCGGGCTTCGGTCGAGTTGCTTTGCGATTTCCTCGGAAACCTCGCGCTCGAGTCCGGCCCGGGACCAATCGCCGGTAGCCGCGGCCTCGACGGCCCGAAGTACCGAATATTCCCGGTTTTCATTGTCGGACAGGTCCACGTCGGCATGTCGCGCGGGCGATTGCGTCGGGGTTTCGTCCATGTTTTCCACCACATAGGCGCGGAATTCATCGACCGACTTGTCGTCGTTGATAAACTCTTCCGCCTTGTCGGCCAGGTTTCGACGTTGGCCGATTGCGCGGATCTGCTTTTGGCGATTCACTTCGGCGGTTTTGATTTTTTCGCGTTCGCCATCGGCATCGAAAGCCGGGGCCGGGGCGGGCGCGGGCGCTTGCTGGCGGTTGTCCGCCGTCTGATCTTGAATTTCTTCAGGCATGGTTTGCTCCACTTTTTGAGTTTGAGTATTATCAGCATCGCGGCCAATCCCGACATCATCGTCGGCGGCAATGGATACGATGCTAATTTCGTAAGGTTCCCAATCAGTCACGCGGTAAAGCGGTTTTGCTTCGGTCCCTTCGTCGGTTTCCATCCGCTTGTATCGCCAGTAACCCACCGACACTTTCGAACGAATACCATCGACCACATCGTTAAAAATCTCCCTTGCTCGTTTGCTTTTCCCAAAGCGAACGACGGCCCGCGCCACGCGATCCGATCCAACGGAAACAGATTCCACAACACCGATCTGGTCGCGCATGTTGTGGTCCATCAGCAACGGCGCGGAATTTTTCAGGCGGCCAAGCCTGATCGATTTCGCCCCGTGGTCTAATACTTCGGTGCCATCCCATCGTTCGACTTTTTCGGTTTCACTCGAAAAAGCCAATTCGACCGTCCGGCTTTCTTCGTCAATCGCCGCGCGATTAACATCAAAGGAACGGAAAAAGGTTTTTTGTTCTTCCCTTTTCCGCGTGTTGTTTTTACGCTTCGGCATCGTCTTTTTCCTCGCTTTTTTGCGTTGGTTGATTGAATACTTGACCGACTTCGATCCCGTAACTTTTCGCCAGCTCTTGCTCTTGCTGTCGCTGCGCGAATATGTCGTTAAGGTTTTTACCCTTCGCGGCGGCGATCTCGGTCAGCGTTATAGTGCCGAGCTTGTATTCTTCGATTTTCGATTGAACGTCTTTCGCCGGATCAACCCAATCCCATCCGCGCGATTGCCATGATACGTTCATAAATTTTGATTCGAGCTTGTCGGCCGGTAGCGCGGTCAACACCCCGCCGGTGTTTTCTAGTTCGAGCCATTCCGAATATATTTCATGGTGAAGAACATCGGCGAACCAGTGCTGCAGCATGCGCCACTGTTCGCGCTCTTCGAGAACGCCGGACCGGATGCTGGAATAGTTCACGCCCTCGCGGTCACTCGACAAACCTTCATAAGCCACATTTAACCCGGAAGACGCGCCACGCAGGACCGCCTTCGTAAAATCAGGAAACGCCGCCGTCGGATGCGTCGGATCGAATGTCTTCAAATCGTAACCATGCGGAAGGGTTTCGATTACTCCCGGCTCGACCTCTTGAACCAAATCGAAATCGGCTTGGTCGTGGCCTTCCGGCGATAACTCATCGGATAGCACCGCGCCATCACCATCCGGCATCGTATAGAAAGCCATTTTTGACGCGCCAACCCGCGCCGCGATTAGTTCCGCCTCTTCGTAATTGCCAAGCATCACCAAACGGCGAATCGCCGCATGCAACCACGGGACCCCGCGAACTTGCCCGGGGCGCTCGGTTTTGAAAATATGCAGAATATCACGCGCCGGAATACGGCGGCGTTTAACGTAGGCGGTGGTTCCGAATTCCCCGGGATGCTGGTCTTTTAACCAGTACGCCAGCGGGCGGTCGTTTTGATCCAGTTCGACCCCCATCACGATCCGCCGACCGTTCGGCAGGCGTTCGTTGTGAGTCACGTCAAGGTGATCACATTCCAAAACGCGCAACTTTAAAAAATAGCGATCGCCTTTCCGGCGGATTTTTTGAATCAGGACCTCACCGTCCCGAGCGCAAGTTTCGGCGGCCAGGTTTTGCACTTCGAGCCATGACAGCTTGCCGTCGATCGTGCAATTATTTCGGCGACCCCATTTTTTCCAATGACCCTCGATAAAATCTTGGTCGGCTATGTCGGGTTTGCCTTGCGCGTTTTTAAACTGGCATTGCAAACCGATTCCGGCGGGGCCGATTACGTTCGCCTTGACCATCTGCAAAAACTTCCGAGCGTAGTCGTTATCCGTACATAGCGACCGGCTTCGATGTTGCATCCGGGTTAAATGTCGGCGGCACTCTTCGTTAATCGATAATTGAGAACCGATAAAAGAGGCGGTCAGGCGGTCGAGTTCTCCGGCGGCGAAGCGCTTTCCGCCAGGCGGCGGCGTTTGAATAATTCGGCGGGCGGTGCGCGTTGGTTGCGATGATACGGTCCGCTTTATTTCCATTCCGAATAGTTTCACGTTAGAACCTCAACTTTATAGCGCGGCCGGTCGATTGGCCTTTCCGGGCGCGCTCTTTTTGAATTTCGAGCTTGAGTTCGCGTTTCCAATATTCGCGATATTGTAAAAGGTTTTCCGGCTTCCGGGTTGCGCTGGTTTCCACGCCCATCTGATAGGCGATAATATCTAACTGATAATTTTCCGCGCGGTGCAACAGGGCGGCCTCGATGTAGGCCAACATTTTTCGGGGAAGGCTTCGCGGGTCGGCGGTGTCGAGGTCCTTGTTTAGTTCAATAGTAAACAAGCCCTCGTCGACCGTGATCCGGGCGCTGTCGCTGTTCCGGGTTATATACGCCGACCAATGCCAGATCCCCACGACATAACCAGCGGCCGCCGTGGTCGCGCTCGATAACTCGACCAGATAGTCGTCACCGTCGGCTATCGCGTTTATTTCGATTTCACTGGATGGATTGCCTTCGCTGCGGGCGCGGTATTTCAAAGTGTACAAAGAATTGGGATAGTCGGACCCGAGGTCGGTCCGTTTCCAGCTTGTGTAATCGCCCTTGATGATTTCGGCGGGTTCCGTTATCGGAGCGTTTGAAGTATCGAATTTATTCCCCATGCCGCAAGTCTAGCCCGGATTTGTCTCAAAAGTTGGCCGCAAGTGAGATTATTTTAATCTTCGAATTGTTCCAGGTGCCGGACGTTTCACGTTGAACTCTGTTTTTTAATGCGTGCGGTTATTGTCGCCGTTTTTAAAAACAACACTTTCAAGGCGTATTATTCTATCTTCCAAGCGATCGCCGTCACTCTTATAGAAGCGCCCCGCCGTGCGGGCGTCGATTCTTGCCATCATGTCGCGGTGAAGTTTCCACATTTCGTCGATCGTT
>JAAUXZ010007755.1_pt1 | contig 10445 bp, 12 predicted proteins | sample 7278131 | NCBI WGS metagenome assembly JAAUXZ01 (sample SAMN14350119, study PRJNA611818) | marine sediment metagenome | isolation source: surface marine sediment (3m) | place: French Polynesia: Moorea | collected 2018-08
ATACCCATGAAGAATAATCTCGCTGCGAATTTGCAAATTAACGTAGCCAGAGATTCAATCTATGACATCACCGGAAACTTACAACTACACCGTCGTGCGGCAATTCGCCGTGATGACGATTATATGGGGCATCGTCGGCATGTTGGTCGGCGTGGTAATCGCGGCGCAGCTCAGCTGGCCGTCGCTTAGTTTTGACTTACCGTGGTTAAGCTTTGGTCGCTTGCGGCCCTTGCACACTAACGCGGTAATCTTTGCCTTTGGTGGCAGCGCCTTGTTTGCCTGCTCTTATTATATTGTGCAGCACACCTGTCATACCCGACTGGCGTTTGGACCGCTGGCAAAGTTTACTTTCTGGGGATGGCAACTGATTATCGTGCTGGCAGCGATCACCTTGCCGCTGGGTTTCACTTCCGGTAAGGAATATGCCGAGCTGGAATGGCCAATCGACATTCTGATTGCAGTTGTCTGGGTGGCTTACGCCGTCGTCTTCTTTGGCACCATCCTGAAACGTCGTGTCAAGCATATCTACGTGGCGAACTGGTTCTTCGGTGCTTTTATCATCACCATCGCAATGCTGCACATCGTTAATAACATCGAAATTCCTTATTCGATGATGAAGTCTTATTCAGCTTATGCCGGCGTTCAGGACGCGATGATCCAGTGGTGGTACGGACATAACGCGGTAGGTTTCTTTCTGACTGCGGGCTTCCTCGGCATCATGTACTACGTGGTTCCCAAGCAGGCCGGTCGTCCGGTTTACTCCTATCGGCTCTCGGTGGTGCACTTCTGGGCGCTGACCTTTACCTACATCTGGGCGGGTCCTCACCATCTGCACTACACCGCGCTGCCTGACTGGGCGCAGTCGCTCGGCATGCTGATGTCTCTGATTCTGCTTGCGCCTTCCTGGGGCGGTATGATCAACGGCATCATGACGCTGTCGGGTGCCTGGCACAAACTCAGAACCGATCCGGTACTGAGACTGCTGATCGTCTCTATCTCTTTCTACGGCATGTCAACCTTCGAAGGTCCGATGATGTCGATCAAAACTGTTAACGCACTCTCTCACTACACCGACTGGACCATTGGTCACGTGCACTCTGGCGCACTCGGTTGGGTAGCTCTGATGAGCATGGGTGCGCTGTACTTCCTGATTCCGAAACTCTCAGGCAACTCGCTACACAGCCTGAAGCTGGTAGAGGTTCACTTCTGGACTTCAACCATCGGTATCGTGTTGTACATCTCTGCGATGTGGGTTGCCGGCATCATGCAAGGTTTAATGTGGCGTGCAGTCAACGCTGACGGCACTCTGACCTACAGCTTTATCGAATCGGTAGAACGCATGCAGCCTTACTACATGGTTCGTACCCTGGGTGGCGCACTGTTCCTGGTGGGGGCCTGTGTAATGGCTTACAACCTGTTTAAAACCATGGCCAACGGCTCTGCAGTTGAAGTTGCAGTTCCCGCTGAAGCCGCTCATTGATCGCAGGAGAGATAACATGGCTGTGTCACATGAAAAAGTAGAAACAAATATTGGCTTGATGATCATCCTGGTGGTCGGAGTGATTTCGATCGGTGGCCTGGTACAGATTGTCCCGCTGTTCTTCCAACAGTCGCTGACTGAACCGGTTGCGGGGCTTGAGCCTTACTCACCGCTGCGTCTGGAAGGTCGCGACATTTACATCCGCGAAGGCTGCAACGTTTGCCACTCGCAAATGATTCGTCCCTTCCGCGCCGAGACCGAGCGTTACGGACATTATTCAGTAGCTGGCGAATTCGTTTACGACCGTCCGTTCCTGTGGGGCTCGAAGCGTACCGGTCCTGACCTGCATCGGGTTGGTGGTCGCTACAGCGATGAATGGCATCGGGTGCACCTGATCAACCCTCGTGATGTGGTGCCAGAGTCAATCATGCCGGCCTACCCATGGCTGCAAACCAGCGAACTCGATGGCTCGGATATCCAGGCCAAGATGCGAGCCCTACGCCTGGTAGGACATCCCTACACCGATGAGCAAATTGCCAATGCACCGGCAGCACTCGAAGGTAAAACTGAAATGGATGCCATGATTGCTTATTTACAAGGTTTAGGCCTTGAACTGAAGGACAGGAGATAACCATGACTCTGATAACTTTTCAATCGATCTGGTCTGTCGTAATCCTGATTACTTTCCTCGGTATCGTCTACTGGGCGTACAGCGGCAAGCGCAAGGACGACTTCGAAGAGGCAGCCAACCTGCCTCTCGAGGACGACATTATCGCCACAACCAACAATAAAACCGCGGAGTAACATCATGGCCGACTTTAATAGTGGATTCTGGCACTGGTACATAGCAGTACTAACCGTTATTTCGATCCTTGCCTGCTTCTGGTTGGTACGATGGATGTCTGACAAGTCAGGCGACGATCCTTCGCAGGTGGATGACACCGGTCACGTCTGGGACGGCGATCTGCGTGAATGGAACAACCCATTGCCGCGCTGGTGGCTGGGACTGTTCTACATCACCCTGATCTTCTCGGTTATTTACCTGGTGCTCTATCCGGGACTGGGTAATTTCGCGGGTGTACTGGGATGGACTTCAACCAATCAGTACGACACCGAAGTTCAGGCTATGGAAGAAAAAACCGGGCCGTTATTTGCACGACTGGTACAGCAGGACATCCCCGCACTGGCTGAGAATGCAGAGGCCGTTGAGATCGGTGGACGTCTTTACGCCGCTTATTGTACGGGCTGTCACGGTAGTGATGCTGGCGGTAACCGCGGTTACCCCAATCTGCGCGATGCCGACTGGATCTGGGGCGGTGCTCCCGAGCAAATCAAGACCTCCATTGCGGCCGGACGAATTGCCGTGATGCCTTCATGGCAAGCGGCGCTTGGTGATCAGGGCGTTAAGGAAGTCACCCAGTACGTGATTAGCCTGTCTGGTCGTGATGCCGATGCCTCCCTGCTGGAAGCCGGAAAAACCAAGTATGGGATGTTCTGCGTAGCCTGCCATGGCGTCGAGGGCAAGGGTAATCCGATTCTGGGTGCACCCAACCTGACCGATAACATCTGGCTCTACGGCGGTTCGGAAGCTCGCATTGCCGAGTCTTTGATCGTCGGCCGAAATGGCGTCATGCCGGCCTACGGTGATTTTCTCGGCGACGACAAGGTTCACGTACTATCAGCCTACGTCTATAGCCTGTCGAACTAATGCCGGATTTACCGACAGATAAGCTGTCACTGCCAGTAATGGCAATCTCGGTCCTATGGCCATCATTCATGATGGCCATAGTGGCCAGCGGGATATTTTTCTCGGCATTCGATCCACAGTACCTCGCCCTTCTGGATCTGGATATGGAACACAATCCGCTCGCTATCTACAGTATCGGATTTTTCACCTTCTGGATCCTGTTTACCGTCTCCAACATTGGTGCCCTCTACTTCGCGGTCACCAATTGCAAGGTACCGCCCCGCAAAACAATCGAAGAAGAGCTCACCTGACAGTACCATGTCCGTAAGTCAAGCACCGCAGTCTGACGAATCAGTTTCCTTATACGCAGCCCACGAGAAGGTTTACCCGCGAGAGGTCAGAGGCCGTTTTGCCAGCCTTCGTAATCTGGCCACCGTGATCCTGCTCGGCATCTTCTATATCACGCCACTGATTTCTATCAACGGCCAGCAAATGCTGCTGTTTGACTTACCGGCGCGAAAATTTCATATCTTCGGCCTGACATTGTGGCCACAGGATTTTATCTATCTCGCCTCGATGTTAATCCTCGCCGGTCTGTCACTATTTTTCTTCACCGCACTGGTCGGCCGTGTCTGGTGTGGTTATGCCTGTCCACAGACGGTATGGACAGAAGCCTTTGTGTGGATGGAAAGACGCATTGAGGGTACCCGTTCGCAGCAAATGAAACGCGACAAGGGCGCCAAAAATGCGGCCTACTACCGCACCAAATTCATCAAACATAGTGTCTGGATTCTGTTTTCTCTGTGGACGGGTTTTACCTTCGTTGGATATTTCACGCCAATCCACGACCTCGCTAACAATCTGGTGACTTTCCAGCTCGGTGGCTGGGAGACCTTCTGGATACTGTTTTACGGATTCGCAACCTACGGAAACGCAGGTTTTATGCGTGAACAGGTCTGCATGTATATGTGTCCCTACGCGCGCTTTCAGAGCGCAATGTTCGACGCCGATACCATGATTGTCGCCTACGATGATCAACGCGGTGAACCTCGTGGCGCTCGCAAACGCGGCACCGACGGTTCAGAAAAAGGCCTGGGTGCCTGTATCGACTGTAATATCTGCGTGCAGGTGTGCCCCACCGGCATCGATATCAGGGACGGATTACAGTACCAGTGCATCGCCTGCTCGGCCTGTATCGACGCCTGCGATGACGTCATGGACAAGATGCAATACCCGCGGGGCCTGATCAAATACACCACCGAAAATATCACCCAGGGTAAAGGCAAACACGTTATCCGCCTGCGGGTGATTATTTACGCGGCGATTCTGGCAACGCTGATGGGGGCGCTCATTACCAGTATTGTTCAACGCGTGCCTGTCGATCTCGACGTGATTCGTGACCGCAGCAGCCTGTATCGGGAAACCAACGAGGGCTTGATTGAAAACGTCTACACGTTGAAAATTTTGAATATGCACTCAGAGCCCCATGAGTTCACCATCACTGCCGAGGGTATCGAGGGTATGCAACTGCTGCTAGACGATCCTAGCGTGGTTGTTGGAGCTGGCGCCATTCGCAGCATTATCGCCAGAATACAGGCCGACGAGGCCAATCTTGAAGGCCGCAGCACTGAAATCAATTTCAGACTGCAGGCTGCTGAACTGAATCATTTATCGACCGTCAAAGACGCCAGATTCCTGGGTCCAAGCAATTACTAAAGCGGAGAATGTCATGTCACACACAGCTACCATGAGCGACGACTGGAAAAAGAATCCACTGGTGTGGATGTTGATCGCGATACCATCCTCCGCCATTGTCATGGGCGCCATTTTGCTGACGCTCGCAATCAAGTCCGATACCGGCCTGGTTGTTGACGATTACTATAAACACGGCAAGCAAATCAATATGGTGCTTGCACGTGACAAGGCAGCTTTTCAGCGCAATATTGCGGCGGACCTTAACTTCAATCTTGAGCAGGGGTCAGTCGCTATCCAGTTTGCGCCCGGTTCGATTCTAAGAGCTGGCGAGAGCGTGCAGCTCAATATGGTGCATGCCACCAAACCCGGGCTTGATCAACTCATCGAACTGCAAGCGGACGGCATTTATCGCCTCGTTGGCCAGCTGAAGACCACTCCTCCAGGCGAAGGGCGTTGGAACCTGCATCTGGAATCCGCTGACTGGCGAGTGATCGGTTCCATTCAGATGCCAGCCTCAAATCGAAGCAACCTGGCACCCAACTTTAACGAATAATCCCGCGAGACAGTGGCTTAATGCCCGGCGAGTTAAGCTTCCTAACAGCAGTCCTCATCGGGCTACTGGGATCCAGTCATTGTATCGGTATGTGCGGCGGCATTGTCGGCGCGCTCAACGGTGGCATCAGCCAATTTGGCAAACCCTCAGCGGGCAGCCAGTTTCCCTACCACATTGCTTACAACCTGGGCCGCATAGCCAGTTACGTGCTGGTTGGACTGCTGGCCGGTTTCATCGGATCAACCCTGATTGAGGTTGGTGTAAGCCCGGTACTGGGTGGACTGATCGCCGCCTCGTTCATGATCGCACTGGGGCTTTACCTCACCGACTGGTGGCGTGGATTAGTCTGGCTTGAGCGCGCCGGGGGTCACGTATGGAAGTATCTGCAACCCATAGGGCAGAGGTTCCTACCGGTAACCAGCTTACCGAAGGCGTTGATGCTCGGGCTGATCTGGGGATGGTTACCCTGCGGTATGGTGTATGCGGCAGTCGCCTGGTCACTGACCAGCGGCAGCGCCATACAGGGTGCCTGGTTAATGTTTGGTTTTGGTTTGGGCACATTACCGGCCTTGCTGCTAGCCGGTGCTTCCTTGCAACAATTCGGAAACTGGACCAGAAACAAAACTGCCCGCCGGGTGGCGGGCAGTATCGTGATTTTATTTGGGCTCTATTCGGGCTGGATGACTTTAAATAATCCTCACCATGCCCATGATCATCAGGCCAGTGCAGCCTGCTTGACAACAGCACCGTCAGTATAATTTTCGATCTGGATTTGCGATCCGGCGATTTTCTGCAAACTGTCCTTGTCGACGATACTGACCTGACGACGATTGACCTGCAGGATACCGCTATCCTGAAAACGAGTCAGCGTTCTGCTCACTGTCTCAACTGCCAATCCGAGATCACAGCCGATATCATGGCGGGACATCGACAGACTGAATTCGGATGCTGAATATCCACGACGTTGAAACCTTGCTGCCAGGCTGAGTAACAGACTCGCAATACGACCATCGGCATCTTTCTTGGCCAGCATCAACACCAGATTATGGGTATGTACAACTTGCTCGGATGCCAGTTTCAGCAGATCCAGTGATGCGGTGTGGGTGGTGGCATGCTCGATTGGAATCCGGCACAGTGAGGAAGTTTCGAGAATAACCGCGGATGAGACGTGACGGCCGCTTTCACAGGTATCAAGACCAAACACATCACCCGGCAGGAAGAATCCCAGTACCTGCTCTTCACCATCTTCGGTCACCAGGTAAGACTTGACTGATCCACTACGCACAATAAAAAAGGCGTCAGATTGATCGCCCTCGTGATAAACATGATCCCCTTTACGATTGATATGACGCGTTGAAATCTGATCCTGGCCAAAAAAAGCACTCAGGCCCAAAGATTCACCGACACAACCCCCCCGGCTGTCACAGGCACGACACTTGTTAATTTCAGATCCATTAACATTTGATTGATGCATCTCTAGCTTCCCCTTATCAGTTATTTGTTTAATGCAAACAGTCTGGATCAGCACTATTATTGCGACCATAGGGTATTTCCTGATAAGTACATCGGGTTACCGAGGAATTTGATACAGGGTAATTCGCCAAGCAACTCCCCTGTTGGTAATAGCCATCAAAGCACCGCATAGGTCTCCAGTTCGTACCAAGATGCCAGTATTAAAAGCCAACGATTTTCAGAAGCTTTTTCTGATCATGGCATCCGCAACCGCGGTGGTCAGTATTCTGATCATGATCAGCCTCTATCGGGTTGCCCTGAACCAGTATGAATTGCGCCTCATCGATACCGTTAAAAGTCATGCCAGATTGATTGAGGCGATGGCCCGTTTCGAAATCTCCAACAGCGAGATTGGCTTCGAAGAGGTGCTGAACAGAACGGTCGACCGCATTATCGATGCACACTCGGAATTCGAAGGATTCGGTGACTCCGGGGAATTCACGCTGACCCGAATTGTCGATGATCAAATCGTTTTTCTGATCAGTCAAAAACAAAACTCTGACGCTATTCCAGCACCGATTCCGCTGGCCGGAAAATGGGCCGAACCGGCAAGGCGGGCGCTCGACGGTCAGTCCGGATTTGTTGTCGGCCCGGATTACCAGGGAACCAGGGTGCTGGCGGCTTATGAGCCCATATCTGTGCTCAACCTCGGGCTGGTGGCGAAGATCAACATCGAGGAAGTTCGCGCGCCGTTTATGCTGTGGGGACTAATATCCTTAGGGCTCGCCACCATTATTATTTTCATCGCCAGCCGAATTTTCTTTAGCATTGCCAGACCAATTGAAACGTCGATCGCCCAGCAGAATGAAACCTTTCGTATCCTTGCCGAGACAGCCCATGAAGGCATCTTCCTGGTCGATGAGGACGGCAAGATTGATTACGTGAATCCGGCCGGTGAGGCCCTGTTTGGTTATGAGCCCGACGAGTTGCTGGGCCAGTCAGTGGAGTGTTTGATGCCGGAGCAGTACTCTGTCCCGCATTCCGGTTACATGAAACGTTACCTGGAAACCGGTGAAAAACGTTTCATTGGCAGCGGCCGTCAATTGACCGCTAAACGCAAGAATGGAACACGTTTTCCGGTTTATCTATCGCTGGGTGATATAAATGTCGACGGCGACCACCTGTTCACCGGTGTATTCATGGATTTGAGCGAGGCGCAAACCCTGCAAAACGAGATTCTGGAAATTTCGTCCAGTGAGCAGCGCCGCATTGGTTACGAATTGCATGACAGCCTAGGCCAACAACTCACTGGCCTCGGATTGTTGGCCACCAGCCTGGTTAACAAAGCCAGCAAGCCGGATTTTCAACTGGCGTCGCAGCTAGCTGGCGGCATTCAGGAAGCGATCGCACAGGTGCGCTCTATTTCGCGCGGCCTGGCACCGGCGTCGCTGGAAACCAACGGTCTGAAACTGTCACTGCAAAGCCTCGCCAACGAGTTAAAACAGCAGGCAGGTGTGCGCATTAAACTGGAAACCAGCGGTGAGTCAGGTATCACCAATAAAACAACAATGACCCATTTGTATCGGATCACCCAGGAAGCGCTCAACAATGCGATCAAACACGCCAACGCCGACGAGATCATCATTCGCTTAACGGTCGACGATCAGGTTGGTATGCTCAGCGTCGAAGATGACGGTCAGGGGATGTTAGACAGCAATCCGGGTGACGGTATGGGTTTACGTATTCTCAAACATCGTTCCAACCTGATTAATGCCGAATTACACATCGACTCAGACGCAGAGGGAACCGCGGTGCGTTGTGTTTTTCCGATGCAGGAAATGAATATATGACCGAGCAGAATGTACGAATACTGATTGTTGATGACCATCCGCTGGTACGGGCCGGTTTTTCTCAGCTCATCAGCGACCATGCCGACCTGCAGGTTTGCGGCGAGGCTGGTGATATTGCCGACGCAAAACGGCAGCTCGAGCAAATGCCGGTGGATCTGGCGGTCATCGACCTGTCGCTGGCGGGCGGCAGTGGTCTCGACCTGATCGAATACATCAAGGCAAAACATGCGGATGTTTTGATGCTGGTGGCTTCCATGCATGACGAAACACTGTATGCCGAACGCGTACTGGCCGCCGGCGCGCGTGGATATATCAATAAACAGGAGGCGCAGGATCGCATAATCGAAGCTATCCGGGCCGTGCTTGCCGGCCGCGTTTATCTCAGCTCAAAAATGACAGAACGCATGTTAAATAACATCGTCGACGGCAATGGCAGCAAAAAAGGTGTCGACAGTCTTTCCAACCGTGAACTGCAGGTTTACGAAATGATTGGCGAGGGATTGACCACCGCACAAATTGCCGGCCAGCTTAATCTCTCGCAAAAAACCATTGAAACTCACCAGGCCCATATCAAACGCAAACTGGATTTGAGTTCAGCACATGAACTAAACCAGCACGCCATACGCTGGGTAATCGAGCAACGCAGGAGTTAGGCCAGTTTAGGCCGATCTAAACGGCCAGGATCGGTTCGACAACACTCCGCAATTGCGCCGATCTGTCTTTTGACTTTCGTCAATATTTCACCGGGTAGCAGTCTTATTCTGAAGTTGAAAAGAGCAACTTTTCATTAACTGACCTGGAGAAAAGACCATGAATATGCAACTTTGGAGACCATTTCAGGAGTTTGAGAAATTGTTTGATCGTTATTCTCATCCTGGAATGCTTGACGCGAGCAAAGGATTAAGTACGGAAATTGGTATGCCCGACTGGGCCCCCTCTGTCGATATCAGTGAGGAGGACGAAAAATACCAGATCAAGGCCGATTTGCCCGGCGTTGAGAAGAAGGATATTACCGTCAGTTTACACGACGGTGTGATCCGTATTAGCGGCGAGAAAAAGACTGAGACGGAATCGGGTAAGGACAGCAAAAATCATCGCAAGGAGCGCTTCTTCGGCAGTTTTTCACGCAGTTTCGTACTGCCGGAAACCGTCGACGAGGATAAGGTTGAAGCTAATTACAAGGACGGTGTGTTGATCCTCGATATCCCGAAGACCAAAAAGTCACCAACCAAACCCGTTGGTATCACAATCAAATAAAAATAATGGGTGCCGGTGCCTGACTCACCGGCACCCTGTTTTTCATGACTGGCAGGCCATTTTCAATGGCGTTGATTCAGATCAAAACCAGCGGATGCTATTGGTAGGATGATAGCGGCATCAAAAAAGAGGTGAATTATGAGTTACAAACAAATCGTCCTTCATCTGGACAACAGCAAGGCTTGCGAATCCCGCTTGCGAGCTGCCTGCGAAATGGCTCAACGATTCGACTCCAAATTGGTCGGCGTTTACGTGGTGCCGGATTTCATCATCCCGACCTATGTCGAGGCGCAAATCAGCAATGAAATCATGGAGAGTATTTCAGCGCAGGCCGTAGAAGCTGCCGAAGAAAAACTCAGTGAATACAAGGAGATCGCCAGCGAGTATGGGATTGTGCTGGAAAATCACATTGTTGAAGGTCAACTTGAGCAAATTCTGATTGAATATTCCAGGTATTCCGACCTGGTGATC
>JAAUXZ010060633.1_pt1 | contig 10443 bp, 11 predicted proteins | sample 7278131 | NCBI WGS metagenome assembly JAAUXZ01 (sample SAMN14350119, study PRJNA611818) | marine sediment metagenome | isolation source: surface marine sediment (3m) | place: French Polynesia: Moorea | collected 2018-08
AGCAGCTGGTGTGGGATGCACTACGCACTCCGTTTGGTAAGCGGACAACCCTCATCGCCCAAGTCGAGATGCCACTAGGCTTTCCTGGGCAGTATTACGATCAGGAGTCGGGACTTTATTACAACTACTTTAGGGATTATGATCCAAGTACAGGGAGGTACATACAGTCTGATCCGATAGGATTGGCAGGCGGGCTGAACACCTACCTCTATGCAAATGCGAATCCGCTGTATTTTATTGACCCGTTGGGATTGGATTCGTGGTATTGCAAAAGACCCTTGGGCGGAAAACCTGGCTCTAAAGGCCAACATCACTATGTCTGCGTAACATTGCCGAATGGGCAAATCAAATGCGATAGCACAAATGCAGGCCCTGATTATCCTACTTTACCTTGGAATCCAGATCCTGGCGTGCCTTCAGATCCTAATGACGATTACTATGACTCAACGTCTTGTGAATGGTTTGATCGAGACAATGATGATTGCGTAGAGAAATGTGTTCTGAAGAAGTGGGGGCAGCCGAGACCACCTTATACAGTGGCAGGTCCTTTCGGAACAAACTGTCAGGAGTATTCCACTGATGTTAAGAGAGACTGCATGATGGAGTGCTTCCGGAAAAAGAACCCATGAGGGTTCGTTGGGGGCAGCAATGAACAAAGTAAAGCTTGCTTTGTTATTCGTGTGGTTATTGATTTGTGGTTGGGTGCTTCTCTCGTTTTTGTTTCACCCGAAAGCTTGGGAAGACTCCGAGGTTACCGTTTTATTTCACTTGCGGATGCTGATTATCACATTCCCTATTGGATATGTATTTTATGTTCTGTTAACAGCAATCCATGTTTCTGATTTTGGCTTTATTAGTCAGCAAATATGGTTGGTGATATTTTGGCTGACCTTCTCTCTACTTGGATATGTGCAGTGGTTTATCATTGTTCCCAGTGTGTATAGAAAGCTGAAAAAGAAGCTGCAATCAAGAAGCAAGTAACTTTCAAGCCCCGCAATTGCGGGGCTTGTTACTTCACCGCTTCGATCAACTTGATATCCTGCCTGAGCATCTCATTGACGAGCTGGGCGACCTCTACGCCCTTTGACTTGGCCCGTTCCTGAAGGTAGTTCTGCACCTCCTCGTCCAGATATACGGGGAGGTTCAGCCTGGCGTTCTCGCGGAAGAACTTCCCGCGCTCGCCCCTGGAAAAGTCGTATTCCTGTTTCATAAGTCTGCCTCATACTGGCGCTGTTCCTGTTTAGTCGCCGGCCGGGCGGAGATGATCCGCACATTGGCCGCATTGGCGTTGATCTCCAGATAAGTATGGACGACCAACAATAACTTGCTGTTCTCCGCTAGGCCCATCGTGATCCAGCGTTCTTCTGTCTCGCTGTGCTCCTCATCCGGGATGGAGATCATCAGCGGATCCCGGAACACCGTGGCTGCCAGGTCGAAGCTGACACCGTGCTTGCGCCGGTTACCGATGGCCTTGGCGGCATCCCATTCAAAATGAAACTCAAAGCTGCCCGCCATGGGGCCTATCCTGCGGCCGAGAAGCGGTTGGCGTCATGCTTGAGAATCAGGCTCTCCAGCACCGCCTTGGCGACCTTTTTCTCCTCCGGGGTGAAGCGGGTGATGGCCTCGAACTGAAGCCGCAGCTCCTCGTCCGGTCCCCGCTCGTACTTGTCGAAGATCAGCTCATCGGTGGTGACCCCTAGGGCCAGCGCCAGACGGCGGATGGCATCCAGTGTGGGCTGGGAGGCCCCACTCTCATAGCGCCGGATCTGCAACACCCGCACCCCGACCTCATCGGCGAGCTGCTGCTGGGTCCAGCCTTTCTGCCTGCGCAGTGTGATGACACGTTCCGGAAAACTCATCTCCGACATATCCAATATCAGCCTTTCAAGTGCCATCAGTCTACCCCTGAGTTCTGAAACGAGTGCTTGAATAGATGCTAAATGATATGTTAAAAATATCACGAATGACCGTTGACAGCAATCTGAGAGGATAGCTTTATGGCTCGCATCCCGGACGACCAGATCGAACGACTCAAACAGGAAGTCTCCCTCCAGCGCCTGGCCGAGGGAATGGGGATCACCTTGAAACGCCACGGCGCGGACCTGATCGGCCTCTGTCCGTTCCACGACGACCACGAACCCAGTCTGGTGATCAGCCCGAAGAACAACCTCTGGCACTGCCTGGGTGCCTGCCAAGCTGGTGGCTCGGTGATCGACTGGGTGATGAAGGTCGAGGGTGTGAGCTTCCGCCATGCGGTGGAACTGTTGCAGGCCGACTATCAACCTTTAGCTGCCGACCCCGTGAAACGCTCCACGGTGCAGAAGCTGCCCACCACGCTGGAGACGAGCGCCGAGGATGCGCGGCTGTTGGTGCAGGTCATCGACTACTACCGCGAGACCTTGAAGCAATCGCCGGAAGCGCTGGCCTATCTGGAGAGGCGCGGCATCGCCAACATCGAATAACCTGCCAGGGCCGGGACTGCCGCCCCGGCTCAACCATCCTCGCACACCATCCCTTTAGCGGCTAAAAAAGGACATCAGCGCCGCACTGATCTACAATCGAGCGCATGTCTGCCGCGCTCAAGCTCACTCAGGACGATGCAAAGTTAAGCCGAAAACCGCCTCTAGGCGAAAAACGGCCTAAGCTGCCGCTCGTCTGGGAAAACCCGAACCTAAGCCACGGAACGCAAAAGGAAAAACCGGAAGTTAAGCCGGAACCGTCGTATGGCCGAGTTCTTTACAACTACTTTAGGGATTATGATCCAAGCACAGGAAGATACATACAGAGTGATCCTATAGGATTGGATGGAGGGTTGAATACCTATGCCTATGTTGGAAATAACCCTATCAATCTAATTGACCCTAAAGGTAAGTATCCTCTTTGCCCACCAGGTCAGAGGGGAGTCCCCCTAGCAGGTTATGAAAGTGAGTTTCCAAAGTACTGGGATTGCAAGCCTTACCCCGACATTCCGAAGTACGATCCGGAGGGGTTGTGCAAAGTCGAGTGTTTCCTGCCAATACCTCCAGGTCCAGGGGATATTGAATCGCCTGCAAAGTCTATTGGTACACATTTTTTTGGTGAGGCCGCTGGACATGTTGCTGGTAGAGTGTTTTTTACATGGGGTGTATTTGAAACTGCCGTATGTTGGAAAGAGTGTAAAGAAAATTTCTGCGAGGAATAAGGAAAGTAAACAGTGATTTACCCATACGCAATAGTGATAGTAGTTGGCATATTGTTGGGCCTAACGAATAAAGAAGTCAGTCAAAGAAGTTTATTGATTGGGATCTTTGTTATTCCCTTTATTGTCGGATTCTACGTCATGTATGGTTTGGCACTCGACTTTGACGTTACTTCTCTATTGGCGTTGCAAATCCACCATCAGCTTATTGTACATATAGCTTTTCTCTACGCGATCGAGCTTGCCCTAATCATCAAATTGATAAGGAAGCTAATGAAAAAATAATTAGTACAGTAGGACACAATAACCGCAGGGCATTAAGCCGCATGTGATTTGTCCCAATACACCAAACGTGTCCGATTGATACATATACAACAACCATCAATGTTAATCCTACACATAGCAGCCATTTCCAGCGGCCCTGGCAGTGAATTTTGGTTTCGGGTTGCAGTGGGTTTCAGCGAAGTGTGCAATTCGGTCTGGAATACGCACCTGCGTATTCCATTCAAATTGCCAGGCAGTTCCAATAGCCATTACAATCTGATTCCAGAATTCGCTGCATCCGTCGCTGGTGGTTCTGCATTGTGGTAGTCGTATCATAGCAATGCATCGAATCGTACCGTTAACCTGTGAGTAAGATTTCAAGCAAAACGTTTCATCAAATCTTTTGGTGGGAAACAGGAACCCTTATTCCTTGTTGTTTCTACAAGTGTTTCGATCTCCTTATTGAGTAGGGAGAGATTGAAATTTTGTCTGAGATCGACAAAGAATTTACTTTTTGGATTCCAAATGAGTGAATTCAGCCTTTTAGCAAGTGGTTTCCAGCAGGCATAAAGATGTGGGTTTCTCGCGACGACCTGAGGAAATATCTTCAATGAGCTGCCTGACGACATCCCATATTCCTGCAACAGACCGGAATCGCGTCCTTCCCGGGCATAAGCGACGAGTGTGAGCAGGGAATCGAAATTCCTGTACTTGGCGATCCTCTCAATCAATTCTCTTTCTGGGATTATCCTGACTCCGCGGTTGGTGCTTGAAGCCTCTGGAGGGGGACATCGATGCCAGACATAATGTTTAACATTGCTCGTAACCGTTAATAGTGCTGTCTCGATGTCCAAATGTGTCAGCGGTCGGTTACTGAGGAGTTTCCAGAACGGGTGGTCACGCCATTTAAGCAGATCACAGGTGTTCTGGAGTCTGAGTTTGACAAACAGCGCACTCTGGTCACTGGGTACAATACCTCTGAAGAGACGACGATAACGGCCGGTATGACTGGCATAGCCTTTCTCATCGATCAACACTTCGAGTTTGTCGGGATCCCATTCCCCGCCAGCAGCTAAAGCAATCTCCACATAGCACGCAGCCGTCACCATTCTTCGGATGACCTTGTCTTTTAATGGTGAACCGATGGGATATGGCATTGGCGTCACTCCTGGTCACGTTACACAGTGTAACGTGAAATATCTTTCACTTCACAGGAGGGCTATTCTCGGCGATATGAAGAGCCAGATTCCCGATATATGTGACAAGGTAGCTGCCTATGAGATAGGCCTTTTAAAGCTGTATGGCGCAGTGATTGGAGGGCGGGATCTACACCATGTTCTGGGTTATTCATCCGGGGATGCGTTTCGGCAGGCTGCATGCCGTAAGACCTTGCCGGTTCAGACATTTAAGCGGGATGGGTTTCGTCTGAGATTTGCCAGAACCCACGATGTTGCCAAGTGGTTGGCTTCCCTGGACAGGGCGTATCCGGAAGTCGATAAATTTCAGAATGAATCGAAATCAGACAACTCGAAGGAGGAATCACCATGACCTGATATGACTGCGTGTGGCCAGGTTATCTTGGCCGAATAACATTTTTCAGGGTGGTAGAAACGAAAAAGCCCAGGAGTTAGCGGCTCCTAGGCTTGTTCTTGGTGTAGTCGAGTAGGCACCCGACACACCAATACTCGTCTCTTTTCCTTGTTCTGTCAAGTTGAGTGGATGCTATCGCTCTCACTCTAGGACGGCGCTCACCCTGATATTTATGACTTGAATCAGGTTCAGTTTCGAACCAGGGGACTTACTTACCCCGAACACAGGAGAAGAGATATGAATGTATTTAGAGAATCTTTGAGACTCATCCTCACAACTCCGTTGTGCAACAGTCAAATTGGGGAGCTTGTATCTCGTTCACCCAACACGATCAAACGCTATCGAGCAATCGCAGAAGAAAAGCAGATTGAATGGGACAAGATACAGGAAATGGATGATCGAAGCATCATGGCGCTTTTGAATAAGTACTGTGGCTACAACTCTAAAAAGCGTCTTCCTGACTGGTCATATATTCACAGCCAGAAGCTGATGGCCGATGTCAGTCTGCAACTGCTGTGGGAGGATTACTGCCTCGATGGTCCTGAAGACGCTTACGGTTACAGCAGCTTCACCGAGCATTACCGGGAGTTCGTTTCCAAGCTCGACCTCAGCATGCGCCAGACCCACCAGGCGGGAAAGGTGACCTTTGTGGATTTTGCAGGCCGGAGAATTCCTTATTATCCACCGGGAAAGCCCAAGAAGTTGGCCGAGGTCTTTGTCGGCGTGCTCGGGAGTTCAAAATATACCTTTGCCCATGCCTGCGATTCCCAGAAGCTCCATGATTGGATAGATGCCCACAATAGAATGTTTATGTTCTTTGGTGGTGTCACGGAGACAGTGATCCCGGACAACCTGAAATCAGCCGTTACCCAACCGGGCGCTGAACCCAAGCTCAACAGGACTTACCGGGAGATGGCAGTGCACTATGGGACGGTGATCGTACCGGCTCGCGTAAGGCGCCCGCAGGACAAAAGCCACGCCGAGATTGGCGTTCAGATTGTCACTCGGTGGATCATCGCCGCTTTGCGGCACCGGAAGTTTTTTAGTCTCCAGGAGATCAACGAGGAGATTGCCAAACGATTGGTGCTGCTCAACGAAAGACCGTTCAAGAAGCTGCCGGGGTGTCGCCGAGACCTTTTTGAGCGGATCGAAAAGCCACAGCTCATGCTCCTCCCGGAAACGATCTTTGAACCGACTGCCCTTTGGACAGCCGAGCAGAAGGTCCATTCGGACTATCATGTCCATGTCGACAGACACTACTACTCAGTGCCTCACCAGTTGGTGGGTTCCAAGGTCGAAGCACGCAAAACGCATGACACGGTAGAAATATTCTGCCTCGGCAAACGAGTTGCCATCCATGCCAGGAGTGATGTGGCTGGCGGCCATACCACGCTGCCTGAACACCAGCCCATTGCCCACCGGAAATATGCCGAGCAGACACCGGAATACTTTCAGGATTGGGCCGAGAAAATCGGCGATTTCACCACCGCCTTTGTCGAGCATCAGCTCAGTCGCACCCCTTATAACCTGCCGGGGATACGTGTCTGCAGCTGTCTGATGAAGCTGGGTAAAGAGTACGGCACCCAGCGGCTCGAGGCCGCCTGCGAGCGCGCCCAGCAGATCGGTTCACTGACGCTCAAATCGGTCAAGTCCATCCTGCGGCGCAATCTCGATGGCGTCAATGATCCACGCATCCCCGTTCAGGGTCAGCTGCCCCTGCACTACAACGTGCGCGGCCCGCGCTATTACTCACAGGAGGGCTAAGCCATGGCAACCCTGATTGAACAGACGCTAGCCAATCTACGGGCACTGCGACTGACTGCGATGGCGCAGGCCATCGAAGATATGCGCAGCAATCCCTCCCTTCAGGACCTTTCCTGTGATGACCGGCTGGGCATGGCGGTGGATATCGAGATCCAGGAACGCAAGATCAAAAAACTGAACCGGATGGTCAAACAGGCCAAGTTCAAGGTGGATGCCGCCCCCGAGAATATCAACTACCGGGTCAAGCGTGGGCTGGACCGGCAGGTGATGGCCAATCTGCTGAGCTGCGACTACCTGGAACGACATCTCAACGTTGTGCTGACAGGTCCCACAGGCGTGGGTAAAACCTGGTTGGCCTGCGCCCTGGGCCATCAGGCAACGCGGCGAGGCTATGCCGTTTACTATGTGCGGCTTTCGCGGTTGCTCGAGGAGCTGGAAATCGCCCATGCCGATGGCAGCCTGCCTACGATACGCAACCGTCTCTCCAAGAAGGATTTGCTGATCCTGGATGATTGGGCGCTGTCTCCCCTGACATCCACCGGGCGACAGGAGTTGCTGGAGATCATCGATGACCGACTGGGCAAGAGCTCCGTCATGATCACCTCGCAGCTCCCCGTCGAGCAGTGGCACGTCTATCTCGGTGAAGCCACCATCGCAGACGCCATTCTGGATAGGATCGTGCACAACGCGCATCTGATCAAACTGAGTGGCGAATCGATGCGCAAAAAGATGTCGCCCATCAAGTCAACCAAGACTAAGGACAAGGAGGGTGACAATGGCTGAGAAGCAAAATATACCCACCGATGAAACGACAGATAAACCTATGCTCCTCGAGGTGATCAAAGCGTCCGGTGTGGAGCTGTCTCGGGAAGGCCCCGTATGGACCGGGGATTGCCCATTCCATGACGATCATAACGGTGCCCTGATGGTTGACCCGAGCACAGGTCACTGGCAGTGCGACGGAGCCTGTCAGACAGGGGGCGGTGTGGTTGATTGGGTGATGCGGGATCAGGGCATAGGACGAGACGAGGCAAAGCAGTACATCTATAAAACCCATGGCGCTAGTAAAGAGACTGAACAGACTTCACCACCTGAAAGGAAACCCAACGATGCCCTGATCACGCTGTCTTCCGAAGGCGATGACCAACGACTGCTTCATCAGGTCGTCAATTATTACCACCAAACCCTGATACAGACGCCAGGCGCCCTTAAGTACCTGCAAAAGCGTTGCATCAATCATCCAGAAGCGATTGAGAAATTTCGACTGGGATTTTGTGATCGGACACTCGGCACCAAACTGCCCCTGAAAAACCGAAAGGAAGGCGGTGCCATCCGAGGCCGGCTACAGCAGCTGGGACTGCTTCGCAGTACCGGGCATGAACTGTTTCGGGGTTCGATCACTATTCCAGTGATCACGGATCATCAGGTTGTGCAGATCTACGGCCGGAAAGTGACCCCCAACCTACGGGCGGGGACGGCCCAGCATGTGATGCTTCCCAATGCACCGGACGGACTTTTCAACAGGGAGGCGGTCCGTGCCTCCGACGAGTTGATCCTTTGTCTGTCGCTAATCGATGCGCTCACCTTCTGGTGTGCCGGCTATCGCAACGTCACCTGCGCGGTCGGTACTGACGGTTGGACGGATGAACTGCTCCAGATCATCAAGCAGCATAGGGTAAAGCGAGTGCTGATCGCCTTCGCCACGACACCCGAGGGAGATGCCCAGACCACAGCATTAGCCGATCGTCTGAATGCCCTCGGCATCGATACCTATCGCATTCAGTTTCCAACGGGAATGGATGCCAATGACACTGCCGTGAAATCGGCGTCACCCCAGGAAGCCCTCGGTGAAGCGATACGGCAGGCTCAATGGATCGGAAAAGGCTGCGAATCCGACACCGTCACTCCTTCGGAGGCCACGCCAGAGGCGGAAACGATTGATACAGCGCCAGCGACGCTGGATAGTAGCCACCCGGCAGAATCGCCAGAGCCCAATAAGGTGGGATCGCAGTCGGATGACATCGAGGAACCAGCTGTGCCTTCATTGCCGGCGACTGTGGCTCCACGCCTGCCCGACGAGCTGGAAATCGAGATCAAGGACAACGAGCTCATCTCCTTGCTCGATCAAAGGCGTTACCGCATCCGAGGATTCGAGAAGAACCTCAGCTACGAACAGCTCAAGGTGAATCTGCTGGTCACCCAGGGTGAGGGGCTGCACGTCGATACCTTCGATCTCTATGCCACCAAGCCCCGGGCCAACTTCATTCGCCAGTCGGCCGTGGAGCTGGGTGTCAAGGAGGAACTCATCAAGAGGGACCTGGCCCGGCTCCTGCTCAAGCTGGAGCTGCTGCAGGAGCAGAATATCCGGGAGGCCCTCACCCTGCAGCCGGCTCAGCCGCAACTTAACGACAAGGAGCGCAAGGAAGCGCTGTCGCTGCTGAAGTCGCCCAAGCTGATCGAGCGGCTTTTGGCCGACTTTCAGGACTGTGGGTTGGTCGGGGAAGAGACCAACAAGCTGGTGGCCTACCTGGCCGTGCTCTCCCGCAAGCTCGACAAGCCCCTGGCGGTTATGGTTCAGAGCACCAGCGCCGCCGGCAAGAGCGCCCTGATGGATGCGGTGCTGAACCTGGTGCCTGATGAGGAGCGGGTGCAGTACTCGGCCATCACGGGACAGTCGCTGTTCTACATGGGCAACTTCAACCTGCGCCACAAGGTGCTGGCGATCTCGGAGGAGGAAGGCGCCAGCAACGCCACCTATGCCCTGAAACTGCTCCAGAGCGAAGGACAGCTGACCATTGCCTCCACCGGCAAGGATCCGATCAGTGGTCGACACACGACTCACGAGTACCGGGTCGACGGTCCGGTGATGATCTTCAGCACCACCACTGCCATCGATGTGGACGAGGAGCTCCTCAACCGCTGCCTGGTGCTCACGGTCAACGAGGGCCAGGCACAAACCGAGGCCATCCACCAGTGGCAGCGTTACCAGGAGACCCTGGATGGCCTCCTGGCCAACCAGGCCCGGGAGGATGTCTTGCGGGTTCACCGCAACGCGCAACACCTGCTGCGGCCCCTGCATGTGGTCAATCCCTATGCCACCCGACTCACCTTTCTCAGTGACAAGACACGCGCACGACGGGACCACCGCAAATACCTCAGCCTGATCCGCACCATTGCGCTGCTGCATCAGTACCAGCGGGAGGTCAAGCGCACCTACTACCGGGACCGGGAGATCGACTATGTGGAAGTGACACTGGACGACATTGCGCTGGCCAACCGGCTGGCTCACGAGGTCCTGGGCCGCTCTCTGGATGAACTGCCGCCGCAGACGCGGCGACTGTTGACCCTGATCGATGAGATGGTCGCCGAGCGTTCCTCCGGATCGCCCGGCAGCCGCCGGGAGTTTCGGTTCACCCGCCGGGATGTCCGCGAACACACCGGCTGGGGCTGGACCCAGCTTAAGGTCCATCTACAGCGCCTGGAGGCCTTAGAGTATCTACTGATACACCAGGGCGGTCGCGGCCGGCAACGGGTCTACGAGTTGCTCTATAACAGCGAGGGCAAGGACGGCTCCAGCTTCCTGATGGGGCTGGTGGACACGGATCAGCTGAAGCGGCCGGAGCAAAGTGAGGGGTTGTCGGGGGCGG
>JAAUXZ010006283.1_pt1 | contig 10434 bp, 9 predicted proteins | sample 7278131 | NCBI WGS metagenome assembly JAAUXZ01 (sample SAMN14350119, study PRJNA611818) | marine sediment metagenome | isolation source: surface marine sediment (3m) | place: French Polynesia: Moorea | collected 2018-08
CGTGGGCAAGACGCCCGTGGCCAGGACACCCTGCTCCTCGACCCTGGAAGGGGTGCGCACCGCCCGGGATACGGCCGCCCAGAACATCTGCTGGTCGTTGGGAACCCAAGAGACACGCGCGTTCGGCTGCCACTCCACACCGGTGAAATCGTTATGTTCCACCTTGGTACCCAGGGTCAGGCGGACGTCGCTGCTCAATGTGATCTCATCCTGGATAAAGGCGCTGAACAGGTCGAAGTCATTGCTGGCCGGCAAAACCGTAAACAATGCCGGCGTGCGGAAGTCATCTTCGATCCGACGGTAACCCAGACCCCAGATCACGTTATGCCTGCCGATATCCGCCAGATCGTGCTGGAAATCGATATCCAGCGTCAGGTGCTCCTGGCCCACGGCAAACTCTTCGCGCGAGGTGAAATCGACGTAGGTCGAGACCTCCACTGAGCCCCCGTCATCGAGATCACGATGCCATTTGCCGGCGAGATTCCAGCCATCTGCCTTGACCTGGTCCGGCACGGGAACCGGCGTCACCGACCCCAGGTCGAACTCCTGGTCACTGTCGCTGCGATAAAAGTCTCCGTGAACGCTGAGCGTATCGCCGTTGGCCAGGAACCCGTCGAAACGCAAACCACCCTGGGCGGCCTCCCACTCGTCGTTTGCGCCTGCACCGGTTGCCTGGTTTACCTGTTCGTCGGTCCTGCGCAGCTTCAAGTGTCCGCGCAGGTCTGCGTCTGGGCCTACGGCATCCCCGTAGCGCAATGCCAGGCCAGCCTTGTCTTCGTTACCAACACGCGCCACCAGTAGACCGCCCTGCGTATCGGCAGCCGACTTGGTGATGATGTTGATAATACCGTTGACTGCATTTGCTCCCCACAGGGTTGCACCCGGGCCTCGGATCACCTCGATACGCTCGATATTGTCCAGCATCGTATCCTGGACGTCCCAGTAAACACCGGAAAATGCCGGCGTGTAGAGCGTGCGGCCATCCATCAGAACCAGCAGTTTGTTGGAAAAACTGCCATTGAAGCCACGCGAGGTCACCGCCCAGTTACTGGCGTTGATCCTGCCGACACTGATACCGGGCACCATGCGCAGGGCCTCGGGGATACTGGTAACGCCCGAACGACGTATGTCCTCCGCCGTGATCACGTGCACGGCGGCGGCCGCCTCGCGCAACTGCTGCACACGCCGGGATACCGAACTGACCTCCAGCTGCAGCAGATCATTGAGCGACATGTCGATGAATTCGTCGACCGACTTGTCAGCCGAGGCCTGCGCCATCGAAAGACACGCCGCGGCGATCAGATTGAAGGTCGCTGATATCCTGGTATTACTCACGGTGCCTCTCCGGGTACGGTTACAACGGGCTGGCATCCAAACTGCGGTGATTGGATACCTGACTCTGTAGCGTCTCCGGAAGCAGAATCTTTATCAGGCGTATGTTGGGAAAACCCGACGTAATGTTGGGAAAAAGGGATGTTTCCCTGATTTGGAGGGAAAGCGCCTGTGTAGGGAGAAGGACGCGCGCATAAAAAAAACCGGGGACCCAAAAGGCCGCCGGTTTTTTCAGTATCTGGTAGCAAGGGGCGGATTCGAACCGCCGACCCCATCATTATGAGTGATGTGCTCTAACCAACTGAGCTACCTTGCCAGGAGGCGCGCGATTCTGCGGGAAATCACGCGCTTTGTCAATTGATCACACGTTGAAGCGGAAGTGCATGACATCACCGTCCTGCACGATGTAGTCCTTACCCTCCAGACGCAGTTTGCCTGCCTCCTTGGCCCCGTGCTCTCCACCGCAGGCCACGAAATCGTCGTAGCTGACGACTTCCGCGCGGATGAACCCCCGCTGGAAGTCCGTATGGATCACGCCCGCTGCCTCGGGTGCCGTGGCGCCGACCCGCACTGTCCAGGCCCGCACCTCTTTAACCCCGGCAGTGAAATAGGTCTGCAGATGCAGCAGCTTGTAACCGGCGCGCACCACGCGGTCCAGACCGGGCTCTTCGAGGCCCATTTCACTGAGAAACTCAGCCTTGTCCTCGGCCTCCAGTTCCGCCAGTTCGGCCTCAATGGCGGCACACACCGGCACGACCTCGGCACCCTCTGCCGCAGCGTATTCGCGCACTGAGTCCAGATAAGGGTTGTTCTCGAAGCCATCGTCGTTGACGTTGGCGATGTACAAAGTGCGCTTAATGGTCAGCAGGTGCAGATCGTAAAGCTGGTCCAGCTGATCCTGGTCGAGACCCATGCTGCGCACCGGCCTGCCTTCATCGAGGTGATCACGGACCTGCTCGAGCAGTTCCTTGTAGGCGATGATTTTCTTGTCATTGGTCTTGGCCTGCTTGGTGGCCTTGGCCAGGGCCTTCTCGACCGACTCCAGGTCAGCCAGCGCCAGCTCGGTATTGATCACCTCGATGTCGGCCAACGGATCGACCTTGCCGGCCACATGCACGATATCGTCGTTCTCGAAACAGCGGACCACCTTCGCGATCGCGTCAGTTTCACGAATATTGGCCAGGAACTTGTTGCCCAGGCCCTCGCCTTTTGAGGCACCTGCCACCAGGCCCGCGATATCCACAAACTGCATGGTGGTCGGCAGCACTTGTTGCGGCTTGACGATTTCCGCCAGTTTGTCGAGCCGGGCGTCCGGCAGCGGCACCACCCCCACGTTGGGGTCTATGGTGCAGAAGGGGTAGTTCTCTGCCGCTATGGTGTTGCTGGTCAAGGCATTGAACAGGGTCGACTTGCCCACGTTGGGCAGACCGACGATACCGCATTTGAATCCCATGTCTCGGCTCCGGTGACAGACACGCGGCCGGCTGCCGCGCAAAGCCGACAAGGATACCGCTACTTGCTGTCGCTGTCGCGGTTGTAGACATCCTCGAAACGCACGATATCGTCCTCACCCAGGTAAGTCCCGGACTGCACTTCGATGATCTCCAGCGGGACATTGCCGGGGTTTTCCAGACGGTGCCTGGTACCGATGGGGATATAGGTCGACTGGTTTTCTGTCAGCAGAAAAGTCTTGTCATCACAGGTGACACGCGCCGTACCGCTCACCACGACCCAGTGCTCGGCACGATGATGGTGCATCTGCAACGAGAGCGTGGCGCGTGGCTTAACAGTGAGCCGCTTGACCTGGAAACGCGGTCCCTGGTCAATGCCCTCGAAGCTACCCCAGGGCCGGTGCACGCAGCGATGGAATTCACTCTCACCGCGCTCCTGCTGGTCAAGGTATTCAGTGACTTTCTTGACGTCCTGAGCCGCGTCCTTATGCGCCACCAAGACCGCGTCCGGCGTCTCCACCACGACCAGGTGCTCAATACCCACCGCGGCCAGCATGCGGCTCTGAGAAAACAGCAGGTTGTCGGTTGAGTCATGTGCGAACACATCCCCATGGACTGCGTTGCCACTCTCGTCCTGTGCCGATACCGCCCACAGCGCCTCCCAGGCCCCGATGTCCGACCAACCGGCATCAAGCGGCACGACCACACACTGGCCCGGCTGCCTGGACAAGGGCTCCATGACCGCATAATCGATCGAATCAGACGGGCTCTTCTCAAACGCATCGGCCTTGACCCGGAAGAAATCCATATCCTGCTGGCCCTGCGCATGCGCCTCAGCAACTGCAGCCAGCATCTCGGGACAATATTGCTCCACCAACTCCAGCCAACGACTGGCACGCAGCAGGAAAATGCCGCTGTTCCACAGATACCCCCCCTGTTCCAGGTAAGTTTCCGCGGTCCGCCTGTCCGGTTTCTCGATGAAGGCCTCGAGTTGATAGACCTCTTCCCCCATCGATTCTCCCTGGCGGATGTAACCGTAACCGGTCTGGGGGGAGTCCGGGACGATACCGAACGTCACAACCTTGCCTTCAGATGCTGCGGCCAGCCCATGCTTGAGCGCCGCCTCGAACGCGGCCTGATCTGCGATCACATGATCGGCGGGCATCACCAGCAACAAGGGGTCCGCGCCATCGACATGCGCATGCAATGCCGCCAGGGTCAACGCCGGTGCCGTGTTACGGCCCACAGGTTCGAGCAGAATACCAGCCGCCTCACGGCCACATTCAAGCAACTGCTCCGCGACCAAGAAACGGTGCAGTTCATTGCACACCACCAGGGGCCCGAGTATCTCCGTATCGTCAAGGTTGGCCGCACGCAGGGCGGTCGACTGCAGCAAAGTGCTGTCATCCACCAGGGCATGGAATTGTTTCGGGAAGGCGCGACGGGAAAGTGGCCACAGGCGGGTGCCGGCTCCACCGGAGAGAATAACGGGTTGCAGTTGTAGCGGCATAGCGACCTTGTCCAGTCAATCAGGAGGCCTGAAGGAATACATCAGGCGGCATTACAACAATGGCCGCCCTAACGGTCAAACAGCTGCATCGCCATGCGCCTTGGGGGCGGGTTTTCAGGCCACTTCAAACAGCTTGTCAAAATTGGCAATCTTCAGGATCTCCCTGATGCCTTCGTTACCGTTGTTCAGCGCGATTCTTTTGGCGCTATCGGCATGCTCTCGCAACTGTAACAACATGCCCATTGCCGAGCTGTCCATGTACTCAGTGCCTGCAAGGTCGACGACATATTGCTTCTCACCCTTTGGGTAAGCCTTGTACGCGCGCTGAAAATCCTGATGCGTGGCGAAATCAAAGCGGCCATCGACCTTAATCGTGACAACGTCACCGGATTCATTCGTGTTAACTGCCATTTCTCGTTCTCACTCTGTTTGCATTCGACGCATCACCCTGGAGTCGGTCACGTCAGAACAACTCCACCTCGCCCTCTTGCATGGACTTCTGCTCCACCGGACGCGCCTCATTCGCCCTCTGCTCGGTCAGGAAGTCATCGATTTCCGTCTGCAGTTTGCGAATAGAGGACACCAAAGCATCTGAACCTTCCTTGCCACTTCCCCGTACCGACAACATCCCCTGATGCAAGTTGGTGACTACCGCTTCGATGCGGTCGAGGTTTCGGGTGGAGTAATCGGTCAGCTGGCGCACAATGTCTTCGAACTGCAAGGAGCGCACGGCATCGCCAACCAGGTTGTCGATTTCGCCACTGAGACGAGATACATCCGACAATGCCCCTTCGACCTCACCGTTGAACCCTTCGATCCGTTCCAACATGCCATTGACTCTGTTCTTCGCCTGAATGGCAAAGTTCATATCCTGCGAGGCCATATGGGATGTTGCCTCGCGCGATCGGTTTATATTGGCGATGGAACTGCCAATCACCTCCCGGATCTCGTCATTGAAACGATCGGAACGTTTGGACAGGTTACGCACTTCATCGGCCACTACGGCGAACCCGCGACCCGCCTCGCCAGCACGCGCCGCCTCGATGGCGGCATTCAATGCGAGCAGGTTTGTCTGGTCGGCAATGACTTTCACATCGCCGAGCAATTCGTTCGCCCGGTTCATCTGCTCGACCATTTCGTCGATACGTTCAACCATCTCCATGCTGTGGGTGCTGGTCTCGAGAACGTACTTCACGAAATAATTAAGCACCTGGTCCGTCTGCTGCGCAAACCCCGTCACTGTTTCATCACAAGACTCCTCAAGCTCACAATCGCTCGACGAATCATGTAAGGCCTCGATCAAGTTCGAGACACGTGCCTGTTGCTCCTGGGAACGTCCGTTCAAACCGTTGAAGGATGCTTGCAAGGTCATCACGGCCTCTGCAACCAAGCTTTGCACGCGCTGCAATTCGCCCCGCATTTCGCCGACCAACTGGCTCAAAGCGCGATCCACGTCGTGCATCAGATCGGTGACGGCATGCTCGACCTTGTCCGCATCGACCGCCTCTGCGACGTCCACCGGCCGGACCGGCTGCAGGCCACGGGTATAGCGGTGTATCAATACAGTCCCGGCGGCAGCCAACAACACCCAGAGAGCCGAAGGCAGCAGCTCTGGCTTCGCAAACGCGAAAACAGCCAACAGCAAAGCTGGGAGTGAATTCAAGGCAGTGATGAGAACCGGACTGTGCAGCATGTTTTCCGATACGCACTAACGTGCGTTCATTTCCTTCGTCGATCGATGTCAAAGGTATCGACGCTTATGGGGAAATCCTTAGAGCCGCGAGCGTGTCAGTCCGCCGGCAAGAGCTCCAAAAGGCGCCCACCGATGCGCGAGAGCGGCAGGACCTCGTCCGCAAAGCCCCGCTTGTGCACCTCACCCGGCATCCCCCAAACCACGCTCGTCTTCTCATCCTGAACAATGATCGGCGCACCTTCCGCTTTGAGCTCACCCATGCCCGCTGCCCCATCATCGCCCATCCCTGTGAGCATCAGGCCAATGGCATTGGGCCCGGCATTTTGTGCCAGCGAACGCAGCATCACATCGACCGATGGCTTATGCCTGTTCACCGGTGGACCATCGTTCAGACGACACACGTAACGCGCGCCGTCCCGCTCGACCAGAAGGTGGCGGTCTCCCGGCGCAATGTACACATGCCCCGGGAGTATCTGCTGACCTTCCTCGGCCTGACAGACGGACAATGCGGTCACACCATCCACACGCTTAGCAAAAGGCTTGCTGAAAGCAGCCGGGATATGCTGGGAAACGACGATACCGGCCTGGATATCGGGTGGGATATCACGCAGTACATCCTTAATCGCTTCGGTACCACCGGTAGAGGCACCAATCCCGATAATGCGATCGGTGGTGCGAAAGTGTTGCCGCCGGGCAGCCGACTGGAGTATGACGTCGGCTGAATGCTTGGCGGACACACCAGCTTGTGTTGCCGAAGCCTTCACAACCTTGCGCTCCAGCGGGCGCACACGCGCCTGCGCCGCCATTCTCACCTTGCCCGAGATCTCAGCTGCATATTCACGCAGCCCCTCGGCGATATCGAGCTTCGGTTTGGCAACAAAATCGACCGCGCCATATTCCATCGCGCGCAAGGTGACTTCGGCGCCTTGTTGAGTCAGCGTTGAAACCATAACGACGGGCATGGGGCGCAGACGCATCAGATTGCCAAGAAAGGTCACGCCATCCATTTTTGGCATCTCAACATCCAGCGTCAACACATCCGGGTTGAGCTTCTTGATCTTCTCCCGTGCATCGTAAGGGTCGGCAGCTGTGCCAACGACCTCGATATCCTGCGTATCGTTGAAGATTCCGGTCAGGACCTGTCTCACCAGTGCGGAATCATCCACAACCAGTACCTTGATTTTTTTCATCACATCCATCTGTGAGTCCTAGAACAATTCCACGTCGCTTTGAATCGGCTGGTGGTTGATCTCTTCCCGATAAGCATTCTCACGCTGCACCACTGTGTCGTTATGCAGATGCTTTAAGCGTTTCACGAGTGCGCGACCACTGCGCGGGAAGTAAACCAACTTGCGCGGAAAGATATCCGAAACATCTTCCCCAAGAACCGGGATGCCCTCGACATGCAGGTACTCCCGCACAAATTCGATGTTGCGCGCACCCACGTCGCTGAGGTTTTCGATGATCTTTCCACCACCAAAAATCTTGGCTTCGAGATTACGCTTCTGCCCCCCATGCTTCAGGATCTCGTTGATCATATGCTCCATGGCGAAGTTGCCGTAACGTGTGGCAGTGCTGACCAGGTCACCTGCCCCGTTCCAACCCGCCCCGTCCTCGGAAATCGGCAACATGAAATGATTCATGCCTCCCACCCCCAGACGTCTATCGCGTATACAGGCCGACACGCATGAGCCCAGAACAGTCGTTACCAGTTCATCGTTGAGAGTCACGTAGTATTCACCCGGCAGAATCTTCGCCGCCTGGGCATCATGGCGCTTGTCCCAATAACGATTGATATGCTCGAACCCCGGCAGGGGCACGCCAAGGTCATGCGCGCCAGCTGGCCTCATCAGCGCACCTTCCTGTAGATGGTCTTCCCGATCAGCTCAAAGCGATCGGTGACTTTGTATAAGGATTCAGAATGACCAATGAACAGAAAGCCTCCAGGCTTCAGGGTCTCCGCATATCGCTCTACCAGGCGTTTTTTTGATTCCTTGTCAAAATAGATGATGACGTTGCGGCAGAAGATGATGTCCTTTGGCTCTTCGCGCCACGCCTGCATCAGGTTGAGCTGGCGAAATTCGATATAGCGCTTGAGCTCCTGTTTCACCCGCACCTGGCCGGCCTGCCGACCGGTCCCCTTAAGAAACCAGCGCTTCAGCCGCGCTTGCTCAATCCCGTTGACCCGCTCATGTGCGTAAATTCCCGTGGCGGCTCGCTGCAAAACATTGGAGTCGATGTCAGTGGCAGTGATACCCACATGCCAGCTGGCAAGCCTCGCGTCCATTTCCGCTACCGTCATTGCCAGCGAATAAGGCTCTTCACCAGAGGAACAACCAGCTGACCAGATGTTCAAGCTCTTGGCATCGCTCTCAGCCATGCGCTCGGGTATCGCATGATCACGCAGATACTCGAAATGATGGTTCTCGCGAAAAAAGGCCGTCAGGTTGGTCGTGACCGCGTTGATCAGTTCGGTCAGCTCCCCACTGTCGGGTTCGTCGCGCAGATAATCACAGTAGGCCGAGAAAGAATCCAAACCCAAAGCACGAACCCGGCGCGCAAGACGCGAGTAGAACATGTCGAACTTATCATCGGTCACGACGATGCCAGTGTTTCGGTTCGATAACGTACTCAGGAAGTCAAAATCCTTGCGAGTGAAAGCAAATTCCTTTTCCGCGACGTTGCCCATCAGTCACTGACCATGATCATCATTCAGAACAACTCGACATCGTCCTTGTCGCCATCACTCAGGCGTTGACGAATAGCCTGCAGCGCCTCCTCAACGGATGCACCGGTCGCCAGGATGTCAAACATCTCCTGTTCTTCACGCATGGAATAGCGACCACGGAGCCCCTGTTGCAACGACTTCCACTCTTGCGGGTTGTATAGACGATTCTGGTCGGCCACCAAACCGCTCAGCTGTTCCAGCGCCTGCCTGACATGGTCAATGCGCTGGCTTAGACGGTCGTAGAACTGAAATGCGATGATGCTTTGCTGGATACCCGATTGCACGCTGCCGCAATCCCGAAGAATCTGCGATTTGGCCGGGCTTGCTTCGTCCAAACCCTCAGCCGCGTCCGCAATCTGTTCGATATTGCCCATCATGTTGGTGAATGATTCGGTCAGAGCACTCACCGAATCTTCGCTGTCCTGCATGGCCATGGCGATCTGTGCAACCGACAGGTTCAGCATCCGCACCGTTTCTGTCACCTGACTCCAATCCAGATCCGGTTTCTCAGCCGTGGATACTTGGCCGGTATTGTGACTTTGCATTGCAACCGTCATTTTGCGTTCCCTGGCGCTCAAGCCGCCTCTTCGCCAGCGCGTTCCAGGTGAAGCGCGTTGTACACACCAAACTGCCGGGCTGCGCGTTCGAGATTATCCGACACGCCCAACCAACTCACCTGGTGAGCCTTTTCATTCATTTCCTTGACGAAAGCCGTCAACAACTGCAGGCCTGCGCCGTCAATGACTTCCAGGTCGCGCGCGTCGATCCTTTTGGGCCCACCCAAGTCGACCGCGCTTTGCAGGATCGCCTGATAGGCATTCACATCGGCGATCGTCAAACTGCTTTCGAGCACCAGCACACCCGCATCGCTTTTTTCCTCATCCGCACCAGTCTCGGCCTGTACCGAGTCAGGCACCACAACCACTTCGCCCATGGCTTCAGTCTCGTCCAGTCCCGCCAGGGGATCATGCGACATTACTGGTTTCTTGCTGCTCATCTTGCATCACCTTGCCTTGCAGAAAATCATCGGCCAGGTTTCGAAACTCTTCCGCCGATTTGCTCTTTGCCCGATACTCGAACACCGTCCTACCCGCGCCTGCGCATTCCGCCAGCACCGCCGCCTCTCGCACGCTCGTCTGCAGCAGATACTGCGAAAAATGCTGCTGAATTTTCCGTTTCACCTCTTGAGACAGACGCCGCTGCCTGATGATGCGACTGAGAAAAATCCATTTATGCAGTGGCTTTGTTCTCAAACCCTCGATCTTCTTGATGGTTCCCATCAGCCTGGCCAGTCCAGTCAGTGACAGGTAGTCCCCGGCAACCGGTACCAGCAGATCGTCAGCCGCAACGGCCGCATTGACCACCAACAGGCCGGCAGATGGCGGACAATCGAAGATCAGATAATCCACGTCTGGTGGCGACTTGCTCAAAGCGTTTTCGAGGATCTGCGAACGTTCCACGCCACCCGGTACGGTTTCAAAATCCTGAAGCCGTTTGCCGGCCGGGACCAGTTGCAACAATTCTCGGGTCGCCACCGCGCGTTCAGCCAGGCAATCCCCTTCGAGCAGCACGCCATCTACACCTTTCTCCGGCGCCCTGAACAGGCCGAGACAGGCTGACAAATGGCCCTGCGGATCCATGTCGACCAGCATCACGCGCTTGCCCTTGAGCGCGAGCGCGTGCCCCAGATTGACCGCGGTCGTGGTCTTGCCCACACCGC
>JAAUXZ010074027.1_pt1 | contig 10434 bp, 8 predicted proteins | sample 7278131 | NCBI WGS metagenome assembly JAAUXZ01 (sample SAMN14350119, study PRJNA611818) | marine sediment metagenome | isolation source: surface marine sediment (3m) | place: French Polynesia: Moorea | collected 2018-08
AGCGCAGTGGGAGCCGACCACCCTGAACGCCCGCACGCTCGGCATCATGGCTTTCCTCGCGGTGGTGGCGTCCTGCTTCGCCTATCTCTCCTACACCTACATCCAGAAGAGCCTGGGCTCGGCGCGCACCGGTCTACTGATGTACCTCATCCCAGTGTACAACTCCGGGCTTGCGGTGTTCTTGCTGGGCGAGGAACTGGCAGTCTTCCACCTGGCCGGCGGCGGCCTGGTCTTGCTCGGCCTGTTGTTGTCGTCCTGGCGGAGTAAGAAAGCTATGCGCTGGTCAAGACGCTGAGACCGTACTCCCGGGCGGCATCGCTCAGCCAGGCCCAGAGGTACTCCGAGAAGCTCGGGCGCAGCATCAGATGGAAGCGCAGCTCGGACAGAGTGTCGTCGCGGATCAGGATGACCTCGGCCTTGGCCACCAGGCTCTGGGCGCAGCCGCCGTTTGGGAAGACCAGCGGATGCAGGTCGAGCGGGCAACCCTTGGACAGCAGCTCAACGCTCTGCGGGCCGCAGACCTCGATGGTGGTATAGTTGTCGCTGACGTCGTTGACCGCGACGTGTTGACCGACCACAGCCAAAGCCTTGGACAGTACGCCGGCCAAGTGTGCCTGATCGGGCGGCGCCACCGCGAGCCATTCGTCAGGGCCGAGCCAGATCAGCCGCAAATCGCCCTTGCCGGGCCGGACGCGGCAGGCAGGCGGCGGGGTCGCGCCGATGACCTCTTGCAGCACGAGGGCAAACCGCTCGTCCCCGGCCGGGCCGCGCAAGTTGATCGCGGTCTGGAAGGGAATGCTGCGCATGGCGACGCCGTGCTCGGCATCGCGGGCCTCGACGGCCAGCGCGCCGAGGCCGAGCTGCGCCAGCGGCGAGCGTCTCAGGTGGGCGTTAGGCACGGAGGCGCTCTCCTTCCGGGTCGAAGAACAGTGGGCTTGTGATGGTGCAGGCAATTCTGCTGCCGTCGAGCATCGGGGCGTGGAGCCTCTGACCCATCTTGGCCAGACCGCCCTTGACCAGGGCCAACGCGATAGAGTGGCCGCAGTTCGGGCTGAAGTAGCTGGAGGAGACATGGCCGACCATCTTCATGGGTGGTGCGTCCTTCAGCTCCTCGACGAGCTGCGCGCCTTCCGGAAGCACGGTCTTCGGGTTCTCGGTCAAGAGGCCGACGAGCTGCTTACGGTCGCTCTTCGACATGTCGGGGCGCTTGAGCGAGCGGCGGCCGATGTAGTCCTTGGTCTTGGAGAGGATCCAATCCATGCCGAGGTCGATCGGCGTCACCGAGCCGTCGGTTTCCTGCCCGACGATGATGAAGCCCTTCTCAGCACGCAGCACATGCATGGCCTCAGTGCCGTACGGCGTGATCCCATAGGGCTCGCCGGCGCGCATGCAGGCTTCCCAAACCGAAAGGCCGTAGCTCGCGGGCACGTTGATCTCGTAAGACATCTCACCTGTGAAGGAGACGCGAACCAGCCGTGCCGGCGCGCCCGCCACTTCGCCCTCGGCCAGGCACATATGCGGCAGAGCGTTGGGTGAGAGGTCGATGTCGGTGAGCTGGGCCAGGACCGTGCGGGCGTGCGGACCGGCCAGGGAGACGGTGGCAAACTGTTCGGTCACGCTGGTCAGATAGACCTTGAGCTCCGGCCACTCGGTCTGCAGCCACTCCTCCAAGTGCGTCATGACGCTGGCCGCATTGCCGGTCGTCGTGGTCATGAGATAGCGGTTCTCGGCCAAGCGGGCCGTGACGCCGTCGTCCATGACCATGCCGTCCTCGCTCAGCATCAGGCCGTAGCGCGCCTTGCCTATCGGTAGCTTCTTCCAGGCATTGGTATAGACGCGGTTGAGGAACTCGGCTGCGTCCTGCCCCTGGATGTCGATCTTGCCCAATGTGCTGGCGTCCATGATGCCGACTGCATTGCGCACGGCCGCGACCTCGCGGTTGACCGCGGCGTGAATGTCCTCGCCCGGCTTGGGATAGTACCAGGCGCGGCGCCACTGGCCGACGTCCTCGAAGGCGGCGCCGGCGCGGGCGTGCCAGCTGTCGATCGGCGTCTTGCGCAGCGGGTCGAGCAGGTCGTCCACGTCACGGCCCATGAAGGCGCCGAAGGTGACCGGCGTATAGGGCGGGCGGAAGGTGGTGACGCCGACCTGCGGCAGGGGTTTGCCGAGGTGCTCGGCGACGATGCCGATGGCGTTGACGTTGCCGAGCTTACCCTGATCGGTGCCCATGCCGGTGGTGGTGTAGCGCTTGACGTGCTCGATGGAGCGATAGCCCTCGCGCAAGGCCAGCAGGAGGTCGGCAGCAGTGACGTCGTTCTGCTGGACGACGAAGGCTTTGCCGCCATGGCCGGTCGGTTCGGTGCTCGGCACCAGATACATCCAGCGAGCCGGCAGGAAGTCGCGCCCACCCGCGTGCGGCGGCATCGCACTGGGTGCTTCAAGCTCCAGCGCCTGCACGGCTGCCAGCCCTGCCTCGTGACCTTCGCGCAGGCAGTCTCCCAGAGGATAGAGCCCGTTGACCGCGCCGGCGCAAGCCAGCCCTCTCGGCGCGCTTGAGTCCGGCACGAAGCCTGCGATCTCTTCCCGCCAGGCGATCTTTCCCTTGGCCTGGCAGAAAAGGTGCACGGTCGGGGTCCAGCCGCCGCTGATCATCAGCAGGTCGCAGTCCAGGCTCTCCCCAGCGCTGCCGACCGACTTGCCGTCGCTGGAGAGCCGTGCGGCCTGCACCGACGACAGGAGCTTGCGGCCCTTGGTCCCGGTCACGGCGTGGTTGGCCAGGATGCGCAGGCCGCGCTCGCGGGCCGCATCGGTCAGGTTGCCGCTCGGATCCTCGCGCAGATCGATCGCCGCGGCGACCTGAACCCCGGCATCCAATAGATCGAGCGCGGTGCGGTAGCCACCGTCATTGTTCGTAAAGAGGACGGCCCGCTTGCCCGGTGCCACGGCGTAGCGTTTGACGTAGCTGGAGACGGCTGAAGCGAGCATGACCCCCGGCCGGTCGTTGCCGCAGAACACCAGCGGCCGCTCGATGGCGCCGGTTGCCAGGATGACGCGCTTGGCCCGCACTTTCCAGAGACGCTGGCGCGGCAGCTCGGGCGGCCGCTCGCCTGCCGGCAGATGGTCGGTGACCAGCTCATGCAGGGTGACGAAGTTGTGGTCGAAGTAGGCGAAGGCGTTGGTTCGTGTCAGGACGCGGACGTCGCGGCTGTCGCGCAACTCGCGCTCCGCCTCATCGACCCAGTCGAGGGCGGCTTTGCCTTCGATCTCGCTGTCCGGCTCGCTGAGCAGGCGTCCGCCGAGGCGGCAGTCCTGTTCGGCGAGAATGACTCGGGCTCCGGCACGCGCAGCCATCAGGGCCGCAGCCAGACCGGCCGGGCCACCGCCGACCACCAGCAGATCGCAGTGGGCGTAGGTCTTGTCATAGCGATCCGGGTCGCGGCCGGTCGGGGACTTGCCGAGACCGGCGGCGCGGCGGATGACCTCCTCGTAGTTCTCCCAGGCACCGGCCGGCCACATGAAGGTCTTGTAGTAGAACCCGGCCGGGAAGAAGCGCGACATGGCGCTGTTCACCTCGCCCACGTCGTGCTCGAGGGACGGCCAGGCGTTTTGGGCGGCCGCGGTCAGTCCCTCGAAGAGCTCGACCTGCGTGGCGCGCAGGTTGGGGTCTGTCGCCGGGTCTCGGCCAAGCTGAACCAGGGCGTTGGGCTCTTCCGGCCCGGCGGTGACGATGCCGCGCGGCCGATGATACTTGAAGCTCCTTCCGACCAAGCGTTTGCCGTTGGCCAGCAAGGCAGACGCGAGGGTGTCGCCCGGATGGCCCGTCAGGCTTTTTCCCTCGAAGGTGAAGGAGATGGTCTTGTTGCGGTCGATCAGCCCGCCGTTTGCCAGGCGATTTCTGCCAGCCATGCCCCTGGTATCCCCTTCAGACGTAGTACCGTTCGGCGAGATGAGGCGGCGGCGCACCCATGGGATAGACCGCCAGGATCTCGTAGGTCAGGGTGTCGCGGGCGACATTGAACCAGCGCCGGCACCCGTGGCTGTGCACCCAGCGCTCGTAGAACACACCCTTCCGGTTCCCCTGCATGAACAGGTAGTCGGCCCACTCCTCGTCGTTCAGCGCATCGGGGTCGCTCGGGCGCTGGATGTGCGCCTCGCCGCCATAGCTGAACTCCTCTTCGCTGCGCTGACCGCAGTAGGGACAGTCGATGAGAAGCATGCTGCTCTCTCCTGTTGAAGCGAAAGGCCAGGAGCCGTCAGTGAGCGACGGCGGCCGCGCCGTGCTCGTCGATCAGGTATCCGGTCGTGAAGCGGTCGAGCCGGAAGCCTTCGTTGAGCGGATGCGGCTCGTTCTTGGCGATGGTATGGGCGAAGACGTGGCCCGAGCCGGGCGTCGCCTTGAAGCCGCCGGTACCCCAGCCGCAGTTGATGTAGAGCCCGTCGACCGGGGTCTTCGAGATAATCGGGCTGGCATCCGGGCAGACATCGACGATGCCACCCCAATTGCGCAGCATGCGCAGGCGCCGAAGCGAGGGGAAAAGCTCGCAAATGGCCGCCAGCGTGCCCTCGGTCACGGTTAGACTGCCGCGCTGGCCATAGCCGACGAACTTATCGACTCCGGCGCCGATGACCATCTCGCCCTTGTCCGACTGACTGAGATAGGCATGAACGGCGTTCGACATCACCACGGTGTTCATGTGCGGCTTCACCGGCTCGCTGACCAAGGCCTGGAGCGGTAGGGACTGCACCGGCAGGCGCACGCCCGCCATCTCCGCCAAGACCGAGGAATGGCCGGCAGCCACGAGGCCGACCTTCTTGGCGCCGATATAGCCCTTGGCGGTCTCGACGCCCTGGACCCGGCCGTTGGAGACGCGGATGCCCTCGACCGGGCATTCCTGGATGATGTCGACGCCGTGGGAGTCGGCGGCCCGGGCGTAGCCCCAGGCCACGGCATCGTGCCGCGCCGTGCCGCCACGCCGCTGCAGGGAGGCGCCGAGCACCGGATAGCGTCCGTTGCCGCGCAGATCGATGATCGGGCAGAACTCCTTGACCTGCTGCGGGCTCAGGAACTCGGAATCGACCCCATTGAGGCGGTTGGCATAGATGCGGCGGGAAAGCTCGCGCAGGTCATGCTGATTGTGCGCCAGATTCATCACGCCGCGCTGGCTGAACATGACATTGAAGTTCAGCTCCTGGCTCATCTTCTCCCAAAGCTTGAGGGAGTGCTCGTAGAGCCCGGCTGATTCGTCCCAGAGGTAGTTGGAGCGCACGATGGTGGTGTTGCGTGCCGTGTTGCCGCCGCCGATCCACCCACGCTCCAGCACAGCGACCCGGCCGACGCGGTGTTCCTTGGCGAGGTAGTAGGCCGTGACCAGGCCGTGCCCGCCGCCGCCGACGATAATGACGTCGTAGGTCTCCTGCGGCTCCGGCGAACGCCAAGCGGCCTGCCAATTCTCATGGTGGCCCATGGCATTCCTGGCCAAGGAGAAGATCGAATAGCGCGCCTTCTGTGCCACCTCACACCCCGCGAAGCTGGTTAATCCTCAACCTCATACAGCGTGGAGAATGTACCGCGAACGCTGTGGCTAGGCCAAGGCCAAGCCCACCTGTTTCCTAGGAGTGAGCCCGCTACGCTCGTGAGCGCGCGCCGCCAAGTTTTGTCGTTGCGACATCTTGATTTGACAGGCCGAATCGGCGTGGATTCCCTACGTGGAACCGCTGTCGTGACGCTGAGGCACCGACAGGCAAGACGAGGGCCAGGAACGATCCATGCTAGGCAATACACCGCGGGAGCTGCCACAGCTCTTCGGCTTCGTTTTGGTGCCGGAGTTCTCCATGATGGCGATCACGGCGGCCATAGAGGCGATGCGCCAGGCTAACCGTCTGAGCGGCAAGCAGCTTTATGGCTGGCGGCTCTATACCGCTGATGGCGCGCCAATCCGCGCCTCCAACGGTTTGCTGCTGCCAATCGACGGCGATCTCGAGGCCGCTAGCTCACTCGATACCATCGCCGTTTGCGGTGGACTGCAGATACACCTGCAGGATAGCGCCAAGCTGTGTCCCTGGCTGCGCAAGATGGCCCGTCGCGGCGCCGACATCGGGGCGATCTGCACCGGCAGCCACATCCTGGCGAAATGCGGTTTGCTGGACGGCTATACCTGTACCATTCACTGGGAGAATCTGGCGGCGCTGGTCGAGCAGTTTCCCGATATCCAGGTCAGCAACGAACTCTTCGAGATCGACCGCAACCGTTTCTCCTGCGCTGGCGGTGCCGCGGCCATGGACATGATGCTGAACGTGATCTCGCGCCAGCACGGTCACGAGCTGGCGGCGGCGGTTGCCGACCAGTTCATGCACGAGCGCATCCGCGACCATCATGACCATCAGCGCATGAGCCTGCCGGCGCGGCTTGGTGTCCGTCATCCCAAGCTGCTGTCCGTCGTCAAACTGATGGAGGACAACCTGGAGGAGCCGCTGGCCCGCTCCGAGCTGGCGGAGGAGGCCGGGTTGTCGACGCGGCAGTTGGAGCGCCTGTTCCGCAAGTACCTGCAGCGCTCGCCGGCGCGCTTTTACCTGGAGCTTCGGCTCAACCGGGCCCGCCTGCTGCTGCTGCAAACCAACATGTCGGTTATCGACGTGGCTCTGGCCTGCGGCTTCGTCTCGGCCTCGCACTTCTCCAAGTGCTACCGCGACTTCTTCGGCCATACGCCGCGCAAGGAGCGCGGCATGCCGGGCGGTTCGGAGTCGGACGAGCTGGACGAAGCCCAACCGGCAGCCGTCTAGCTTTAGCAGCTGGAGAGGACCCCCGTTAGAGCGTTAGCTCGGAGCCCTCGTTCTGGCTCCAGGGCTTTCGGGCGAAGACGCGCTGGACCATCGGCTCGAAGGTCTCCAAGGGCTCGGTATCGTAGTCCGGGTCGAAGCAGTTCTGGTCGTAGTCGGCGCAGAACTTGGCGCAGTCATCGAACCAGGGATGGTCGCGGTAGCGGTCGCGGGCATTCGGGTCGCCGCCCAGGTGGTGCCAGAAGTAGTAGCCCTGGAAGATCCCGTGGTGCTTGACGATCCAGTAGGTCTTTTCGCTGACGTAGGGTCGTAGCACGGCGGCGGCGTACTCCGAGTGGTTCTCCGGCGCCACGACGTCGCCGATATCGTGCAGCAAGGCGGCCACCACCATCTCCTCGCTGGCGCCATCGCGCAGCGCGCGCGTGGCGCTCTGAAGGCTGTGCTGATAGCGGTCGATCTTATAGCCCAGCTTCGGGCCGGCCATCATCTTGAGCTGCCCCAGGACGTGATCGACCAGATGAGCCGATTGGTAGGCCGCAGCCTGCTCTTCCAGGAAAGCGTACTCCTCCGCCGTCCCGTCCTTCATATGGATGAAATTGATCTCTTCCATCGCCGCATCCTTGCCGTTGCGGCAACAGATTAGGTGATCTCGCGCTCCACTTTGAAGCCGCTTTCCTTGCGGTCGATGCAGAAGGCACCATCGGCCACCGCATAGCTCCAGGCCGCCGAACGCCGCATGCCGCCCAGAGGATACATGTGGACGTGGCTGATTCCGCAGTCCGGGTCGCTGGCGTGATAGCGGGCGAGGTCGAGCACCAGCTTGTCCGGTGCGCTGACCGTCATCAGCTTCGTGACGTTGCGCGCCTGCTTGGTGATGAAGCGCATGGAATTGCCGATGCCGCAGTTCTTGGCGTGCATCAGCAAGGTCTTGATGGTGACCAGGCCCGGCACGCCGATGTGGATGGGCAGCCGGTTTCCCGCGGCGCGCATGGCGCGGTCCCAGGCGATAATCGGCGCGGCCTCGAAGCAGAATTGCGTGGCGATGTAGAGCTCGGCCTCGCTGTTCTCGGCATAGGCGTTCTTCCAAGCGAGTGCTTTGGCCAACTCGCGGTCGCCGATATCGGGATTGCCTTCCGGATGACCGGCGACACCGATGGTCTTGATGCCGTGCTTTTCAAACAGCCCGGTCTCTAAGAGCTCCATCGAGGAAGTGAAGGGGCCAAGCGGGCTTTCGACCGCCCCGGCCAGGGCGACGACTTGGTCGACGCCGACCTCCCCTTGCAGGCGCCGCAGATAGTCTTCGAAATCGGCGCGCCCGGGGATCGAGCGGGCCGCGAAGTGGGGCGCGGGGCGGAAGCCCTCGTCTTTCAGGCGCTTGGCCGTGGCCACCGTATCGGCGAAATCAGAGCCCGGCAGAAAGGTTACGGCGACCGTCGTGCCGGGTCGCAGGTGCTCGCGATAGTCGGCTGTCTTGGCCGAGGCGCCGGGCGTGGTCTCGATGGTGAAGCCGCGCATGAAGTCGGTCACGGCCTGCTTCAGGTCGATCTCGCGGTCCATCACGTCATACATTTCTGTCGCCGCTTCAGCCAGCATCTCTATACCCCATTTGTCCGAAAGCCCCGCGTCCAAGCGAGGACGACCCCAGGCGCTCACCGCAGTGCAGGCTGAGATAGGCGCGGCCGGACTCGATGGCTCGTGTAGTGCCGACAGGCGCTCGCCGTTTTGCGACTTTGCGCCCCGGCAACCGAGACATTGAGTTCATCTGTCTCCTGTCGGACGATTGCAGGCTCCCAGCAAATCTGCGGGAGGATTGTCGGAGATCGCCGATGTTTCGCATGAAGCGTGTCTATGCGCCGCCGGTCCCGGAAGACGGCTGCCGGGTGCTGACCGACCGGCTATGGCCGCGCGGGCTCAGCAAGGACGCTGCCGCCATCGATCTTTGGCTCAAAGAGATCGCGCCTTCGACCGAGCTGCGGACCTGGTTCAAGCACGAGGCGCCGCGCTGGCCGGAGTTCCAGGCCCGCTATCGGAAGGAATTGCAGTCGCCCGAGCGCCAGGCGGCGCTGCAGAAACTGCGAGAGCTGGAGCGCGAAAGGGGCACCGTCACCCTGCTGTTCGCCGTCCGCGACGAAGTCCGCAATCATACGCAAGTGCTGCTGGAGGCGCTCTCCGGGCTGCGCTGACGCCTCCTCATGCCGGTAGTCCGGCCATGCGCATGCCCGTCTTCATGCGCTCGATATCCTCGGCCCGCTTGTGGAAATGGCGGTAACGAAACTCCCAGGCGATGCGCTCGGCCATGCTTGCCTCAGGGGCGCCTTTCCAGGCGTCTTGCAGTTCGCTGCAGTAGCGCTCAGCCTGCCGGCGAGCACTTGGCTGAGAGTCGACCATAGCCATGGCGGCAATCACCGCTGCCAAGCACTCGTCGAGCTCCTCATCGGGGAGCTGCTCGAACTGGGCGACCGCCCGCGCGGCATCGCCGGCGAAGAAGCAGGCTTCGCCAAGATCGTAGAGGTAGTAGTCCGGATGATGCGGCGTACGCTCGATGGTCTGCTCCGCCAGGGCAATGGCCTCCCTCGGCCGGCCGAGATAGGTCAAGGCCGTGACCCAGCTCATCGTGATATCGCCGTCGTGCGGATTCGCCCTGTAGGACTGCCTAATCGCGCGCTCGGCCTCGGCATATTCGCGTCGGCAAAGATAGCTCCAGCCAAGGGAGCGTAGCACCAGCGCATCGTCCGGACTGAGTTCCTTTGCCTTGCGCGCGTTGTCGCGCGCTGCTGCATAGGCTGCTTCGACTGCGGCTGAATCACCGAAAGCAGTGAGCACAGCCTGCCAGCGAACCGCGTTGGAGAGCATGCTGTAGCCCGGCGCATAGTGAGGGTCGGCGGCGATGGCACGCTCGGCGAAGGCAACGACCTTACCGACGTGCTCTGCCGTGCGCGGCAGCTGAGCGAAATGCTTCGCCATCAGATAGTGGTCGTAGGCGCGCCAGTGTCCGTGCGGCCTGCGCCGCGCCTGCTCCAACGCCGCGCTGGCGATCTGATCCGATAGGGTGGTGACAATTGTCGCGGCAATCTCGTCCTGGATGTCGAAGATCTCGCCAAGGCCGCGGTCGTATCGCTCGGCCCAGAGATGCAAGCCACTCTCGCCGTCGACCAGCTGTGCTGTAACCCGAATCCGGCTAGCCGACCGCCGGACGCTGCCTTCCAGCAGGTAGTCGACATTGAGCTCTCGTCCAACCGCCCTCAGGTCGAGGGTCGTTCCCCGATATCTGAAGGAGGCGTTGCGCGCCGCAACCGCCAGGGTCGGAAAACGGGAAAGCTCGGTGATAATGTCCTCGGTGATACCGTCGCTGAAGTAGGCCTGCTCGGGCGCGCCGCTCATGTTGGCAAAGGGCAAGACAGCGATGGCGGGACGGCTGCCGAGACCGTCCGTGCCTGCGGCAGCCCTCGTCCGCGTCCCATCTCTGGTTTCGTCTCCGGCCGCAACAGCGCGCGCCTCGCCGACTGGCATCAGGAGCCTGTATCCGGCTTTTGGCACGGTCCCGATGTAGCGCGGTGATCGGGGTGTATCGCCGAAGGCGCGGCGCAGCTCGGCGACGGCATGGGTCAGGACCTCTTCCCCGACCGGTGCATCAGGCCAGACGCGGTCGAGCAGACT
>JAAUXZ010076357.1_pt1 | contig 10432 bp, 6 predicted proteins | sample 7278131 | NCBI WGS metagenome assembly JAAUXZ01 (sample SAMN14350119, study PRJNA611818) | marine sediment metagenome | isolation source: surface marine sediment (3m) | place: French Polynesia: Moorea | collected 2018-08
AGTCGCCCAGTGCAGATATTCCACCATTGACGATACCTGACCCGCAACTTTAATGCCGGGAAGTTCTCCGAGTTCTAATACCTTGGGGACTGGACGCGCTCCCACTAATTCTAATGTTGCCTCAGGATAGCGCTTGCGGATTTCTGGAAATACCTCTAGACCGAAAAAACACACTGCATCAATATTGGCAGGATTATCCATTGCCCCAATAAAGACTAACCTCTGTCCTCCTGGATTAGAAGCTCGCTTGGGAAACAGCTTTAAATCGACACCATTGGGAATGACAGTAATTTTGCTTTCTGGATTTAATAACTTGAGCAGCCGTCGGTCATCCTGGGTCATAGTGACAATGGCGGAAAACTTAGCACAATAGTGCTGTTCATACCGACGCAACAGAGGCAAGTTGAGCTGATCCTGCAACCCTCCCTTCTCTGAAGTCTGGGTTTCTAGAGCGTGCTTATAGCTGCCGTAGACAGAACTGTGAATGTTGACCACTGTCCCCAATTGTTCCTGCCACTGGGGTCGCACATAGATTTCGCTGGCGCTATGTTCGCTGGTAATCACCTCAAATAGACCAGTACTCACCGCTTCATCGACCCACTTTTGTATAGCTGGTGAGTAGATAGACAGAACATTGGGGGGCGTTCCCTGCTGGATAAAGGTTCCCAGACGCTTTGCTTTGCCTAATAGTCCTCCCTCTTCTTGAGAGGGTTCAAGCTGAGGAAAAACTACTAATTCCTGCACCCACTTCCTTAGCGCTTCTACTTGCTCATCTGTAACATCCTCACCACGCTGAGTCACTAGGGTAACTTGATGGCGCTGACCGAGATATTTCATGAAGTGAAACGTTCTCAACTGAGTCCTCCCCTGTGTAGGAGGATAGGGAAAGGTAGAAGAGAGCATTAAAATCTTCATAAAAAAGTTATGTTTCTCAACAGACGCGAAATTTTCGAGTCTCTAAGACTTCCAAATTCGGCGTAGCAGTACTAGTGCTAGGGTGGACTTACTATCATACACAGTCTGGCATACACAGTCTGGCTGGTAATATAGTTAGTTACTGAAAATCTCCTGAAAACTGAAAGGACACTGGGCGATCGCCCTTTTTGATCGGCGATCGCCCGTCCCGTAAACGAGTTCTATTTGAATAAGCCGAAATTATCGAACTAAATCATCGGCATCAGGCTGATCATCATCTGTAAATTTTCTCCTACAGCAGCAGTTAGCTGGTGAGTCACAGGTAAACTGTCCACCACAATGCCAGTACACAACAGCATCATGTAGAGAATGGAATATTTAAACATCGATCGCGCCAACTGTTTATCTAAAGGCGCTTGTTTTAACTGCCATGCCTTGCGGATAAAAATGCCTCCGAGTCCTACAGCCATCAAAGTGTAAACCATTCCCGATGCACCTAAAGGATAGACCAGCAACAAGGTACAAAACACGACTAACAGCGTATAGCCCCAAATTTGACGCACCGTAGGCTCTTCACCTTCTACCACTGGCAGCATCGGCACTCCTACTTGAGCGTAATCATCCTTAATCATCAGCGCCAGCGCCCAGAAGTGGGGAGGAGTCCACAGGAAAATAATCGCAAACAGCACCCAGGGAGCCCAGCTTAAGTCTCCGGTGACAGCAGCCCAACCCACCAGGGTTGGAATGGAACCAGCAGCTCCCCCAATAACGATATTTTGAGGACTGTGGCGTTTCAGCATGTGGGTATAGACCAGCATGTAGAAAACGATGCCGGACATAGCTAATAGGGCGCTGAGCAGGTTGACAAATACCGCCAATAAAGCAAAGGATAAAATCCCCAGAATGATGGCAAAGATCAGAGCATGGCGGGGATGGACTCGACCGGAAGGAATCGGACGCGCCCTTGTCCGAACCATTGCATAGTCAATGTCTTGGTCGTAAATGCAGTTAAGAGCCTGTGCTGAAGCAGCCGCTAACGTTCCCCCAAGCAGGGTCACTATCACCAGGATAGGGTCTACCTGTCCTTCTGATGCCATCCACATTGATGCTGCTGTCGTAATTAGCAGTAAGGGAATGATGCGCGGTTTGGTCAACAGATAGTAGCTTTTGATCACTTGCAAAAAGTTCTCGTTGCGGCGGGAAACACTTGTCCCAATCATTAGTATTACCAAATTCTTTTTTGTTCAAATGGTCAGTGGTCAGTGGTCAGTGGTCAGTGGTCAGTCATCAGTCATCAGTCATCAGTCATCAGTTGCCACTCTCGCTGAAACTTCCTTCAAGTTTCTGATTTTCTCTAACGGGGAAATTACTTTAGACTCCGTCGCTGAATCACGCAGATGACTTTAGACTTTGTCGCTGCTGACGCAGATGACTTTTGAATTCCCCGTTAGAGGCCGACCACTGTTGACTGATAACTGAATCGGTCGCGCAGCGCTAAAACTGTTAAGGCAACAAGGATCCCCAGTAATGCGGCTCCTACGGCTTGGTGCGTCACGGTTAGGGGTTCGACTTGGAGGTGCAAGCGGAAGGTGGCAATACCTAGGAGGATTTGTAAGACTACTAAGCCAGCAGCTAGGTTAGCCAGTTTTCGCAGGACTGGGTTGAGTGCCGGGGTACGCCACGCAAGGACAAAGGCGGTTAAGGTGGCTAGGGTAGGGGGAACGACACCGATGATGTGACTGTTCATCACAGCACAAAGTTGAAAAGCCCCAAAGCACTGATGTAAAGCCCAGCGGGAAGCGACTAAGCCGCCGAGCAAACTTTGAAGGTAGACGAGAATGGCGGCAGTTAAACCTACCCAGGGCAAGTTACCCACAGCGGCGTTGCCTTGGTAGGGGCTCAGAGTTGCGCCAATCGCGATCAGGGTGCTGAAAAATAATAGGGCTGTCCCTAAATGAGCAGTGACTAGATCGAACCGCAGCAGTTCAGTGACGGTAAGTCCTCCAAGGATGCCTTGGAAGACAATCAGACCCAAGGCGAAGGTGGAAGCCCAAGGAAGCCATTTGGGAAGGTCGCGCCGATACCACCAGGATAGACCCGCTAGCGCGATCGCGCTCAGACCTACCAGTGAAGCATCCAGGCGATGAAACCACTCCAGGAAGACCTGAAGATTCATCTGCTGACTGGGTATCAGTTGCCCGTAGCACAAGGGCCAATCCGGACAGGCAAGACCCGCATTCATCACTCGCGTTGCACTGCCTACTGCCATCAACAGCAGGGTGGCGATCGCTATCTTCCACACTAGAAGACCAACCCATTTCTGCGGCGCTGACCGCTGTTGGGGTCTAGCAATCTGACGATGAAGTACTGATTCTGCCATAACACCAATTTCTACATTCAAAGTTCATCAAACTGTGAGTAATCACTCACCGTAAACTAGCATCTTTTTTAAAAAGATTGCCGAACTTTATCTAAGAAATCAAGTTGCTAGTTACTAGGATAAATTGTGGTTGTTAATACAAAAAATCCGTCTTTTAGTGTCTTGTGATACTTATTTGCCGGAGATTAAGGTGATTTTGAGGCGTATTTTGATAACTAGCAACTTGGGTTAAGAGTCTAACGGCATCCCAATAATCGCTGAACCTTTTAGGGATTCTTCAGATTCCTCGATAAATTAATAAAAATTAAAGATTTAGAGCAGGACAATCTATCTGAGTTCCCTCAGATCCTAAAGAAAAACTAAAGAAATAGGGAGAAGCGTTACTGCGACTACTTTCTCTATCTGGGATTTGTCTTAACCTTGATAGATGGGAAAAAGCAAAAACCAAAAATAAACGAAACATGGAATAACTAGCGACTGGAACGCCAGTATGCTGAGGAAAGGGTAAACTCCAAAATCTAAAGTCGAATGACCGCGAAGAACCAGTGAATATTCCAACTAACATTCTCACTCTCATTGCCGGTATTGCCCTGACGCTGATCAGCCTTTGGTACGGTCAAAATCACGGACTGATGCCAGTAGCTGCCTCTGAAGGAGCAACCCAGGTGGACGGAATTTTCAACCTGATGATGACCATTGCTACGGGTCTATTTCTGCTCGTTCAAGGGGTAATAATTATTGCAGCGATTAAATTCCGCAGGCGCAAAGGGGACAGCACAGATGGACCGCCGATTGAGGGCAATGTCCCTTTAGAGATTCTGTGGACATCGATTCCTACGGTGGTTGTCTTTATCCTCGCCATCTACAGTTTTGAGGTTTACAACAATATGGGAGGTCTAGATCCTATGGCTTCGATGGATCCCGGACCCGAAAAAATTGCCTATCAACAGGGAGAGCAATCGCCTTCTGAACTAACTTCAGACAAAAGACTGATAGCCCTAAAGCCTGATGAGCAAGAAATTGCCTTGGGACTTGGCGCTTCTCCAGAAAATGAGAGTCAAGAGGCATCACTAACTGTGAATGTCCTGGGAATCCAGTATGCCTGGATTTTCACCTATCCTGACAGTGGCATTACCAGTGGCGAGTTGCACGTTCCTGTGGGGCGCGACGTTCAGCTAAACCTCACTGCTGGAGATGTGCTGCACGCCTTTTGGCTGCCACAGTTTCGCATCAAGCAGGATACAATTCCCGGTCGAGAAACTCAACTGAGGTTTACAGCTAATAGAGTGGGTGAGTATCCGGTGGTTTGTGCCGAACTTTGCGGTGCTTACCACGGCGGGATGAAAACCTTGCTTTACGTTCAGACCGAGGAAGAATACCAAAACTGGCTCCAACAGCAGCAAATTGCTGCCCTAGATAACCTAGATGCAGCGGTAGCTGAAAATCCTGCTACCCTTTCAGATGGGGAGTTTCTCACTCCTTACGCTGAAGAAATGGGAGTTGAAGCCCAAACTCTAGATCAACTCAAGGCGCTACCAGCGTCAGTGGTCAGTAGTCAGTAGTCAGTGGAGGCGATTACTGTCTCGCCCGTACAGTGGCAAAGCAAGGAAAAACAACTGACAACTGACACCGCAAAGCTGAAAACAACTGACAAATGACCAAGGAGAAATGACAATACAAGCGGAAACTCCAACAACTGCCAAGCCTCCTGAACATACTCATCATCCAGAGAAATGGGCTTGGTACGATTACTTCACCTTTAATACAGACCACAAAGTGATTGGGATTCAATACCTGGTCACATCCTTTATCTTCTATTTAATCGGGGGAACCCTGGCAGAATTGGTGCGGACAGAGTTGGCAACGCCAGCTCCCGACTTAGTTCAACCCGAAATCTACAACCAAATATTCACCATGCACGCCACACTGATGCTCTTCCTGTGGATTATTCCGGCTGGGGCTGGTCTGGCTAACTACCTGATCCCCCTAATGATCGGTGCCAAGGATATGGCATTTCCCAGGTTGAATGCAGTCGCTTTTTGGATGATTCCGATTGGGGGCGTGCTGCTAATGAGTAGCTTTTTTGTGGGTGCGCCCCAGGCGGGCTGGACATCTTATCCGCCCTTGAGCTTAGTTTCTGGCAAGGCGGGTGAGGGCATTTGGATTATGAGCATCCTCATCCTGGGCACTTCCTCAATTTTGGGGGCAATTAACTTTTTCACGACCATGTTGATGATGCGGATACCCGAAATGGATATTCACAGCATGCCTCTATTTTGCTGGTCGATGTTAGCGACTTCAGCCCTAATCCTGATTGGCACGCCTGTGCTAGCGGCTGGTCTGATTCTCCTCGCCTTTGACTTAATTGCGGGCACCGCCTTCTTTAATCCAACAGGGGGAGGCGACCCGATTGTGTATCAGCACATGTTCTGGTTTTATTCCCACCCAGCAGTTTATATCATGGTCTTGCCCTTTTTTGGGGTGATTTCAGAAGTGCTGCCCGTTCACGCTCGCAAGCCGATTTTTGGCTATCGGGCGATCGCCTACTCCAGCTTGGCCATTGCCTTTTTGGGTCTGATCGTCTGGGCGCACCACATGTTTACCAGTGGTACCCCCGGCTGGTTGCGAATGTTCTTCATGGCAACCACCATGCTCATTGCCGTACCGACTGGAATTAAAGTCTTTAGTTGGTGTGCAACAATTTGGGGCGGCAAAATCAGCTTGAATAGTTCCATGCTCTTTGGTATGGGCTTTATTTCCGCCTTTGTAATCGGCGGTCTCAGCGGGGTCATGCTTGCCTCAGTCCCCTTTGATATTCACGTCCACGACACCTACTTCATTGTTGCTCACCTGCACTACGTTCTTTTCGGCGGCAGCGTTTTAGGTTTATTTGCTGGGGTTTATCACTGGTTCCCGAAGATGACGGGGCGGATGCTCAACGAATTTTGGGGTCGAGTTCACTTTGTTCTCACCTTCGTTGGTCTGAACCTTACCTTCTTGCCAATGCACGAGTTGGGTTTGTCAGGCATGAATCGGCGGGTTGCCCTCTATGACCCACAATTTCAAACCATCAACCTCATCTGCACTATCGGTTCCTATATTCTTGCTGTTTCCACCGTGCCCTTCCTGATCAACGCGATCTGGAGTTGGATTCGCGGTCCCCAAGCCAGTAGGAATCCCTGGAGAGCGGTAACTTTAGAGTGGCTGACGAGTTCTCCTCCACCGATCGAGAACTTTGAGGAAGAACCAGTTCTGTGGTCTGGTCCCTACGAATACGGCATAGACACTTACAGTGCTGACAGCGATCAATCGGTTGAGGAATTACTCGCTGAAGTCAAAGCAGATGCTAGCTAATTGGTTGTTGGTTATTGGTTGTTGGTTATTGGCAAACAACAAACAACAAACAACAAACAACAAACAACAAACAACAAACAAAGAAATTTATGCAAGGTTCAACCATCGACGAGTCTAAAACTGCTCTTAACTATCATCCCGCCGTTGAGGCGACAGCGGATCACGAAGAACATCCAGACCATCGCATATTCGGAGTAGTTGTCTTTCTGATTGCCGAGAGTATGATTTTTCTCGGTCTGTTTGCCGCCTTTTTAATCTACAAGACGATGTTGCCAGTTTGGCCCCCAGAAGGCACACCGGAGTTAGAGCTTTTGTTACCTGGAGTCAATACCGCTATCCTAATCTCCAGCAGTTTTGTCATGCATCGGGGTCAGAGTGCGATTAAAAAGAACGACCTCTCAGGCTTACAGATTTGGTTTGCCATCACAGCACTTATGGGTGCCATTTTCCTGGTAGGACAGCTTTATGAATACAACCACACGGGATTTGGTCTGACAACCAATTTATTTACCAGCTCGTTTTACGTTTTGACTGGATTTCACGGTCTTCACGTTACTGTAGGGTTGCTATTGATCCTGGCTGTCTTGTGGCGATCGCAACAAAAGGGTCACTATTCGAGTGAGTCTCACTTTGGTGTAGAAGCGGCAGAGCTTTACTGGCACTTTGTCGATGTGGTGTGGATTATTCTGTTCACACTGGTGTATTTGCTCTGAGTGTTTTCTGTTTGCGCTTTTTTCCTGAAAAAACCTCCCCAAACGGGAGGTTTTTATTTTGAATTCATTCGAACCGATAGCTTGACTACTGGATCGACGCTCTAGTGCAGTATGGCAAAAATAACCCACTCCCTGCGCAATGGTGACAAGTTAAGAAAAAAGACTATTTGTCAAGTCTTTGTTGATAAATTTTCATAAAAGCCTCAACCTCGAGTTAGGTAGTTACGATTTGTAAAGTTTACGTATAAGCACTGAGCTAATTGCCGAAAATAGACTATGCTGTCTCCTAGTTCTTAACTCTTATAGCGGTTTTCAAATGAGTGGAATACACATCATCAGCTTTCGCACAATCGAATCCCCTCATCTGTGGAAGTTGAAACCAAATGAATGGGCAAAGAAAAAAATGGCTAGCGAGAATAACCGTGTGGTTAGCGGCTGAGATTTTACTCAACTTTCTAGGACTTGATAATCTGGCTGACAGAGCGCGAGTTTATTTTTGAGAGAAATGTAATCATCATGTTTAGCTACTGATCTGATCCATTTCCTTTGTTGGAACCAGCCGTAGCGATCGCATCTCAAATCAGAGAATAGGATTTTTCTGCCCTTAGAAAGGATTATAAATGATGGAAAAGTAAAAACCATTTTCTTGCAAGGTTCTGTCTCTAGAATCAATCTCTACCAAAGGAATGCCCCAGTCAAAGCGAGCAGTAAGGCGCTCGCTTAACTGGTAGCGCAAACCCAGACCGACGGATACCAGGGTACTTGGGTCGGGATTGATTCTCCTAAAGCGATCGGCTTCCCCAGAATTGTTCCAAGCACTGCCAAAATCCACAAAAGGGACAATTTGCAGCACCATCTCTTGTCTCGGTTTCCGGAAAATGGGCAAGCGCAGTTCAACCGAAGCGAACACCCCATTATCGGTTAAGAGCGCATCCTGGCGATAACCCCGAACCGTGTACAATCCGCCCAACCCAAACTGCTCCACTGGAACAAGCGGTCTGTCTGCCAGTTGCACGTCAGTGCGCGCCAATAGTAAGGTGTCTGGAGCGAGGAGCCTGACCCACTGGGCTTGCCCCCGCCAGAGGAAGTAGCGGCTATCTGGGGGGTCTTGATTAATTGTGGCATCGAAAGCATCAATTCCGAAGCTAAACTGCGAGCGAACAGCGATCACTTCTCCCTCGCCCCGCTGGGTCCATTCTTGGAAAAAACGCAGGGTGGATATTCGAGTCCGTCCTTTATTGTCAGCCCCTGGTGAAAGGGGAAAGGAAATACCCAGCAGAGAAGTTTCGTTTTGCTGGCGGTCGAATGTCAGACCGAGGGCTAACTCTTGATTGGGAGTTTGAATTACTGGCTGGCGGAGGGTCAGTTTGTACTGGTAGTAATCCGATTCAATATCGAGTTGGTCAAAGGGAGGTTCGATCACTTCACTCGATATCGTCCTGAATGCCAGCTTCAGGTTGCCATTGCGGGGATTAAGGGGCAAAGTATAGGCAACGTCAAACTCATTAGAGCCATCGGTATTCTTGTAAACAAAATTCAAGCCATCTCCGAATCCGAGTAAATTGGCTTGGTCGAGCCGCACTTCTCGCTGGAAGCTGCCCACGCTGGGCACTCGCGTATTATCAAGGATAATTTGGGCGCTAAAAGACTTTGCCTCCTGAACTTCAACCTCTAGCACGCTAGTGCCAGGACGGATACCAGCAGAGAGTTCCGCTGAGATCTTCTCAATTAGAGGGTTGAGCTGGAGTATTTGCAGTGCTTCTAGTAGGCGAGGCACATTCAGGGGTTTGGCGGTGGCTAACTCAATGCGATCGCGCACGTAGTTGGGGTTGAGTCGCCCTGAACTTTTTACATTAATCGCTTCGAGACTCCCTTCCAAAATTTCTATGACAACCACGCCGTCCTCAATCTTCTGAGGCGGGATATAGGCTCCAGAGGTGATGTAGCCTTCGTCGATATAAAGTTGAGTCACTGCTGAACGCGCCTGAAGTAGCTCGGCAAAGGAAATCGGCTTTCCGATAAAATCCTTGGTCACTTCTGCTAGCTGTTGGAGGTTAAACGCGGTACTGCCGACAAACTCAAACCGCTCAACTACAATTGTGCCCGATACTGTGGCGGGCAGTTCTTCCGGTGGTGTAGGTATGGGAGTAGGAAGGGGTAAGAGTTCTTCTGGCGGGGGCAATAGGGGAGGCGTTTTCGGCTCAGGAGGGGCTGGCGTAGAAGGAGGAATATCGGGACGAGGGATTTGAGCTAAATCAACAGTTTGGGCATGTAAAGTTCCATTACTGACATTAATGACTAGTACTACCCAAGTTAGTTGAAGTAGAAGCAAGTATCGATTTGAATCAATAAATCGACTAATGAGAAATGCCACTAGTGCCGCTACACGGAAGTCAAAAGTCAAAAGTCAAAAGTCAAAAGTGAACCAGCGCGGTCTTGGGGGTTTCCCCCATGAGCGACTGGTGAACCCCGAAGGGGTCAAAAGTCATCTGCGTGATTCAGCGACGGAGTCTAAAGTATTTGATCCTAAGGGCTTTGCCGCTTGTTAACTGGGGGGTTATTTCCGCCGCGCTGCACTACTTGAATTAGATATCTCCAAGCTTCATTAATTAAAATTAAGCCCGATTTTTACGATTATTCCAGGTTAATTATTATCAATTTTTTAGAAATAATTAATTCGAGATTATACTGATTTTTTTTATAAAAAATAGAAAAAAATTGGTGTTTTTACGGACGAATAATTTATATAAAATTGAGAAATATTAGAGATATGTTTCCAGCGACTTTCGTAGATAATAGAGGTTCAGTTTTCTACAGCAACCTAAGTTACCTGAGTTCGACATAAGGCGAACATCTAAAACCTAGAGCCAGTAATACTTACAAGCTAAATAGTCTGAGTTGGCTATTGTCAACTAGCCTCAGTTAATGATAAAAAACTGGCGTTCACCGCGCTGCGTAGCAGGGGCGTAATACCAATTTGCTTTGACTTTGCTACAGATGAAACTAGCAAATACAAGACGTATGACTTCAGATGTGTAGCAGGAATTTAGCAAATTGGTATAAGCCTAGG
>JAAUXZ010072862.1_pt1 | contig 10427 bp, 12 predicted proteins | sample 7278131 | NCBI WGS metagenome assembly JAAUXZ01 (sample SAMN14350119, study PRJNA611818) | marine sediment metagenome | isolation source: surface marine sediment (3m) | place: French Polynesia: Moorea | collected 2018-08
AGGAAAAGTCCCTAATCCCTGCCCCGATGAGGGTTCACAATTCATGCAGATTGGTAAAGAGGTAGAGGGTGTGAGAGTGATCACAATAGGACTCAATATCAGTCAGATTGAGCCCGCGACCCTACTCATGACAACCATCATGGTCAGGAAGTACAAACGTTTACGGGAGGGCCTGATCTGTTTTGGAATAAATAAAGGCGATCAGAAAATCTGATCCAGGCTCTTCTGATCATTAAACCGCCTGGCCATAAACGCCCCGACCAGATACCAGTGCAACATATAGGCCTCATAAATATACCGCCCTGTTCGTGCCGGCGAGCAATGATCCTCGGCAGCAATTGGTACAACATCCAGGCCCAATCTTTCTGCCATCGCGGAACTGCGGGCAAGGTGATAACGATTACTTAGTAGCCCAACTGGCTTCAAAGCCTGCTCTCCAAGCAACTGACGGGCATACCTAAGGTTCTCTAATGTGTGTTGTGATGCCTCTTCCAGAGAGATGAGCGCCTCAGGAATCCCCTGCTGTTCAAGGATCGACTTTCCTATGATGGCCTCTGAGGGCTCATCAGGTGATGACCTGCCACCCAGAATGACCAGATGGCTAAGATAACCTTGCTCATACAGGCTATGCGCCCTTTGCAATCTGAGCAGATAATCGTGATCTGCCTCACCATCAACCAGGGCCTTTCCCAGAATCAGCACATCCTTTGGGCAGGGAGCGGTGACCGCTTTGCATGCCGCTCTGATTACGCTAGCCAATACTGCTAAGAATGAAATCCCAAGCGTCATCAGCATGAGGATATTAGAGTAGATCAGCATCTTGTACCCCTGTCGCGTGATATGCCTTGCCCTACCCATGTGAATAATTACCCATCCTATTTAAATCAATAACTTGAGAAATATACTTAAAGCTATTACATTCCATTTAATTGCAATCACCCATGACTCGAGGCTTTTTTGTCCAGCGATCTAGTCTTTCCTGACGAGATGGTACTCACTCTTCCTAAGAACACCTCAGGGAGAGATTTTGCCGTGGGCGATATTCACGGCATGTTCTCAAGTCTCGAGGAGATTCTCGAAGCCGTCAATTTCGATGAGCATACTGACCGCGTCATTTCTGTGGGCGACCTGATCGACCGTGGCCCGGAATCGCACAGGGCACTGGAGTTTCTGGAAAAACCCTGGTTTTACGCCATCCAGGGAAATCATGAACGCATGATGCTTGATGCTGTGTACGCGCAGCGGGATACCGACACCTGGCTACACATCAATGGAGGCGGCTGGTGGCTGGGTATTAAAGATGAGCTCAAAGAACAATTTGCACAGGTGATCGGGCAGCTGCCCCTTGCGATTGAGATCCAGGCCTCCCCCGCAACCATCGGCATTGTGCATGCTGATGTCCCTGCGGACCTGAGCTGGGACGAGTTCATGACCCAGTTGCGAAAACGCGATGAAAAAGCCGTTACCTATGCCGTCTGGTCCAGGACCAGGCTTCGTATGCAGGAACTCAGTGGTTTACCCTCGAGTGTTAACGGTATTGACCTCGTCATTGTTGGACATACACCCTTAAAAAGCGCTGTGCGTGTTGGCAATGTCTATTACCTGGATACGGCCGCAGCCTATTCCAGCAGCTATGAAGACTCCAAGCTCAGCCTGCTGGAGTTTTCTCCAGGTTATGAACTGACTGAGTTGCCGACCGGCTCGCTAGAAACCCTGGGCCTTTAAATCAGACATAGCCTCCTCCAGGACCTCAACACCCGCACCGGCCTTACAGGCTTTCTCGCTAATCAGGCGCCGCCACTTCTTTGCGCCTGGTAACCCATGGTACATACCCAGCATATGGCGGGTGACATGCTTTAGCTGGGTATCCCCAGCTGAGACCCTATGGATGTAATCCATCATCTCTTCAATGACTTCGGACTGCGTTCTCTGTTTTTGGGGCGTACCGTAAAATTTCTGATCAACGTCATTGAGTATCCAGGGATTATGGTACACGGCCCTGCCCATCATGGTGCCATCGACATGGTCTAACTGAGCAAAAGCCGTATCCAGATCATTAAGACCCCCATTAATAATCACCTCAAGTTGCGGGAAGTCTCGCTTTAGCTGATAGACACGCTCATAGTTTAGCGGTGGGACATCCCTGTTCTCCCTAGGGCTCAGGCCCTGGAGCCAGGCCTTGCGGGCATGAATGATAAAAGTTTCGCAACCTGCTGCCTGATTGACCTGAACAAAGCGATGAAGGCCCTCGTAGTCGTCCTGGTCATCAATACCTATACGGGTCTTGATGGTTACCGGTATGCTGACCTGATTACGCATTTCACTAACACAATCGGCTACCAGTTCAGGTGTTGCCATCAGACAGGCCCCAAAATGCCCGTTTTTGACACGGTCACTGGGACACCCCACATTGATATTGACCTCATCATATCCATGATCTTCAGCCATCTTAGAACACAGGGCCATATGCTGCGGATCACTACCGCCCAACTGTAACGCAAGGGGGTGCTCCTCCTCGTTATAGGCCAGATACTTTTCACGCTCTCCATGGATCAGGGCACCCGTGGTGACCATTTCAGTATAGAGCCAGGCATGTTGGCTGATCAGGCGGAACAGGTAGCGGGCATGCCGGTCTGTCCAGTCCAGCATGGGTGCAACGCAAAATCGTCGCGATGACGATACTTTATCGTCAGGCATATCGTGATTTCAGCAGATCGAATACGCCCAGCAGTCCCATGGCCTCTCCGCCCTGCGGGCGTCCAGTTCGAGACCGAAGATTCCAGGCCATAACATCGAAATGCAACCAGGGGACCTCTTCATCAACAAAGTATCTTAGGAACAGGGCCGCGGTTATCGCCCCACCAAAGGACTGGGTAGAACAGTTCAGTACATCAGCTATCTGGCTCTTGATCTGTTCCTGGTAGGGATCATGCAATGGCAGTCGCCAGACTTCATCATGGTTTTTTACCGATTTTTCTCTGAGTTCAGAGGCCAGTTCTTCATCAGCTGTGAAGAATCCTGGCAGCTCTGTACCCAGGGCAACCCTGGCGGCTCCGGTCAGGGTCGCAAAGTCAATCAGCAGACCTGGCCCTGACTCACAGGCATAGGTCAGCGCATCAGAGAGTACAAGGCGGCCCTCTGCATCCGTATTATCGACTTCAACAGTCAGGCCCTTCCGCGTCTCCAGTACATCGCCCGGACGAAAGGCATCACCAGATATGGCATTTTCTACAGCAGGGATCAGGATCTGGAGGCGTATATCAAGGCCGCTGGCCATAATCATCTGGGCCAGCCCGAGGGCATGTGCTGCTCCACCCATATCTTTTTTCATCTGGCGCATAGCATTCGCCGGTTTAATGTCCAGGCCTCCTGAATCAAAGCAGACCCCTTTGCCGACCAGGGTAATCCCTGGGGCCTCTTCCCTGCCCCAGTTGAGCTCAAGCATTCTGGGCTTGTGGACACTGGCCCTGCCAACGGCATGGACCGACGGGAACCCATGTTCGAGTAATTCCTGTCCAACGTATTCAGTAAACTGGGCATCAAATTTACCTGCCAGTTCATTCATGACCTCTGCCAGATGCTCAGGCATCATGTCCTGAGCGGGAGTATTAACCAGGTCTCTTACAAGGCAAATTCCATCAGTCAGTATTTCGCAATCCTGCTTAATCTCCGAACTGATAAACAGTCTGGCCTTAGCAGGACCCTTATCACTCAGATAGCGATCGAACTGGTAACCACCCAGGGCCCAGCCTGCTGCAAGCCGTACCATATGCTCATGACTTTTAACGCCCGTAAGTTCATAGACACCGGCAGGCAGTAACTGAGGCATATCGCCCAGCATCCAGGTGGTCAATTCAGAGTAAACAAATACGCAGGCGGCAATCGTCCCGGTATGCTCAGGGATTAAAGACCATGCCCCGGGTTTTGCTTCAAATGACTGCCCCTTCAACCAGGCAGAAACCGAGGCATCCTGTGCCAGAAGCCACTCCTCCCATTCAGGCTCATTGATAAGGATAATCGGGATGGGATTAGTTGATGAGTCAACACGATCTGTAAGCAAAACACTCATATATCAATTCTTTTATGCGGGAAATAAGCGGTTCCATAAAGACTACATGTTAGAATAATCGCTTTGCCAGTATCGAACAAACACACATGAGCCAGGCGCTTTCTATTCGCCACTTGAACAAGACCTACCGCAACGGATTCAATGCCCTGAAGGGTCTTGACCTGGATGTGCGCGAAGGCGACTTCTACGCCTTGCTTGGCCCCAACGGCGCCGGAAAATCCACCACGATCGGCATCATTACTACCCTGACCAGGAAAACCTCGGGTGAGGTCAGAATCTTTGGTCACGACATTGATTCCGAACCTCATCTTGCCAAGAAATTCATTGGTCTCGTTCCACAGGAGTTCAACTTCAATGTTTTTGAACCCATCATCGAGATCATCGTTAACCAGGGGGGCTATTACGGCATCCCTCGACCGCAGGCCTATGCGCGCGCAGAAACCTTACTGAAACAACTACAGCTCTGGGAAAAACGCCATGATCAGGCTCGAGAACTGTCAGGTGGCATGAAAAGGCGCCTGATGATCGCCCGAGCACTAATACATGAACCCAGATTGCTGATTCTCGATGAGCCAACCGCTGGAGTCGATATTGAAGTCAGGCGCAGTATGTGGGACTTCCTTCGTCAACTTAACGAACAGGGTACGACCATCATACTGACGACGCATTATCTCGAAGAGGCTGAACAACTTTGCAGGAACATCGGCATCATCGACCATGGAAAGCTGATTGAAAACACCTCAGTAAGAAATCTTCTTGCCCAGGTTCACATGGAAACCTTTGTTCTCGAGTTAAGAGATTCATTATCAACCACTCCAGAGCTACCTAGCTGCAATACGAAACTCATCGATGAGACAACCCTGGAGGTTGAAATCTGCAAGGGAGAAATCAACCAGCTATTTGTCGAATTAGATAAACAGGCAATCATCGTGGACAGCATGCGTAACAAGGCAAACCGCCTTGAGGAGTTTTTTGTCAGGCTACTCAGTGAGAAAAAGGCATCATGAACAGGACCTTTATTGCCTTTTACACCCTGCTCATCAAGGAAATTCTCAGATTTGCCCGGATATGGGTACAGACCATTGTCCCCGCAATGATCACCACAGCGCTATATTTCATTATTTTTGGTGAACTGATCGGAAGCCAGATCGGCGATATGCAGGGTTTTAGCTATATCGACTATATCGTGCCGGGGCTGATTCTCATGTCCGTCATCACCAATTCTTATGGCAATGTTGTTTCTTCTTTCTATCAGGCCAAATACCACCACCATATTGAAGAGATACTGGTCTCGCCCACACCTAACTTCGTGATCATTACCGGGTATGTTGCCGGTGGAGTTGCCAGAGGGTTTACCGTCGGCATAGCTGTCTGGCTGATTTCACTGCTATTCACCAGTGTCCCGATCCATAACGTATTGATTGTTATCGTGATCGGCATCCTGACAGCAATACTCTTCTCGCTTGCGGGACTCATTAATGCAATCTTTGCACGCTCGTTTGACGATATCACCATGATTCCAAACTTTGTGCTCACCCCACTGACCTACCTTGGCGGTGTTTTTTACAGTATCAGTCTCTTGCCGGAAATCTGGCAAAAGGTCTCCTTTGCCAATCCGATCCTTTATATGATTAACGCCTTTCGTTATGGCTTTCTGGGTCAGTCTGACATTAGCCTGCTCATTTCCTTTGGCCTGATTGGGGTGTTTATCGCCCTGCTCTACGGTATTTGTCACTACCTGCTTGTCACAGGAACGGGCCTGAGGCCCTGACTATGGTCAAGGGGGCTGATGTCATCGTCATCGGTGCAGGGCTAGCCGGTTGTTCAGTCGCAAGAAGTATCGCCGAGCGAGGTCTCTTCGTAACTGTTATTGATCAGAATCCTGGACCAGCCCAGGAGACCTCCGGCAATCCAGCAGGCATTTTCATGCCTGTACTAGAGGCCGCAGAGAGTCCCAGAGAGCGTTTATATCTGGATGCCTTTGAGTTTCTTCTGAAACGCCTGTCCGCATCGGGTAATTCGGTAAAACACCAGTTATGCGGAGTACTGCAGCTTCCGAGGGATGACAAGATCAGGCAGCGTTTTGAACGAATCAAAAACCGAACTGACCTCGATCCCAGCCTCTTCAGGTACATTCCCGCAAAACAGACGGAATCCTTAACCGGCAGGCGTCTTCCAGACGATGGGCTTTTCTTTCCTCAGGCAGGCTGGATTTCTCCGCCTTCGTTTTGCCGCTGGCTGCTCGATCATCATCGGATCAGCCTTCATGGCAGTACTTCTGTAACAAGCCTGTACAGACAGGGCAATCGCTGGATCACTGCCGATGCTTCCGGGCAAATGGCATGCACTGCCAGGTCCTGCGTCATCACGACAGGCCATGCAACGCCTGGGATACAACAGACAAACTGGTTGCCAATTCAGCAGGTGAGCGGACAGATAAGCCATTTACGCTTCAGCCACCCCCATCATATCCATACCATTGTCTGCCATCGTGGCTATGCCCTGCCTTCTGACACCCATAACCTGCTGATAGGGGCGACTTATAATCGGTACCGCCAGGATTATGAGCTTTCGGCCCATGAGCATCATGAGAACGAGCACGCGTTGCTGGAAGCAATTCCTGAATTGGTAGATGAAATATCAGATAGCAGCATCCTGGGCGGGCGAGTTGGCCATAGGGCTGTTGTGCCCGGGCGGATGCCTGTTGCGGGTCGTCTGATGCCACCGCAGCGGTTCAGAAATACGGGTGAGTTCACGAACTACCAGGATCTTTACATTAGCACCGCACATGCATCCAGGGGCATCCTGTCTTCTGGACTGTGTGGCGAAATCATTGCTAGTCAGATTAGTGAAGACCCCCACCCTGCTCTGAGGCATGAACAGACCGTGACGCCATCGAGGTTTCTTCGGAAAAATTCAGTTGAAGCGCGTTTATCAAGCTAAGATAATGCGCGACTACTTACCCAGTCACTCCGGATAGAGGCTGGTCATGTAAATTGCTTCCAGGCTGGAGATAGCATGAAAATTATGGTTACCGGGGCTGCCGGGTTTATTGGTTCAGCCCTGTCCCTGAGATTGCTGGAACGCGGCGACGAGGTGATTGGCATTGATAATCTCAATGATTATTACGATGTCAGCCTCAAGCAGGCCCGTCTGGAACGTACTCTGGCCCATGATGGATTTACCGATATCAGGGCCTCATTAGAAGACCGCGAGGCCATCGAACAGGTCTTCAGAGAACAGCAACCACAACGGGTTGTGAACCTGGCTGCTCAGCCAGGGGTTCGGTATTCACTAAAAAATCCACATGCCTACATACAGAGCAACATTGTCGGTTTTCTGAATATCCTTGAAGGCTGCCGTCACTCCAATGTTGAACATCTGGTCTATGCATCCAGCAGCTCGGTCTATGGGGCTAATACAGAAGTACCATTTAGCGTCCATGACAATGTGGATCACCCCCTGAGTCTGTATGCGGCTTCCAAGAAGTCCAATGAACTGATGGCTCACTCCTACAGCCACCTTTACCAGATTCCAACGACCGGCCTGCGTTTTTTCACCGTCTATGGCCCCTGGGGACGCCCGGATATGGCCCTGTTCCTGTTTACCCGGAATATACTGGCAGGGAAGCCCATCGATGTGTTTAATTATGGCAAACACAAGCGAGACTTCACCTTTGTTGATGACATCGTGGAAGGTGTCATCCGCTCCCTTGATCAGCCTGCTACAGCAAATCCTGGCTGGGATGGTGCTCATCCGGACCCTGCTACAAGTGCGGCACCCTGGCGGGTCTATAATATCGGCAACCATAAGCAGGTTGAGCTGTCCCGGTACATCGAAGTGCTTGAGGACTGCCTTGGCATGAAGGCTGAGAAGAACCTGCTACCACTTCAGCCTGGTGACGTACCTGATACCTTTGCCGATGTGGATGCCCTGATCGAGGATGTGGGTTATAGCCCTAATACCCCGGTTGAAGAAGGTATTGCGCAATTTGTTGAATGGTACCGTTCTTATTACCAGGTCTAAGCAGATCAGTGTTTCAGGAGAAACTTGTGACTACACGCCAAACATTTGTGAATAAACAGAAGGGTTTTACCCTGATAGAGATCATGGTCGTCGTGGTCATACTGTCCATTCTGGCCGCATTTGCCGTTCCCAGGATTATGAGCCGTCCTGATGAGGCCCGAGTGACCAAGGCGCAGCAGGATATACGCGCAATCGAAAGCGCACTGAAACTCTATCGCCTCGACAACTTCCGCTATCCAACCACAGACCAGGGATTGCAGGCCCTGATCGAAAAGCCTACCAGTTCACCCGAGCCGAAGAACTGGAAACAGGGAGGCTATCTGGACCGCCTGCCCCAGGATCCATGGGGTAATGATTATTACTATCTGAGCCCGGGTGAGAAAGGTGAGATCGACATCTATACCCTGGGTGCTGATGGCCAGCCTGATGGTGAAGGGATCGACACTGACATCGGCAACTGGACCCTGAAATAGATGCACCGCCTGAAAACTATTCGCCTTTCTGAACGAACAGTGCCTGGCGAATGAGTTTGACGATCAGTAAAACCCATGGCGTGCCATGCAGTAATAGATCAAAGATATCGATGGGTTTGGTCAGCTCTCCATTGACCAGCATATTGAGCTTTTCCCAAATATGGGGCTGAGGTGTAAATGGTGCCAGCCCCAGTGTCAGGGCGATTAATACCAGGGGCAGCAATGGAATGCGATCAATCCACTTCATGATTTCATGACAACCAGGATTAAAAAAGAGCGCCATCTTATCATCTTTACCAGGGCACCGATTCCGGGCCAGGTTAAAACCCGGATGCAACCTGAACTCAGCGCAGAACAATGCGCCATCTTGCAACAACGCCTGCTTGATAAAACCATCGCGACAGCCCTGGAAAGTACTCATAATCAGATCACTGTATTTTGCACCCCTGACATCAGACACCCCGCCTTCAGCAAACTAAGTGAAGCTGGTATCGATCTGGCCATTCAGAGAGGCAATGATCTGGGCTCACGCATGCATCATGCCTTTATTGAAGTGACCTCAGATTCTTCTAACTGCATACTCATCGGCACCGACTGCCCTGAGATCAACGCTGAAAGAATAAATCAGGCCTTTGACATGCTGGAAATGGGTAATCAGTGTGTGATCAATCCTGCACGAGATGGCGGGTATGTACTTATTGGGCTGCGCCAGCCACTACACACACTTTTTGAGAACATCAGCTGGGGAAGCTCAGAGGTATTTAGACAAACATGCAACAGACTACGTGAAGCCGGTATAAGCTACGCCACGCTTCCTGAGCTTAGTGACATAGACACCATCGACGACCTGGCCTCCTGTCAGTTCAGGGAATTACACGAGCTAATTTCAGATTGATAGCTGATTCCTGATGAGTTCTGACAGACACTCGACTGAGTTACATTGAGCGATTTCCTCGGCCGACAATAATAAAGAAAGCTTGCCATCCTGCTCTTTCAGCAGGCAGGGGAAACTAAAATCAAGGTCCTCTGCCCCATACCTTGCAATAAACTCATCACGATGGAAAAACGAAGTCTCCAGAGGCAAGGACTCTACAAATGATCGCCACTGGTCTCGCTCTTTAAACACCCCATGCGTAATTGTACAGAGGTCGCATTGATAGGTGCCTGGTGAGATGAGCTTGTGGGCGATATCTGAAAGCGTGTTAAACAAGCCGCTATCTGCGTTATAAATAAACACGATACGTTCAGTCATATCTCGTTCCTAATCGACATGTACGTGATATGACAGACGAGCCTGGTAACGGTTCGATAATATCAGGGTTGTCCATACTGACTGATTAAAGCGCTAACAGTCTGTACATCATCAGCTGTATCAACACCATGACCGGGCAATTCATCAGCAACATCAATGAAGATTTTAACGCCTTGCCACAACGCCCTGAGTTGTTCTAGCTGCTCTATCTGTTCGAGGTCACAAGGTTCGCTTAAGGCATATTCACGCAGATATCCCGCCCTGTAGGCATACAGACCAATATGCCTGAAGGCCTGATTATGCTCCGGATGTGCCTCTACATCGAGCGCATCGCGCTCCCAGGGGATCGGGGCTCGACTGAAATACATTGCGTATCCCTGATCATTCTTCACTACCTTGACCGTATGAGGATCATACAACTGGGAGGCATTATTAATCGGGGTACACAGGGTTGCGATTCCAGCATCGGAGTGGTCGGCAAGTCCCTGAGCTGCCTGTCTCAGGATGCCTGGTGGTGTTAATGGCTCATCACCCTGGAGATTAACGACAATCGTTTCATCGCTCCAGCCACGAAGATCAACGAGCTCAGCCAGCCTGTCACTGCCTG
>JAAUXZ010010692.1_pt1 | contig 10414 bp, 8 predicted proteins | sample 7278131 | NCBI WGS metagenome assembly JAAUXZ01 (sample SAMN14350119, study PRJNA611818) | marine sediment metagenome | isolation source: surface marine sediment (3m) | place: French Polynesia: Moorea | collected 2018-08
AACGACCTGCTCCTCCAGCAGCTCGGGGGCCTGCATCTCCTCGCCGAGGCCTATCGCCGGCAGGAGGAGCTGGAGCCGCCCCTGCGTCACGACGTGCGGCGCATGGTGGGATGGACGACGACGCGGGCGGACCTGCTGGCCGCCAAGGACGCCCTGCGCGTGACCGCGACCTGGTGCGTGCTGGCGATCCTGCGCACCACGCAGCCCGATCGCCTGGTGCGCTGCGAGACCTGGCTCGCAGCGCTGGGCGTCGGGGCCTCGCAGCCGCACGCGGTGCTCGTCGACTACGTGCCGGCGAGCGGCGCCTCGAGCTGGATCGCGCCGGCGGCGCGCGGCGAGCGCGTGCACGGCGAGCTCGTCTTCCACCCGTCGGCGGCGCCGCTGAGTGCGGTCCTGGCGGCCAGCGAGGCCGGGGAGTCCGCGGCGACCGCGCCCATGGTCCCGGACGCCGGCGCCGAGCTCGGAGCCGTGCTGGCCGCCTACGACGCCCAGCTGGCCGCGCATCCCTGGCTCGGCCCGCGGCCCGTGGCGGCGCGCGCCGTCGCGCACCGCGACGCGGGCGGCGCGATCTGGATCGCCGACGAGGCGACCCAGGTGGCGGTGGCCACGGATCCCGACCACGAGGACGCCTGCGCGCCGCTGGTCGGTCTCGGCCCGGTGGCGCTGCACGGGCTCTTCGACGGTGTGCGGCTCACGCCTCTCGCCGCCGCGACGTCCCTGGGCCCCTGGTGGAACGAGGCGCTGTGACGATCGAGCTCGGGAGCTTCGCGGAGATCGAGCGGGCCCTGATCCTGGGTCTGGCGCGGCAGCCGCTGCCCGTGCCCGACGCGCTGGCGCGCGAGGACGACGTGCGCTCCAGGCTCGGCTACCTCGCGCTCGTTGCCGCGCGCCGGCGCTTCGAACGGCCGGCGCCGCCGGGAGCCTTCCCGCCGGCGGACGAGAGCGCACGCCAAGCGCGCCATCCCGACTGGGGCACCCGGGTGCGGCTGCGCCGTCTCTTCGCCGACGGCTCCGCGCAGAGGCGCGTCCAGGACGAGGCCCTCGCGCTCCGCGTACGCGACGCCCTGCGCGCGCACGGCCTCTCGGTGCATCCCTTCGACGTTCCCGTGCTCCGGGCCTTCCTACGCGCCGGCGCGACCGAGGAGGAGTCGCCGCCGGGTACGGACGACTGGGCCGAGCTCTCGCCCAAGGCGCGCGCCCGCGCTCTCGCGGCGCTGCGTCGCACCGACCCCGAAGGCGCGCGCGCGCTGTGCGCCGCCGAGCTCGCCGACCAGACGGCGGCGGTCCGCAAGCAGTGGCTCGCAGCCCTGGAGACGAGCCTCGGCCCTGCCGACGTCGAGTTCCTCGAGGCCCAGCTCAACGACCGTGCGGCCTCGGTCGTCGAGCGGGCGACCGGGCTCCTGGCGCGGATCCCGGGCACCCGGTGGTTCGACGAACGCCTCGCCGAGGCGCGCTCGCGGCTGCGGAAGAAGAGCGGTCTCTTGCGCCGTCAGGCGCAGCTCGAGCTCGAGACGCCCGCCCACCTGCGCGCGCACCAGCGTTGGGACTGGGTGCGCTCCGGCTTCGCCGGCATTGCCCCCGCGGCCCTCGCCGCCTCGCTCGACGTTCCGGCCGAAGAGCTGCCACGCGCCATCGACGACGCCGACCTGCGCCGCGCGCTCTACCTCGCCTCGATCGACGCGCACGACGCACCGCTGGCCGAGGCCCTGAGCTCGAGCTTCGATGCCACGGATCTGGACCTCGTCCTGGACGGCGGCGAAGGCGGAGGCGGGATCGCGGGGTGGGACGAGGCCCAGCTCGACCTGGCGGCCCGGACGATCATGCCGGCCGGCGTGTTGGGCGACCCGCTCTCGGGCAGCCGCCACGCGCGGCAGTTCTACCAGGCGTTGCGGCGGACGCTCCCGGAGGCGAGGGCCTCCGAGCTCCTGGCGAAGGCGCGGCGCTGGGAGCGCCACTTCCGCGACTGCGCCGACGCCGAGCTCGCCGTCGACGCGCTGCTCGCCTGGCTCACGGTGCTGCCGGCGTCGCTGCGGCCGCGGGCCGTCGACGCCGCGGACGCCCTCCCCGGACCCCATCGCCGTGAGGTCCTCGACTTTCACGCCCTGCTGGAGGGGATCGAGAAGCGTGACTGAAGCCAACCTCAGCGACTTCCCCGAAGAGCGGTTCGCCGACGAGCTCGCGGCCCTCGAGGAGCACGACGAGCGTCTGCGACCGGCTCGCTGGCGCCTGTCGCCGCACGCCGTCGTCACCTACCTGATGGGCGGTGACGCGAACGGAACCAAGGTCACGCCGAAGTACGTGGGCAACCGCCGGCTGATCGAGACCGCCGTGGCCACGCTCGCTACCGACCGGGCCCTGCTGCTGCTCGGTGTTCCCGGCACGGCGAAGTCGTGGGTCTCCGCCCACCTCGCCGCGGCGATCTCCGGCGACTCGCGCCGCATGATCCAGTGCACGGCGGGCACCGACGAGAACCAGATTCGTTACGGCTGGAACTACGCGCAGCTCCTGGCGCACGGGCCCTCGCGTGATGCGCTCGTGCCGACGCCGCTGATGCGCGGCATGCAGGAGGGCGCGGTCGTGCGGCTCGAGGAGCTCACGCGCATGGGCTCCGACGTCCAGGACACCCTGATCACCATCCTGTCGGAGAAGACGCTGCCGATCCCGGAGCTCGACGACGCCGTCGTCGCGCGCCGCGGCTTCAACGTCATCGCCACGGCCAACGATCGGGACAAGGGCGTCAACGAGTTCTCGGCCGCGCTCAAGCGGCGCTTCAACGTCGTCGTCCTGCCCCTGCCCGCGACGCTCGAGGAGGAGACGGCGATCGTGAGCCAGCGCGTCGCGGAGATCGGCGCCATGCTCGAGCTGCCCGAGATCGCGGCCGCGGACGCCGAGATCGAGCGCGTGGTGACGGTCTTCCGCGAGCTGCGCGACGGCCAGACGCAGGATGGCAAGCTCAAGCTGAAGTCACCGAGCGGATCGCTGTCCACCGCCGAGGCGATCAGCGTCACCATCGGCGCCTGGGCCGAGGCCGGCCACTTCCGCTCCGGCGCGATCGACGCCGAGTGCCTCTCGGCCCAGGTGGTCGGCGCCGTCGTCAAGGATCCGGTCGGAGACCTCGTGGCGCTGCAGGAGTATCTCGAAAACGTCGTACGCAACCGCAAGGGCTGGAAGGACCTCTACAACGCGATCCGCGAGGTCCTCTGAGTGGCGAACGCCGATCGGCTGCACGTCTTCGGCATCCGTCACCACGGGCCGGGCTCGGCGGCGTCGCTGCTGGCGGCGCTCGACGAGGTCCGGCCCTGCTGCGTGCTGATCGAGGGACCCCCGGAGGCCGACGCCCTCATCCCCCTGGCCTCGGCACCCGGCATGCGGCCGCCGCTCGCGATCCTCACCCATCCCACCGCGCAGCCGGAGAGCGCGCGCTTCTTCCCCTTCGCGGAGTTCTCGCCGGAATGGTGCGCCATGCGCTGGGCCACCGCGCACGAGGTGGCGGCGCACTTCGTCGACCTGCCGACACCGCGGCCCGAGGAGGTCGAACGGGAAGAGGAGGCGGCCATCGCCGAGTCCGTCGAGGCAGAGCCGGCGGTGCACCGGGATCCGCTCGGGGAGCTGGCCTCGGCCGCGGGGCACTCGGACGGCGAGGCCTGGTGGAACGCGCTCGTCGAGCAGAGCGCGCATGCGCCCGACGTCTTCACGGCGATCGCCGGCGCGATGGCGGCGCTGCGCGAGAACCAGGAGGAGGACGACCCGCGGGAGGTGCTGCGCGAGGCCTTCATGCGCCAGCGGATCCGCGCGGCGCTGGCCGAGCAGGCAGGGCCCATCGCGGTGGTCTGCGGCGCCTGGCACGTGCCGGCGCTCACGGCCCCGGTCTCAGCCTCGGCCGATCGCGCCACGCTGCAGGGCTTCAAGAAGGCGACGCGGGTGGAGGCCTGCTGGGTGCCCTGGACGGAGCCGCGCCTCGCACGGGCGAGCGGCTACGGCGCGGGCGTCGCGGCGCCCGGCTGGTACGCGCACCTCTGGCGGGTCTTCGAGAAGACGACCGGATCGCAGAGCATCGACGCGGTCGCGACCTGGCAGGCGAGGGTCGCGGAAGCGCTGCGCGACGCGGGCCACGCGGCGGCCACCTCGTCGGTCATCGATGCGACGCGACTCGCCGTCTCGCTCGCCGCGATTCGCGAGCACCCGGTCCCGGGCCTGGGCGAGATGCGCGACGCCAGCCTCGCGGCGCTGTGTCACGGCGAGCGCGCGCTGCTGCGCGTCGTCGAGGACCGGCTGGTGATCGGAACCCGCGTCGGCGAGGTCGACGAGGGGGTCCCACAGCCGCCCTTGCAGGCGGACCTGCAGCGCCTGCAGAAGAAGCTTCGGCTCCGGCCCGAGCCGGAGGCCCGGGAGATCTCGCTCGATCTGCGCACGCGGGCCGGCATGGCCAAGTCGGAGCTCTTCTGGCGTCTGCAGCTCATCGACGTGCCCTGGGCGACGCTCGTCGATGCCTCCGCCGGCCGCGGCACCTTCCGCGAGGTGTGGCGGCTGTGTTGGGAGCCTGAGCTCTCGGTCCGGCTCGCCGAGGCCCTGGTGTGGGGCCCGACCATCGCGCAGGCCAGCCATCACGCCGCCGCCCAGCGGGCCCAGGAGCGGACCGATCCTTCCGAGCTCGCGGAGCTGGTGCGGGCCTGCCTCTTCGCCAATCTGCCGGAGACGGCCGAGGTCGCGATCCGCGCCCTGCAGGAGCTGGCGGTCGGCGTCGGCAACGACCTGGCCGGGCTGATGAGGGCGGTGCCCGCGCTCGTCGACATCCTGCGCTACGGGACGGCCCGCGACCTGCCGCTCGAGGCACTCCGCCAGCTCGTCGACGGTGTCGTCGTCGAGGTGGGCTCCGGCCTGGTCTACGCGTGCGTCGGCCTCGACGAGGAGCAGGCCACGGCGATGCAGCGGATCGTCCGCGACTTCGACGCGGCCGTCGCGCTGCTCGAGTCGGAGGTACAGACCGAGCAGTGGCGGCAGGGCCTGGCGCCGCTGGTCGACGATGCGGCCGTCGCGCCCCGGCTGCGCGGGCTCGCGGCGCGCATCCGCTACGACCGCGGCTTCGTCGCGATCGACGAGACCGAGGTCGCCCTCTCTCGCGCCCTGTCGCCGGCGGTGCCCGCGGCGGACGCCGGAAGCTGGCTGGAGGGCTTCCTGGCGACCTCGGGTGAGGTGCTGCTGCACGACCCGGGGCTGCTGGCCTGCGTCGACGCCTGGATCGTGCGGCAGGACGCCGAGACCTTCCTGGAAGCGCTGCCGATGCTGCGCCGGGCCCTCTCCTCCTTCGACCCGGCGCTGCGACGACGCCTGCTGGGCGCCGTGGCCGCCGGGCCCTCGGCACGCGGAGAGGCGAGGACGGCGGCGGCCTCGGGGGATCCCCGCGCCGAGGCGGCCTTCGAGCGCGCCCTGCCGCTGCTGCTGCGGATCCTCGGCCTGCCAGCGGCGGGAGGGGAGCCGTGAGCGCGGCGGAGCTGGAACGGGAGCGGATGCGACGCTGGCGCCTCGCGCTCGGCGTGGACGGGGAGGAGCCGGTCGCGCTCTCGGCCGACGACCGGCGCATCGATGCGGCACTCGCGGCGCTCTACGACCCGGGCGGCACCGACGGCAGCGGCGGCCGGCGACGCGGAGGGCTCGGCGGCTCGGCGCCGCGGGTGTCGCGTTGGCTGGGAGACATCCGCGAGTACTTCCCGAAGCCGGTGGTGCAGGTGATCCAGCGCGACGCCTTCGAGCGGCTGGGCCTGCAGCGGATGCTGCTGGAGCCCGAGTTCCTGGCGGGACTCGAGGCGGACGTGCACCTCGTCGCCGACCTGATCAGCCTCGGTGCCGCGATCCCCGACAAGACCAAGGACACCGCACGCCAGGTGGTGCGCCAGGTGGTCGACGAGCTGCTCGAGCGTCTCTCCCGGAAGACCGTGGAGTCGCTGCGCGGTGCGCTCGACCGCAGCCGGCGCACGTCGCGGCCGCGCTTCGCCGACATCGACTGGCCCCGGACCATCACCGCGAACCTGCGCCACTACCAGCCCGAGTACCGCACCATCGTCCCCGAGCGACTGGTCGGCGCGCGGCGCCGCTCGCGCAGCGCCGCCGACGTGGAAGAGGTGGTCCTGTGCGTCGACCAGTCGGGCTCGATGGCGGCCTCGGTCGTCTACAGCTCGATATTCGCCGCCGTCATGGCGTCGCTTCCCGGCGTCGACACCCGGCTCGTCTGCTTCGACACGTCGATCGTCGACCTGAGCGACATGCTCGCCGATCCGGTGGAGGTCCTCTTCGGCGTGCAGCTGGGCGGGGGCACGGACATCAACCAGGCGGTCGCCTACTGCGAGGGCCTCATCCGGCAGCCCTCTCGCGCCCACCTCGTCCTGATCACGGACCTCTGCGAGGGCGGCGACGCCGATGCGCTCGTCGGGCGCATCGCCGGGCTGCTCACCACCGGCGTGCAGGTCATCGTCCTGCTGTCGCTCTCCGACGAGGGGCGGCCCTACCACGACGAGGGCCTGGCGGCGCGCGTGGCCGGCCTCGGCGCCCCGGTCTTCGGCTGCACGCCCGACCAGTTCCCGTCGCTGATGGCGGCGGCTCTCGAGCGCCGGGACGTCCATGCCTGGCGTTCGGAGCAGCTTGCCGCGGGCGTCGAGGCGGTCGGCGCGCGGAGTCGATAGCCTGGTGGCCGGAGGAGGCGCCGTGCAAAGACCCGAGGGCCTGGAGCGCTGGCGTGCGGAGGGGCGCTTCCTCGAGCACGCCGGCCACCGCGTGTTCGTGCACGATTCGGGGCCGCCCGGCGAAGACGGCGTCCTCGTGCTCCACGGCTTCCCCAGCTCCTCGCACGACTGGGCCGGCGTCGTGCCGCGCCTCCCGCCGCAGGCCCGCGTGCTGGCCTTCGACCTGCTGGGCTACGGCCTGAGCGACAAGCCCGTGGACGGACCCTTCTCGCTCTTCGCCCAGGCCGATCTGGCCGAGGCCGTGGCGCACGCGTGCGGTCTGCGCCGCTGCCTGCTCGTGAGCCACGACGTCGGCCAGACGGTCGCGGCCGAGCTCATGGCGCGCCAGGAAGAGGGCAGGCTCGGGCTCGAGATCCGACACGCGATCGTGACCAACGGCTCCACGCTGGTCGACCTCGCCCGGCTCACGCCGGGTCAGGAGGCGCTGCTCGCGCTGCCGGACCGTCCGCTGGAGGAGCCCATCCCTCTCGAAGGCTTCCGCGCGGCGCTGCTGGGAACCTTCTCGAAGGAGCACCCCGCGAGCGACGCCGACCTGGACTGCATGCTGGCCTCGATCCGCGAGAACGGGGGCGATCGCCTCGTGCCGCGACTCATCCGCTACGTCGAGGAGCGGCGCGCGAACCTCGCGCGCTGGACCGACGGCCTCACCCGGTTCTCGAAGCCGCTCAGCGTCTTCTGGGGCGAGCAGGACCCGATCGCCGTGCCGGCCATCGCGCGCCGCATCTGCGAGCTGCGCCCCGCCACCGATCTCCACCTGGGGCCGGACGTGGGCCACTGGCCCTCGATCGAGGTGCCGGAGCGCATGGCCCGGGCCATCGCGGAGCGGCTCCCAGGTTCATCCGCAGGGAGCTGAGGGGGAAGCAGCCGAGGGGCGGTCGCCGCCGGGTCGGGAGCCAGCGCGGCGCGGGAGTCACGGAGCATGGCGGACGGTCCCGATCGGCTCGAGGCCAGGCGCCGCTACGACAGGCTGGCCGCCGACTTCGACTGCTGCCTCGGGGTGCGCTCGAGCCCGCTCGTACGCATGGTGGAGGGCCTCCGCAAGCGAGCGGTGGCCCGCCTGGAGCTCCGGCCGGGGCAGACGGTCATCGATGTCGGCTGCGGCACCGGCGACTCGTTCGCCCGCCTCGTCTCGGCCGTCGGGGCACGAGGATGCGTGGTCGGCGTCGACCAGAGTGGCGGCATGCTCGAGAGGGCGGCCCGGCGCATCTCGGCTCAGGGCTGGACGAACGTGCAGCTCCTGGAGGCGGCGGTCCAGGAGGCGAGGCTTCCCGACGCCGACGCCGCCCTCTTCTTCTTCACGCACGATCTCCTGCGCTCACCCGTGGCGCTCGACCACGTGATCGGGGCTCTGCGACCCGGGGGCCATGTCGTCGCCGCAGGCGCGAAGCGCCCGTCCCACTGGCTGGCACGGATCGCCGTTCCCACCCGTCGCATCATGCGCCGCTACACCACCACCGACGACGGTATCGACGAGCCCTGGGATCTCCTGGCGGAGCGGCTTCTCGAGACGACCTGCGAGACCCTCGTGCTGGGCACGCTCTATGTCGCCACGGGGCGGCGCCCCGCTCCGGCGGTCCGCTGAGGCCGATCGCCGCCGGGCCTTCTCCTGGACGTGCGGGGCCTTCAGCCCGCCTCGACGCCGATCTCGGTGGCCTTGATCGAGATCCACACGCTCGCGCCGGCGCCGAGGCCGAGCTCGCGCTCGGCCTCCGGCGTGACCTCGACCACCAGCGAGAGCGGCTCACCCACCTGGAGGCGAACGCGGTCCCCGTAGTGCTCGCAGCGGGTGACGGTGGTGGCCCAGGCGTTGCGGGGGCTGCCCTCGGGACGCTGGCGGTGCAGCGACACCGCGCGCGGGTGCAGCGTGGCGATCGCGTCCCCCTCGAGCCCGCTGTCGGCCACGTGCAGGGGGTGGCCGCCGACGACGAGAACGCCGCGCGCGGCGCGGCCCACGAGCAGGTTCGAGCCGGCGAGATCGGCGATGTAGCGCGTGCGCGGGCGGAGGCGGATGTCGTCGGCGCTGCCCCGCTGCGTGAGGGCGCCGTCCTCGAGCACGAAGATCTCGTCGGCGAGCAGGAAGGCCTCGGTGGGGTCGTGGGTGATCAGCAGCCGCGGGCCCGCGAACGCCTCGAGGTGATCCGCGAGGCCGTGGCGCAGGCGGGTGCGCGTGCTCACGTCGAGCGCCGCCAGCGGCTCGTCGAGCAGCAGCAGCTCGGGCTCGGTGACGAGCGCGCGGGCGAGCGCGACCCGCTGCGCCTCGCCCCCGGAGAGGTCGCGGGGCCTGCGCTCGGCCAGGGCCCCGAGGTCGAGCCGCTCCAGCCAGTGCCGACTCCGGGCCTCCGAGCCCTTGCGCGACTCTCCGCGCGAGCGCAGACCGAAGGCCACGTTCTGCGCGACCGTCAGGTGCGGGAAGAGCACGTAGTCCTGGAACACGACGCCGATGCGGCGCTCCTCGGGCGGCACGAAGACTCCGCGATCGGGCTCGTCGAGCGTGCGCCCGCCGAGCTGGATCCGCCCGTCCTCCAGGGGGAGGAGCCCGGCGAGGACGTGCACCGCGCTCGACTTGCCCGAGCCGTTGGGTCCGAGCAGCGCGATCGTGTGGCCGGGCGCCGCCGCGAGCGCGACGTCGAGGCGGAAGTCGTCGCCGCGAGAAGCGACGAGGCGGGCCTCGAGCCCGCCCCCGCTCACAGCGACCTCCACCAGCGCTCGCGCAGCGCCACCAGCACCGCCAGCGACACGGCCACCATCAAGAGGCTCAGGGCCACCGCCGTGTCGCGATCGCTCTCGAGCGCCACGTACACGGCCAGCGGCAGCGTCTGGGTGCGTCCCGGAAGGTTGCCCGCGAAGGTGATGGTGGCGCCGAACTCGCCCAGCGCGCGCGCCCAGGTGAGCGCGAGGCCGGCCGCGAGCGAGGGGGCGACGAGCGGGAGGGTCACCCTGCGCAGCACCGTCCAGCGCCCGGCGCCGAGCGTGGCGGCCGCGCCCTCGAAGCGCGGGTCGAGGTTGCGGAGCGCGCCCTCGACGCTGATCACCAGGAAGGGCATGGCCACGAAGGTGGTGGCGACGACGACGCCCCAGGTCGAGAAGGGCAGGACCAGGCCGGTGGCCCGCTCGAGGGGCTCCCCGAACAGGCCCCGGCGCCCGAGGGCGAAGAGCAGCGCGGCCCCGCCCACCACCGGGGGCAGCACGAGCGGGAGCAGCACGAGCCCGCGCACGAGCGCGCGCCCCGGGAACTCGAGGCGCGCGAGCACCCAGGCCAGCGGCACGCCGAGCGCCGCCGAGATGGCCGTCGCGCCGAGCGACGCGACGAGCGAGAGCGCGATGGCATCGGTGACGAGGTCCGCGGCCAGCAGCGCCGGAAGCTCCCGCCAGGGCGTGCGCGCGAGGAGGCCCAGCAGCGGCACCACGAACACCGCGAGCCCCAGGGCCGCCAGCGCCACGAGGGCCTTGGGAGGGCGGCCCGCCGGCCGTCGAGGGCGGGTCATGGCGCCGCGAAGCCGTGGCGGGCGAGGATCGGGCCCGCCGCCTCCGAGAGCACGAAGGCCACGAAGGCGGCGGCGCCCTCGGGGTTCGGCGCGCCGGCGAGCCGTGCGATCGGGTACGCGGCGAGGGCGTTCTGCGCAGCGGGAATGTCGACGCCCACCACGCCGTCGCTCGACGCCACGTCGCTCGCGTAG
>JAAUXZ010028271.1_pt1 | contig 10414 bp, 9 predicted proteins | sample 7278131 | NCBI WGS metagenome assembly JAAUXZ01 (sample SAMN14350119, study PRJNA611818) | marine sediment metagenome | isolation source: surface marine sediment (3m) | place: French Polynesia: Moorea | collected 2018-08
AACGCCAAAGGCATAGATCTCAACAGGGATGCACAAAAAAAGAGTCAACCTGAAACCCGGATACTTCACAAGGTATACGATGAATTCAACCCGCAATTCTGCCTGAATCTACATGGCCAACGCAGCATATACAGTGCAGGGTATACTAATAATTCGGCAACAATTTCGTTTTTAGCACCCGCGGCGGATAAAAGTATTGGCTTAACCCCTTCACGTGTACTCAGCATGAAATTGATTGCGGCAATGCAAAAGGGGATAGAACCAATTCTAGGAAAATGTGTTGGCAGGTACGATGACAGTTATAACCTCAATTGTATTGGTGATACGCTCCAATCTCTGGGCACTCCAACTGTATTGTTCGAAGCCGGGCATTATCCGGGAGACTACGAACGCGAGGAAACGCGCAAGTTCGTTTGGCATACATTAGTTCATGGAATTGTTTGTCTCATAAGGGACGAACTGGATCAATATACTGTAGAGCAATACACGAGTATCCCCAATAACGAAAAACTCTTCTTCGATATACTTATTAGAAATGCTTCCTATCTGAATTCTAAATTCAAACCGGAGCAAAGTATTGGAATTCATTACGATGAAATTCTGGAGGACGGCAAAGTTGTCTTCTCACCAAAAATAGAAATGATAGGATCTTTAAACGAAAAATTTGGACATCAGGAATACGATTGTCAGGACCCTACAGTCATTCAAACACTCAAAACTGATCCTGAATTGAAATCCCTACTTTTTTAGCTATCCTATAAAAAAACAGGATTCTATTACATAATTTTCAAGATAACGCGACATTTATTAAGATTTATATCTTAATTTTACATTTTTATCAAAAATTTTTATGAAATGGCCAAAGTCAAACTAGACGAAATAGATCACCAGATCCTCGACATGTTGATAGATAATACGAGGACCCCTTTTACAGATATAGCCAAGAAACTATTAATATCTGCCGGTACAGTTCACGTGCGGGTCAAGAAGATGGAAGAAGCTGGAAAAATAAAAGGTTCTTCACTTACCTTAGACTATGTGAAACTTGGTTATTCTTTTATCGCTTATGTTGGCATATTCCTTGAAAAAACCCATCAGACCAAATTTGTACTCGAAAGACTTGTTCAAATTCCCTATGTGACGGTGGCGCATATAACAACAGGCAAGTTCAATATATTCTGTAAAATCAGGGCCAAGGATACCACACACGCCAAGAATATCATATTCAGGATAGATGATATTGATGGTATAAGCAGAACAGAGACAATGATCTCGTTAGAAGAGAGTATTAATGATAAAAAACGATTGATGCACACCATCTTCAATGAGCTTTAATTGAATATGATGATAAAAAATAGGTCCCAATCAGCTCATTGATTGGGATTTTTAATTTAAAATTATGAAGACATCTGAATTGCACAAAGACGAGTATCACCCTTATTATGAACCTTATATTTTTGCTCTGGGAGATGTGGATCTGATGGAGATGCTCTCAAAACAGAAAGAGAACTTTCCACAATTCATCGCTAGTATTCCGGATAACAAATGGCATACGGCTTATGATGAAGGTAAATGGACGATTGCGGAAGTGTTAACCCATGTTCTGGATGCCGAGCGCGTATTTCAATACCGGGCATTGCGCTTTGCCAGGAATGACAAAACCTCCATACCAGGATTTGATCAGGATGCCTATGTGCCTTATTCAGGAGCTGCAGAAATGACTAAAGAAATGGTTATAGAGGATTACAGGACCATTAGAGCATCGACCATTGCTCTTTTTTCGAAATTTAATGAGTCTGTACTTAGGCGAAAAGGAATTGCGAATGAATCAGCGATGAGCGTAGGTGCTTTAGGATTTATTATATGTGGTCATCAAAGACACCACAGAGACGTCATTAGGTCGAAATATCTTTAAACCTAATCAACGTCATTTTCCTCTTCCTGCTCCTTATCCAGGTTGAGTTCTATTCCCGGTTCCTGTACTAAATCGGAATCCTTTGTTTCGAGCTCTTTTTCGATGGCATCTTCGAAATTGGAAATAAAATTACTCAGGCTCTTACTGATCTTGACCAGGTACATGGTGTCATCAGTACGTAACTCAACTGCCTGTACAAGTTCGCCGTTTGCATTGGTAAAAGCGATAATATCCTCATCGCCATAACCATCTGGATAATTCTCAATTAGCAACGCAGCTAATTCGCGATCCAGTTTTTTGTAATCTACAAGTATACGTTTCATAAGTAGGTTTGTTGTCTACGACTTTTTAATATAAAAGCCGATAATGGTTATTTGAATCCTAAGCTATACTTTTTTCGCTTTGGATTTTTCAAAGAGTTGTAAAAGCAGATGTTTTAGTATATGTAATACCTATTCTTTGTAGTATGCGAATGCTTCGTTGAATAAGGATTGGGGAACTCGATTGTCAATGACTGCCTCGCCGATTCTCTGAAGAAGCACAAAATTAATGTTGCCATGAGTGTTTTTCTTGTCGAAGATGAGAAGTTTAAGGATCTGCTCGATATCGTCATCGGTGAACTCAACCTTCTGAAATCTCTTACTTAGTGTATTTTTTATATCGTCCAATTGGTCGGTGCTGAGCCCTGTCAGTTTATAGGATAGATAACTTTCAAGGATCATACCTGCTATTATAGCTTCACCGTGAAGCAGGGGATGATATTTGTCTTTCTGAAGAAAATGAGACTCTATGGCATGCCCTAGGGTATGACCGAAATTCAATACTTTCCTAAGACCTTTTTCAGTAGGATCTTTTGAGACCACACCCTGCTTAATTTCGATCGAGTCGCGGATAAGATCGTCAATGTCATCGAAAGGCATGACCTGGCGGAGCGCAGCCCAATGAGGTTCGTTGTCTATGAGGCCGTGTTTAAGCATCTCTGCATAACCACTTAACCACTGGCGTTCTTCAAGCGTCCTTAGGAAAGGCGTAATGACCAGCACCATTACTGGTTCCTGTATAACTCCAATCTGGTTTTTGAGATTATCCAGGTCCACGCCGGTTTTACCACCAATTGAGGCATCAACCATGGCCAACAAACTAGTTGGTACATTAATAAAATCAATTCCCCTCTTAAAAGTGGAGGCTACAAAACCACCGAGATCCGTAATGACGCCACCTCCAAGGTTGATCATAAGACTACGACGATCAGCATTTAGCTCTGAAAGCGCCTCCCAAACTTGTGTACAGGTATCAATGTTTTTGTACGCCTCACCTGACTCAATTTCTATTACCTCAAATTCAAATACTTTATCGAGTTGAGCAGAAAATTGTGGCAGACAATGCTTATTGGTGTTTTCGTCAACAAGTATGAACACCTTGGAATAATTAGCGCTATGCATATGCTCCTCAAGGGCTTCATATGCTTTGTAATTGAAGTGAATTGCACAACGAGAAGTGACTATTGATTCCATCGTTTTCTAATTCTTAATAACCAATGACGCTATTCGAATTATCCAAGGCAAAATAAGCGTATTTTTCCTGATCTGAATACATTTCCAGTCATTATATTTGAAGGAGTAATCAACTTATAATTATGGACAGGATATTTGAAGATACCGAGACCGCTTTTGCCTTGAAGACCGACTCAGAATTGGAACGGGCCTACTTCCTTTTCAGACTTATTGCCAACGAACCTTTAGTTAGGATTGGAACGGCCGTAACGAATTTTGCAATTAAAGCACATCTCCCGGTCGAAGGCCTGATCAGAGCAACAGTTTTCGATCATTTTTGTGGTGGTGTCAATGAAGCAGATTCTATGCCTGTAGTCGATAAAATGTGGGAAAGTGGGGTGTATTCTGTATTGGATTATTCCGTTGAGGGAAAGGAGTCTGAAGACCCTTTTGATAATGCACTGGCCAAGACACTGGAGTTGCTCGATTTTGTAAAAGAAAAAGATGCCATGCCCTTTGCGGTTTTTAAGCCTACAGGATACGGAAGATTTGCGATCTATCAGAAGATTACCGAAGGGAACTCTCTCAGTGAGATTGAAAAGGCCGAATGGGATAGGGTAGTGGCACGTTATGAGGCGACCTGCAAAAAAGCATATGACCTGGATGTGGCCTTGCTAATTGACGCAGAAGAAAGTTGGATGCAGGATGCAGTGGATGATCTGGTTGAGGAGATGATGAGAAAGTATAACAAGGAAAAGGCTGTGGTATTTTGTACACTTCAAATGTACCGATGGGATCGGATGGATTATCTAAGGGAACTTCATGAAAGAGCCAGGTCAGAAGGATTTAAGATTGGGGTTAAGGTTGTCAGGGGAGCCTATTTAGAAAAGGAAAACGAACGTGCTGAAGAAATGGGATACGCTACACCGATGTGCCCTTCCAAAAAAGCCACGGATGAAAATTTCGATGAATGTGTTGCTTATATTTTAGATAATCTCGATACGATGGCACTGTTCTCAGGAACTCATAATGAGGAGAGCTGCTATAAACTGATGGAATGGATGGAGGAAAGAGACATTGAGAAGGATGATGATAGGATAGGTTTTGGTCAATTATATGGGATGAGTGATCACATCTCTTTTAACCTGGCGAAGTTGGGTTACAATGTGGCCAAATATGTTCCCTTCGGACCGGTGAGAGACGTTATGCCGTATTTGATTCGAAGAGCTGAAGAGAACACCTCAGTTGCAGGTCAGACCAACCGGGAACTCGAACTTTTAAGAAAAGAAATTAAAAGAAGGGGAATATAAGTTCTATTTTATGGTTTCATCACCCATTTCCAAATCAATTAAATTATTAATATCATCAATTTCACGAATCGCTCTTCCATAAATAGAATCTTTTCCTATGGTAAGGTATTTCACTTCGTAAACGATGTTCTGAATTTCGGGTGAATACAGTTTATCAGGCTCTAAAATTCTATCGGGTTTGCCTTTTTCGAAGGAATGATAGTTCATCACTCCTCTCAATTCCTTAGAAAGTTCTTCAATAATAATTGCCCAATGTATATCTTCCAAATGATTGACAAACGTATAGGTTTTCTCCAAATTTTTAATACGAGCCGGGATCTCGTCGTTTTGAATTAATTTGATGTCCCCACTGTTTACCAATGTCTCATAAATATTAGCACTGCCGTGAAAATCGGAATACTGAGACATCATCATTATTAAGTAAGCCAGTGTATCAATTGCCCGTCGGTTATTTTCACTGATCAGGCTATTAGCTATCTCCATTTGGCTCAGATGAGTTCTGTTGAAAGCTTGCATTTCAACAAGTTCACTGCGGTCTTCACTCATCTGATGTTGGATATTCTGATAGGTTCTAAGTTCCTCATTCCTCTCAATCTGACGCAAGTTCCAGTTGTTGATCTGTAGGGCAATTAAAATACCTATTACGATCAACACGATCTCGATAATGGCGTAGAGGAAATACTTACTATAATTTTTTTTGTCTAAAAGATCCATCTTTATCTGTCTAAAAAATCTGATCATATCACTGTATAGCAATCTGTATCGGCTTATCTGGTCGCCGGGATGATATATTTATCCATTAGCTTTTTAGGGGGTGGGATAGAGGTGTAGTTCCCACCGGTAAACACAACCACCATATTTTCATCAGGAACGATCATAATGTTCTGACCTCCCCAGCCACCGGCAAAATATATGTCGAGATCGTAATCCTCAAAGTAACGCGTCCACCAACCATATGTATAGCCGTGGCGCCATGATTTCTCACCCGGGACCTTTAGATCTACATTCATTCGGTAGGGAGCTGCTGATTTTTTAACCCAGCTTTCGGAGACAATCTGTTGGCCTTGCCATTGGCCATCGTTTAAGAATGTTACTCCAATCTTAACCATGCTTCGAGGACTGATCTTCAATCCTCCAGCGGCATCATAGGGGCCATTATTCACCAGGAGCCATTCATATTCCGTAATGCCCAAAGGTTCAAACAAAAATTTTTCAGCAAATTCACTAAAGGCCATTCCAGAGGCATTTTGGATTATTTCGCCCAGCAAAATCTGATTGCCACCCCAATAAGAAAATGATGCACCCGGCTCCGCCACCATCGGCCGGTCAAGTATACATTCTATTGGATCGTCACATAACCAAAGACTGATTATTGGATTGTCGAGATTTCGATAGGAGGAAACCCATTCATTGCCCTCTAGACCTGAGGTCATAGTTAATAGATGTTCAATTGCAATCTTATCACGCCCTTCATTTTCATATTGTTGGTAGTCTGGCAAGTATTTGAATATAGATTCCTGTTCACTCTCAATATATCCTTTGTCAATAGCGATCCCAACCAGGGCCGAAGTTACGCTCTTGGTATCCGACATAATGTTGTGAATCCGATTCCTGTCCCAGCTAACCATCTCACCCAAGAATTCAGGTTGTTCCCAATTGTAATCATGGCCTGCGAAGTACTCCTCGACTATGAGTTCGCCATCTTTGAGTATTAACACGGAATGTACCTCATCAATCTTTCCTCGTTTAATTCTTTCTAATACTTTGAAAATTAGCTCTGTATCTATTGTTGTTTCATGTATTGATCCAGTATTGAAACCATCATCTATTTGTTGGGGTACTGAATAGGAATATTGGCCGGCTACATTGTTCCGACAACCCATTGTAATGAAAACAAGGGCAATTAACAGGCAAGGAATTCTTAACAGTTTTGTGCTACGAACCATAAAGTGCTATGATTCGCCTAAATTATACTGAAAAGCGCGCAGTATGAATGACAATTGTCATGTAAAGCGCGGTTTTAATAAGAGGCATTTGATTGCCCGGTGGATTATTTGTTGACATTGATCAGTACAGACTCACAACTCTTAAGATCTGAGTTTAAAACAATTTCTTCTGTACTGCTGTTGTCCTTTATTTTAATAGAGACCGTATTTGGAGGGAACTTTCCCAGGTTATGGGCATATAGAAATAGATCATTTTTGTTCTTCGAATCCAATTCTACCTCAAATAATACTTCCTTATAGGTCAAATGGTGTTTCTTGATGACTTCTTCTCCATTTAGATATATGGATACTACATCTCCATCCATTCGACCGTGGTCCCAAAGTATGATTTGGATCTGATCACTATCTACAACTAGTTCCTTTACATAGGAAATTGTTCTTCCGGCGAACATTTGGCGCAATGGTTTGACCTCTTCAGAGGCATCTAGTGTAGGAGTTGATGTTTTTATCTTAACAGGCTCTGCAGAGTTTACGGCCAAAGGGGCCTCCTTTTTTCTCTCGGCTTTTTCAATGGTAAAGAAAGGCGTTGCAAATTTTGCCACATGGTATTTATTCAAAGGTTGCTGCTCGATGCCCATGATCCTGTAGTTATTGCCTGCAGGCAGCCCTCTCCTGATACTTATTCCATCTTTGTACTCTGAATTCTTAAAAGTGCCCAGATCCTGTACTACCATATCGTCTTTTACCAGGAAGAAACGAATAGGTTTATCACTGTCAATGTTAGTAGATTCCCATTTAATATCTACGGGTCCCGGTTGTGTCCATACCGTACTTGAATCCGGATAGGTAATTTTGATACTCGACCTGAAACTAATGCGCTCATTGATCCTTGACTGGTTCAATTGATCCATTGATCGTTTGAAGTCTACGTAAGGCCCATAAGCGGCTATTCCGACTTGTCCCTCTTCCAGTAGTCTGTACCATTCTTCCAGCAGGGGAAGTGCTTCAACCCACGCTATCTGGTCTGGATACTTCTTCTCTATTTCTTTGAGTTTAGAGAGTACTTTTTTCTTATTTTTTTCATCGTATGCCGTAGTATTAACCTTGGCAGTATTATTCATGAGTTTTTGGGCATGATCCAGTTTGGAGTATCCATACCGATTTTCAAGAAATCTTATTGATTCCTCAAAGGTGATATCCTTTGTCTCCTTGTACTTGTCCGCGATATTATATGCATTCTGGTATTCAGCCAGGCTTTTACTGATTGTAGCTCGCGCAAGTCTGGATGTGAGGGTTTCCGGATTATTGACCGCCTGGTTGAGTATTTCCAGCAATAGTCCTTTAGAAATATTTTCACCCATATTGGTATGTCCACCTTGGAAAAAATCAAATGCAAGACTTGGTGATTCCAGCAATATGTATTTATCGTCATTTGTTCCCAACTGGGCAGAACTTCCATATAATGCGAGTACCGCTGATTTTGTGTCCGACTTCCAGGGAATGGGCTCGTTAGTGATCAATTGCTTACTCAAAGCAATCGGATCATCTGTGCCGTTATAATTGGGAAAATTGTTCCCAAGGACCAGGTTTAACGATAGAGAGCAGAGCAGCCAGGTTAAGGTCTTCATGTTTATCAGTTTGGGACCCCTTAAATACAATATTTTAAAGGGTATTACTATAACTCAAATCATCGATGAATATTATGTTTTTATCGATGAAATACACGTTCAGAACTAAATTGATATGCTCTTGAATGATAAGTAGTTAAACAGGATCATTGATTAAGTGTATAGAGCAGTATGGCACTCTGCTTTCCACGCAGCGGAAATTCACCCATGGGAGAAGGATGAAAATTATTTATCATGGGCATCAAAAAATCGAGTAAGTATTTCGAAACCAATATATTCACACCTAATTCATTACATTTTGACTGTATTCTAGCCGTAGTATTTAATGCGTCTCCGGAATAGGCAATATCTCGCTTAATAATACCAATCTCCCCTGCCATTACAGGACCTTTATGCAAACCGGCCTTAAATTCAGGCCAGGTATCATTATATTTTTTTCGGTAGATTTCTCTTTTATTTAGAAGTGAACTCTGTATGTCAAAAAAACATCGTACGGCATTGTTGTTGCTCATTGCTGTCCTGGCAGTCCAACTGATCACTACCTCGTCGCCCACATACTGATAGATCTCACCTTGTGTATTCAATATAGAAGGGGTGATATCCTTAAAGACCTCTTTTAAAAAATTAAAATATTGCCGTTCACCTAATTTTTCTGCTATAGCGGTTGATCCACGCAAGTCCAAGAACATAAAGATGCGCTCTTCCCTTCTGGGATGGAAGTATTTACCCAAGAGAAAGTCGACAAATACACCGGGACCGTATTTGTCGTTCACCAGCAGAGCGATTAGTGTGATGATCACAACCACCAACCAAAATAAATAGCTGTCAAAATGGGCAATAGTTGAGAATTCATTTCCAAATTGCCTCCACAATTGAGTATCGAATAATGAAGTGTCGGTTCTTAGAGAATTAAAAAATGCCCGGCTTATTGTCGCAACCACCAGATAAATAGCGGTGTATGAAAGAAAAATATAAAATAGACTCCTTTTATAGGATTTGGTTCTCAACCATTTTTCCCAGAAAAAAACCATACAGGTACCACCGAGAATACCCGCAATGAGCCCTGTGAGAAGGCTACCAAATAAAAATTGATTGGAATTTATTTTATCCAGATCATAGTTGAAATTTACCAGGGTGGCATAGCTGACACCATATTGCAGAATGGCAACCAGCAACCAAAAGATTGTTATCCAAAAGACTTTGATCAATTGATTTTTTAATTGGTAAGAAGTGATAAAGGAACTCATGTTTCAGGGATTTACCCTAAAAGTAAAAAGAACTATTCCTTCCAAAAAGGAATCCGGATGGTTTCTCGGTATGCCAGGGAGTCCTGGTTTGTTCCCTCTTGTAGAAGCACTACTACACTTACATAGTGTTCACCTCGTGGTAGATAATTTACATCCAATATCGTAACCAGTCCTATATTCTCCCTTGTCGGATGCTCATAAAATCTATAATGCTGATTACCGTGTAGTGAGTCGTTCACATAGATCTTAAATCGTTTTGAATGACAATCCAAGGCCTTGGCAGCATCCATCATCATTCGATCACTAGCGGTATAACCGAATAGGTAAATTCCTCTTTTTGCAGGAGGTAGATCAGGACAAAGGTATTCTATAACCGGGTCATCAGAGCGGGCAATGTAGGGCAAATACAGTTCTACATAGCCATTGTCCACATACTTGGAGGGTACGCTGGCAGAATAGATCGGATATTTTTGATCCCAGGTGTCGTCATACGCAAAAGTAATTATAGACTCATTTCCCCGATTACCTGGCAAATAAGATTCCGTTTCGATAGTCAGGTTTGCAAATATCACGAATAGAGCCAGGTATGGGATCAGAAAAAGTACTACTTTCCTGCCAAATTTATTGTCTACCAGGTTGTAATAAATGGGGCGATAGATAAATGAAAGAGTGATAAATCCGAAGAATCTGTAGAAAGGGTAATAGATCTTACTGAATATCCGGTATTTTTTAGGTCGCCCCAGGCTAATGAAGTCTATAAAGTAGATAATACCACCTATCAGGTAAACGAAGAGAATAGGCATCACTATTATATTCCCGATATTCCCGTAAGTGTTACTGAGTCCGTCCATTGTCCAGACCAGGAAAAATACACC